>Ga0315537_1002000_pt1 | contig 15722 bp, 10 predicted proteins | sample SalMarSW160270MG_FD_203091 | JGI IMG/M metagenome (GOLD analysis project Ga0315537, IMG submission 203091) | Salt marsh sediment microbial communities from the Plum Island Ecosystem LTER, Massachusetts, United States - Salt Marsh Sediment SW1602-70 ... | reverse complement strand
ATCTTACGCTGTTGCTGTACGCCAATATTATTGCCTGGATAATAGCCTTTCTTGTGATGAAGAAATTCCTTGAAGTATTTGCTTACCGCATCAACCTGGGCGCAGGGTTCTTTGTAGTGGCAGCCTTTGCCGTGAGCTTTCTTGCTTTGCTAACGGTTGGTTACCAGGCCGTAAAGTCTGCAAGCCAGAATCCGGCCGAAACACTCCGTTATGAGTAAAGTAACAGGATAATTGCTTCAATTGCCCCATAATTAATGCGTTATGCCTGTCCTGACAGCTCATAGCATTGCCTTTGTCGTAAGCTCGTCAGGATTAGTATAGCCCGCCCGGATGAACACCGTTCGGACGGGCTTTGGCTAAAATTCTTTTTTTTCCTCAGTCGGACTGCTCAAGAGTTCTCCTCCGGGCCCGGTAGGTGAGAAAGGGGAGGGCAAACCCAGACTTTATCAGGTTATATTAAGGGTTAAAAGTTGTTTTAATCGATTAAAAATTATATAGTATATTTATACTAAGCATTTATTTTTTTTCAATGGCAATCGATTGGTCAAATAGTGAACTGGATCTAATAATTGCTGATTATTTCAGTATGCTACGTTTGGAATTATCCGATATTGCATATAATAAAGCTGAACATAGACGTAATCTACTGCCGTTATTAAACAACCGTTCTGAAGGTTCCGTAGAATTTAAGCATCAGAATATTAGTGCTGTACTTGCTATACTGGGGCAGCCTTTTATTAAAGGGTATTTACCTCGCTATAATTACCAAAAGCTATTGGATGATAAAGTAATCAATTATTTAACGGCCAATATTAAAATTGAAGAATTATTTAAATCCTTTGCGAACAAGGATGTAAATCCAGACAGAGTTCATAAATTCGATAACCTCATTGTGGAACCACCAAAAACCAAAGTCGTATTAGAACCAATACCGGCATACAAACGAAATCCAATAAAAATCAATTATTTGGAGAAAGAACAAACGAACCGCAAGCTTGGTCTTTCAGGCGAAGAACTTGTTATATCATTTGAAAAGTGGAATTTGATCCAACTTGGGAAAGAGAAGTTTGCCGGGCAAATACAATGGATTTCCAAAGATGAAGGAGATGGAGCTGGCTTTGATATCCTATCAAAGAACTTAAATGGTTCTGATAAATATATTGAAGTAAAAACGACCAAATTAACTAAGGAAACACCCTTCTATTTTACAAGGAATGAGCTATTGTTTTCATCCTCACATTCTAAGGATTATCATCTTTATCGGCTTTTTAATTTTGAGAAGGATGCAAAGATGTTTGTAAAGAATGGCAGTTTGGAAAATATATGTCATTCGATACCAATAACATATAAAGGGTTTTTCTAGAAATATGGACAAAATATATTAACTATTAATGGACATAATATAATTATGACTGATTTAAACAACAATAACGTAAAATTCAACTATCTATATCGTGATGGTGGAAATTATAAACAATTTGGTTTTGAGATATTTAGCAATGAGAGTAATATTAAAATCGAAGAAATTGAAAAGCTTATAAGACTGGAATTAATCGACGGTGAGTTTTTTGATCCTAACCAATGGGGGGTGATGAAGCTTTATAAATATCCCTATGATCCTGAGCTTGATCATTCCTGGCATGAATTTGAGAATATTGAGATAACCAAAGATCCACCTACCTCAAAAACTGATATTTTGCATTTCCTCAGTGCTCTTTAGTGTGAGATAATCATTCTGGACTATCTGAGTATCGGTAAAAAACAAGTGTATGGCGAAATGGACACAGTGAATTCGCAAATATTGTATATTCCGGAGCATTCTGGCCCCTCTCATTTTTGCTTACCACTGGAGAGGATTTTATAAAACCTGCACCGTTATTTGCTAAAACACCTACATTCTTAATTGCTAAAAAACCAACATTGTTATTTCCCATTTACATATATTTGTGTGTGTTTAGAATATTATGAAGAGGATGTTGATAAGATGATACGCTCCATAAAATTAAAAGTGAGAGAATTGGAAGAAAACTTTAGAAAGGATTATAAGGGTAATCAAAATAAATTTAGGTTTTAAATCCAACATCCATGCCTATTCAATTAAACATATCACCACGGATAATCCCCAATATTGCGACACTATATAATGATGTTAATAGAATTTTTATGGAATATATTGATAATTCATTAGACAGTGCGGAGGAATTTTATAATTCAAATTTAAATGCCTATTCGAAGAAAATAGAAATTAAACTAACCATCAGTGGAAAGAATCACAAAGATGGCAAGGTTATGATTAAAGATAACTGCTGTGGGATACATAATTTTACTAAGGTTGTTCGAAGCATCGGAGATTCTGATAAAAAGGCTCAACCCTGGACTAGCGGTCAATTTGGATACGGAATATATTCCTTTATGGCAGCCGCTGAAAAACTAGAAATAATTTCAAAAACTGAGAATAGTGATGCAATATACATACCCATTGACAAACAAAAATTTGAAGCAACTAATCAGAAGGATGTTTTTTTCCCTGATCCGGTAGTTGTCGATTTAGATACTTCTTCTGGAACCCAGGTTTGTTTACAAGGTTTTGATAGACATACATGGAAGCAATTAAAAATAGATGAATTAAAAAGTGAAATCAATAAACACTTTGAGATCCTTTTAGGACGTGATAATTTAAAAATATATATTATTGATAATGAAGGAAACTGCTTCAGGTGTAAACCATATGATTATGAGGACTATGAAGGAGAAACTTATCGTGAAACAATAACTGAATTACATACATTTAAAGGCAGGAAATATGTTCAGCATTTTGACTTCGAATTAAAGGTTCCTATCAAAGTTTTTCTAAAACTTACTAAAGGTAAAATATTAGATAAACCACCTGTTTTCATTATCAAAGGAAGACGAATTGGATCTGTAAAAGATATTAGAGCCTTTAAGTCAACTCATAAAAATGATATTTGGGGTCATCCAAATCTCACTGGATATATCGATTTGGCAGATTTCCTGGAACCAACACTTGCTAGAAATGACTTTCGCAATAATTTAAAATCTAAAGCCTTATTTAATAAGTTGATGGAATTAGAACCACTAATTCTTGAATTCATAAAGGATATTAATAAAAGATCAGAAGACAAGCATTATAAGGAATTAGAGAACTATTTAAATGTTGCCCTCTCAAGATTAGCAAGGATAGACTCTATGAGTTATAGAAAAGAGTACTTATCTGGAAATGATGTAAACCTCGAAACTGGTGGATTAGGACAAAGTCTTAGCGAAAATGGAGACGGATCAAAAGATAGGGGAAAATTACCTTCTAATCATGGTAATGGTGAGGAATTTGGTGAAAATGAAGGAAACGGACTAGGTATTATTGATACTCCTGGTGAAATTCCAGGTGGCTCTGAAGGTGAGGGAGCAATGAATAAAGAATCAGACAATCCTTTTGAGGATTCTGAATTTAAAGGATCCGAAAAAAGAAAAAGTGGTTTTGACGTTAGAATTGTAGATAGAGATCCTGATGTAAATGCTTTAACCAACCAAAAAGAAAGATCAAGATTAGTTGAAAATACGATTGAAATATTCAAAAAACATCCTGAGTTTGAGAGTAGAGTTTTTAGAAATAGAAAGGGAGAACAAATTATCACTCAGAAACTCACTACCTACCTAGCTGGTGAAATAACTGTCCATTATAAAGATAAGTTTCATTCACGAAAAGGACAACCGGAATATGGTAAGTATTTATTTAGTGACCTTGTTAATTTCATTTATAACTTTGAAAATAGTCTTTCCAATTTAGTTGATAAGAACTTATCTGATATATAATGATTTTTGTGTATTGCTATGGATTTCTCAGCAATTTTTAAAGATATAACCCCTCTGCATAATCAATATAAAAAGCTAGTTGCAGAAAGAGCGATACTCCAAGCGATTGAGATAATGTGGGATATTGGGGGCGTCCTGGAATATTACATTGATCTCAATGAAATATCACCACATGCATTTTTTAGAGAAATATATGGTAAGGGTGAAGGAACTAAAAATGTGGCTCAAAGAAGTTACATTACAAGAGAATTCCAGAGTAGATGTTTAAGAATAAGAAAGATATTTCATGACAGAATGGACATATCAAAATCTTTTCCTCACATAAAAAGTCTAAGCGCATTCATAGAATCAATGCCTTTCTTTGACAATCCGAAATACATACTTAAAGGAGAAGACAGAACCAAATTGATTGATTTACTTAATAGTGATATGACACCAACTGAATTACTACTTGAAGTCGATAAAATGCAGAAAGATTTTATCGGCATTAAAAATCCAAGGAATCAACATTTAGACGAATTAAATCCTGAAAAAATAATTTTCACCAATTTTTATAACCATATATATAGACTTATTAAAGACCATGAATATGAAAATGCACTGTTGTTGATTAACAAAGAGTATTATTTGGCATTATCTAAAAATTTAAGTGCCTTAAGCCAGGATGGCTTGAAAACCTATGATTTTGACATTCCAAATGATGTTGATGAGATTTCGCTTGAAATTGGTTTAGTTGTTAGAAGTTTCCTATATGAAAGCACTCCAATAAGGCTAAGAAGATTCAGAAAAATAGTTCCACCAACGAGAATGGTTAATCTTGCTGAAATGTTATACTCATTTAATTCGAAATCAAGTTTTGAAAAGCAAAAGGCTAATAGTTAGCTAATATTGAGCTAAATTGGAATACCGAATTCTGTAATTAAGATTAAAAGACTTGGAGTAGATTTTGAGAAATTAGATATAAATCCAGTTGTGAAGAACGGTATAACGTACTTTAGAAAAGGTTAAATCAAATCTTTAGTGGGAATGCAAATTTACTTATGTGAATATGGATGCGGTTAAATTTTTCAGGAATTACAATTGCTGGATTAAAGATAATACCTTCAAGTTTGGGAATCTAACCAACCAAAGACTTGTGCCTGAATTTATAAATTCAATTAAACGGCTATACTATAAGTTTGGGCATAAAAAAATCATCCTGGATTTTGAAGAGGTCGGCACAGTATTTCCATATCCAACTGCTGCAATTGCTGGATACATTGATTACTTTTTTAGAAATCACGAAATTGAATTTGAGTTAATAAATACATCAAGGTATTTGAATCATATTCATTTGAATGATCCACAATCAGTGGATAAGAAAAAAGTCAATCGATATAAGGATTGTTTAGATAATATTTGGAAGTTCCATAATTCTGAAGAGGTGAATCTACTAGTGAACGGCATATTGGCAAATATTAGACGAACGATGGAATGTGAACCAGGAGTGCTTGATGCCTGTACCTGGGGTCTTAATGAAACTATGGATAACGTTATTCAGCATGCTGAGACGAACTGCGGTTTTGCAATGGCTACAATTCATAAAAAAACAAAAAACATAAATGTTTGTATTTTTGATTATGGAATAGGGATTTATCGATCATTTAAAAATTCAGAAAATGAATACAACCCCAGGAGTGCTGCAGATGCAATCTCTTTGGCTATTCAGGAAGGAACAACACGTAATAAAAGTGTGGGGCAGGGGAATGGTTTGTGGGGATTATATAATATCGTAAATCTTAATTCTGGTCATATGGGTATCATTTCTGGAAAGGGTGGTCTAAGTTTAAACAAAGGCAATATGAAAACCTTTAAGGAAATTATTGTTCTTAGCAAAGATCAACAAGCAACAACAGTTAATTTTCACCTTAATCTCAACAATGATATTTCAATAAAAGAAGCATTAGGAGGGGAGGAGTTAATAGACTTATATATTGAGGAAATGGAAGATGAACATGATAGGCTGATTTTTAGAATTGCAGATACGGCATCAGGAACTGGAACTAGAGAATCAGGCTTGAAGATTAAGAATGAGGTAATTAATCTTTATAAAAAAGCAAAAAAGACGATTATTATTGATTTTGCAGATGTGGGAATAATTTCGTCATCATTTGCTGATGAATTTATTGGGAAATTGGTTGCAGAACTAGGATTTTATCAGTTTCAGAGTATCTTTACATTAATCAATATGAATACTACAATACAGGCCATTGTGCAAAGGGCTTTGAGTCAGAGGGTTGCAGAAACATTGAAAAATTCTAAGGAAAAGAATACTTAATTTGGAACATTTTTTGTTATTTTGATTATGTAGTATTATCTTTGTATTGCAGATATTTCCACAAGTTGCTCTAAAATGGATAATTTAGAAAAGCTTGGTAAGAGGAATATCCCAAAAGTGGCAACTCTAAAACATAATAAGGGCTCTGATTTCTATCAGGGCCTTTTTTTAGTCATGCTGTGATTCTATATAGTATTGTTATTTCCCATTTACAATAGAAAAGAAATCGCAAACTCCGTAACATAAAATCGAGCCGATATAGGGCAGAAATCTATTTGACAGAGAATTTGCTTAAACATAATTTCGGTACCGATATAGGGCAGCAAAGCTGCCGCTATATCTGAAATTATGTTTATTAGCAGAGCTAATCGCAAATTCTCTGTGTTTGCCCTATAATTAATATTATGTTAAATAGGAAATATGGAAATATAGGGGAAGCGGAAAAAGGTGCCTCCCCTATGGATTTTATAATCCGTTTTTTAATTCTTCCAGTTTCTTATCCATCTCTGCATGTTTCTCCATTTCTCCCATCCGGTAATACAACAATTTCAGGGTTTCAATGGTAGAAACATCCGTTGAATCGATTTCATAGGCTTTCTCCATGTACGGCAGTGCAATTTCGAAAATCGCATCTGCCTCTTTTTTGCACTTCTCATACTCCGCGTTATCCATAATCTCATTGCACTCATTCACCTTATTTACGCCGCGGTTGAAATGGTGAGCGCCCAGGTTGTAGTTGGAATCAAAGTAGTCGGGATTATATTCTAACGCTTTCTCATACGATTCGATTGATTTGTCGATATCCCCCATTTTATCATAAAGAATTCCTTCGGCATGGTAAAACGAAGCGTTGTTAGGATCCTTTTCCTTTGCCAGTTCGATATACTCCAGGGCTTCCTGGGCTGCATCCACCCCTCCTCTGGTAATGTAAAAGTTTATCAATTCGATCAACAAAATTTCGTTTTCCGGAAATTTTGTAAATCCTTCCTGCAATACCTGCAATCCGCTTGTGGAATCGCCTTTGGCGATGTAGGAATTTTTCAGGAGGATATAGAGTGTATAATCCCCGTAATCCAGGTTTTTTACTGCCGTAAAATGCTCGATTGACTTGTCATAAAGATCACCGTTATACGCTGCCAGCCCTGCATTAAACATGATCGTGGTATCAACTCCCCCACCAAAAATAGGCATATCTCCTATCTCGAGGTTGGTCTCGAATGCTTCCATGGCACCGGCATAGTCACCTTCCTGGAACTTATTGACTCCCAGAGTGATAAAATCGTTGGCTAACATCGGCAGCGTCAGGTTGATCAGTTTTTCCAGCTTATTCTTTTCATCCCGCTCCATGGCTTTCTTATAGTACTGATATGCTTGTGGTAGCGGGTTTTCGTAAAGGCCCTTGTATTCTTCATTCTGTGTCTCCCCTACTGCCTGCAGGACTTTTCCCTTTGCGTAGAACATTTTTTCCCAATCTTTGGTTTTTTCGTGTTGTTCTGCTGCTTCAATGGCTTCTTTTGCTTTATCCAACTGTCCTGAGGTGACATAATTCAGGGCACTGGTCACCTTACCTTTTTGAGCATAACTCACGAATATACCTGCTACTAACAATAATGATACTAAAATAGGTTTCATTTTCATAAAGTTTAGTGACTGATAGCAACTCTTATTGCTTCAAAAATAGTATTTAAAAATATATTCTTCAAATTCTTTGCCATTTTGTGATTATTCCGTTTTGTTATGCCCTTCGTTTCCATTTCCATCCTCCTCATCTTCCTCACTTGTTTCAACATAGGCAACAGCAGCAATGGAATCATTTTCCCTCAGGTTGATCAGTTTCACACCCTGGGTGGCTCTCCCCATGATGCGCATATCGGAGACGGCCATCCGGATGGTGATGCCCGATTTATTAATGATCATGATGTCATCCGAGTCAATCACGCCCTTCAGGGCAATCAAATCTCCTGTTTTTTCTGTGATATTAATCGTTTTTACTCCTTTTCCACCCCGGTTTGTAAGCCTGTAATCGCCTATTTTTGAACGTTTTCCGTATCCTTTTTCCGATACAACGAGGATATCCTCGCTTTCATTTTCCACGGTGATCATACCGATCACATCATCGGTTTTATTGGCGAGGGTAATGCCCCGGACACCGGAAGCATTTCGTCCCATCGGCCGAACGGTTTTTTCATAAAAACGGATCGCTCTTCCCGACCGGTTAGCGAGCATGATTTCATGATTTCCATTGGTGAGTTTGGCTTCCAGGAGTTGATCTCCTTCCCGGATATTGATTGCATTGATTCCATTTTGTCTGGGCCTGGAATAGGCTTCCAGGGAGGTTTTCTTAATGACTCCTTTTTTCGTGCAAAGGACAATAAAATTGTTATCCACGTAATCCCTGTCGTCCAGCTTTTGAACATTAATATACGCCTTCACGTTATCTTCCGGTTCGAGGTTGATCACGTTTTGGATAGCCCTTCCTTTGGAAATCCTGGTGCCTTCGGGAATTTCATATACTTTAAGCCAAAAACACTTACCCCGTTCAGTAAAGAAAAGCATCGTGTTGTGCATGGAGGCAACGTACATGTGCTCAATGAAATCTTCTTCCCGGGTTGTGCTTCCTTTTGACCCGACCCCTCCCCTGTTCTGCCGTTTGAATTCAGAGACAGGGGTTCTTTTGATATAACCAAGGTGTGAGATCGTTATCACCATGTCCTCATCGGCATAAAAATCTTCCGGGTTGAAATCTTCTGCATCCAGCTCAATTTGTGTTCTTCTCTCATCACCATATTGATCCTTGATCTCTTTCAACTCATCCTTGATGATTTTCATTTGCAGCTCTTCCTTGCTCAGGATCTCCTGATAATAATCGATCCGTTTTTTCAATTCAGCATACTCCTCTTTGATCTTTTCCCGTTCCAGTCCGGTTAGTTTTTGCAAACGCAGATCAAGAATGGCTTTCGCCTGTACTTCTGTCAGCTCGAAGTTTTTCATCAACCCGGTTTTTGCTTCATCCGGTGTTTTGGAAGCACGGATGAGGGATATGACCTCATCGAGGTGATCAAGGGCAATGAGCAGTCCCTCCAGGATATGTGCGCGTTTTTTTGCCTGATTGAGTTCGTATTTGGTTCTGCGAATGATAACGGTATGCCGGTGTTTAACAAAGTTTTCAATCAGGATATTCAGCGAGAGGGTTCTGGGTTTTCCATTAACCAGTGCAATGTTATTAACACTGAAGGCTGATTGCAACTGTGTGTATTTATACAGGTTGTTCAGAACGACATTAGCAATGGCATCTTTTTTCAGGATAATGACAATTCTCATCCCGGCACGGTCTGATTCATCGTTGATATAAGAAATCCCCTCAATCTTTTTTTCATTGATCAGGTCTGCAGTTTTCCTGATCATTTCGGCTTTATTAACCAGGTAGGGTATCTCGGTTACAATGATTTTAGACCGTCCGGAGGGGGTTGTATCGATCTCGGTTTTTGCCCTGACCACAATCCGGCCCCTCCCCGTTTCATAGGCATCCTTAACACCCTGATAGCCATAGATGATTCCACCTGTGGGAAAGTCGGGTGCTTTGATGTACTGCATGAGCTCATCGATGGTGATCTGCCGGTTATCGATGTACGCAATGGTAGCATCGATCACCTCCGAAAGGTTATGGGGTGGAATGTTGGTTGCCATACCAACCGCTATTCCTGAAGCTCCGTTAACAAGCAAAATGGGGATGCGCGTTGGTAAAACCGTTGGTTCCTGAAGGGTATCATCAAAATTAAGCTGAAAATCAACCGTTTCCTTATCCAGGTCGGACAGGGCCTCTTCTGCGATCTTTTTCAACCGGGCTTCTGTATACCGCATGGCTGCAGGACTATCCCCGTCAATGGAGCCGAAATTTCCCTGTCCGTCAATCAGAGGATAACGCAGAGACCACTCCTGAGCCATCCTGACCATGGCTTCATAAACCGATGAATCACCATGCGGATGGTACTTTCCAAGTACTTCACCAACAATCCTGGCCGATTTTTTATGGGGTCTGTTTGAGAGCACTCCTAATTCAGACATCCCGAACAAAACGCGCCGATGTACCGGCTTTAATCCGTCCCTTACATCCGGTAATGCCCTTGATACAATCACCGACATCGAATAATCGATGTAGGCCGATTTCATCTCTTCTTCTATGTTAATTTTTATAATCTTTTCGTTCTCTGGCATTTAGAATGTAAGATTAGATTTACTTATGTGGTAAAAATTCATTATTTTTGCAGTGTATAATAAACTTACGAAAATAGAGATTTATTATCTATTTTCAGGCCTTTCAGTGGCAGATTTATTAACACTTGGATGTTAGTAATTGGTTGTTATTTTTGTACCTTAACTTTGTCCGGTTTGCTTACTTTGTGAGGGATTTATCCAAACCGGAACATACACAAAAAAATGGACGCAAAATTTTCACAGCGCATAAAGGATGTACTCAGCTACAGCAAGGAAGAAGCGATCAGGCTGGGGAATACCCACATCGGGACGGAGCACCTCTTCCTGGGTATTTTACGGGACGGCGAAGGTCTGGCCATTGATGTACTTGTTTCTTTGGGAGCAGATCTTCACGACCTGAAGAGAACCATTGAAGGAGGGATTATGGATGATAACCCGGTTTCAATGAGCGAATCGGATAATATCCCCCTGATGAAACCGGCTGAACGGGTGTTAAAACTGGTTTACCTGGAAGCCAAATCGATGAAGCAAAGTACCATTGATACAGGACACCTGATGCTGGCTATTCTGAAGGATGAAAACTCGCTGGTGACCAGGAAACTGGAGGAACTGAACATCAATTATGATGTTGTCAAGGCTGAGCTGATGGATAAGGTAACCCGGGCAAAAGCTGATTTTCCGAGTGAGGAGGATGAAGAGGGTCCCAAAAGTTTTGGAGGCTCAAAAGGCAGCGGACAGCAAGCCAAATCAACCTCCGATACACCTGTTCTGGATAATTTTGGAATTGACCTGACAAAAGCGGCAGAAGAGGATCGGCTTGATCCGATCGTGGGTAGAGAAAAAGAGATCGAACGCCTCGCTCAGATCCTGAGCCGGAGAAAAAAGAATAATCCCATTCTGATCGGTGAACCGGGAGTGGGTAAATCAGCGATTGCTGAAGGATTGGCCTTGCGCATTATCCAACGGAAGGTCTCCCGTGTATTGTTCGGTAAACGGGTGGTTACCCTTGATCTTGCCTCTATTGTTGCCGGTACCAAATACCGGGGACAGTTTGAGGAGAGAATGAAAGCCATTCTGAATGAGCTGGCAAAAACCAACGATATCATCCTCTTTATTGACGAGATCCATACCATCGTTGGAGCAGGAGGTGCAACCGGCTCACTCGATGCAGCCAATATGCTGAAACCGGCTCTCGCCAGAGGAGAGATCCAGTGCATTGGCTCTACTACACTGGATGAATACCGCCAGCATATCGAAAAAGATGGCGCCCTGGAAAGACGGTTCCAGAAAGTGATAGTGGAACCCACAACCGTTGAAGAGACCATCAATATCCTGGCAAATATCAAGGAGCGATACGAGGAACACCATAACGTATTCTATACACCGGAAGCCATCGACGCGTGCGTCAAACTTACAGCACGTTATATCAGTGACCGCCACCTCCCCGATAAAGCGATCGATGCCCTGGATGAATCCGGATCAAGAGTCCATATATCGAATATTGTTGTCCCGGAAAAAATACTGGAACTGGAAAAAGAGCTGGAAGAGACCAAGAACGAAAAGATCAAAGCGGTGAAAAACCAGAATTTTGAGAAAGCAGCCAGCTTCAGGGACAGGGAGAAAGAGTATCTTGACCTCCTGGATCTGGAAAAAGACAAGTGGGAAAAAGAGTTGTCCCGGAACAAGGAAACGGTGGATGAGGAAAAGGTTGCTGAAGTGGTCGCCATGATGACCGGTGTACCGGTGCAACGGATTGCCCAGGCAGAAGGTGTCCGCCTGCTGAAGATGCGTGATGAACTTACCGAAAGTGTGATCGGCCAGGATGAAGCAATTCGAAAAGTAGTAAAATCGATCCAGCGAAACCGGGCCGGCTTGAAGGATCCCAATAAACCGATTGGTACTTTCGTGTTCCTCGGACCAACAGGTGTCGGAAAAACACAACTGGCTAAAGTGCTTGCACAGTACCTGTTCGATAGTGTCGATAACCTCATCCGTGTCGATATGAGTGAATACATGGAGAAATTCTCTGTCTCCAGATTGGTGGGTGCCCCTCCCGGGTATGTCGGGTATGAGGAAGGCGGACAATTGACCGAAAAAGTGAGAAGAAAACCGTATGCCGTAGTGCTCCTCGATGAAATTGAAAAAGCGCATCCCGATGTGTACCATATTTTGCTTCAGGTGCTCGATGAAGGACAACTTACCGATAGCCTGGGACGACGGGTCGATTTCAGAAATACCATCGTGATCATGACATCCAATATCGGAACACGGCAACTGAAAGACTTTGGACAGGGAGTCGGTTTTGAAACCAAGGCTAAAAAACAGGACCGGGATGACTATGCAAAAAGCGTCATTCAAAAAGCCCTTAAACAGACCTTTGCTCCTGAATTCCTCAACCGGATCGATGATGTGGTGATCTTTAATGCACTCTCAAGAGAAGATATCCATAAGATCATCGATATTGAGCTGAGAGGATTGTACGACAGGATCCATAACCTGGGATACGAAATTACAATTTCAGCCACTGCAAAAGATTTCATCGCGGAAAAAGGCTATGATATCCAGTTCGGTGCCCGTCCATTGAAACGGGCAATCCAAAAATACCTCGAAGACCCGATGGCAGAAGTCATTATCAAAGCTTCACTGCATGAAGGTGATACCATTTCAGTCGGATTCAATAAGAAGAAAGAAGAAATCACAATCAATATTAAAAATACTGCTGAAAAAGAACAGCCGAAAAAAACGGCAGAAGATAAATCCTGAACAACCCCTGATACCCCCTTTGCCTGATTTGCCTGAATAGATTCATTTTGCCCCGTCCGACAGCGGATCCGGATTCGATTTCAGGACAACTATGAAAAAATTATGCACAATCCTGTGTTGTAATTCATAAAAAATTGTAAATTTACCAATTCTTAAATAAGAATAATTCTTATTAAATAATATTTCTGTTATGAGCATTGAAGAGATTCGTAAAATGCTAATTGATAATGATTTAAAAATCACACCCCAGCGCCTGGCAGTTCTGGAACAGGTAATGACATTAAAAGATCATCCATCTACAGATAGGATAATTGATATGGTCAGGAGGAGGAATCCCAACATTTCGGTTGGAACGGTATACAAGATCCTGGATACGTTTGTTGATTACGGATTGATTACAAAAGTCAAAACGGAACGGGATATCATGAGGTATGAGGCCGTAAATGAAAAGCACCACCACCTCTATTGTTCCGATTCAGACCGTATCGAAGATTACTATGACGGGGAACTGACCCGGATGATCGAACAATACTTCACTGAGAATAGTATTCCCGATTTTGAGATTGAAGACATTAAGCTGCAGATCATCGGAAGATTTCAGAACAGTAAGATGAAGGATAAGGGATAAAAGCATGAATGATAATTGTGTTAACATAAATCTCAAAACATGAAAAAGAAAAAGCTTACGACTGCCTCAGGAAGGCCATATTATGAAAACGAGAACAGCATGACCGTAGGTCCAAGGGGGCCTGTTCTTTTACAGGATTATTTCCTTCATGAAAAAATGGCTCATTTTAACCGGGAAAGAATACCCGAACGTGTGGTGCATGCCAAGGGTACAGGAGCATTTGGAAAATTCACGGTTACGCATGATATTACCCGGTATTCAAAAGCCCGGATTTTCAGTAAAATCGGAAATGAATGCCGGATCTTTATCCGCTTTTCGACCGTTGGTGGAGAAAAGGGAAGTGCTGATACAGAAAGAGATCCGCGTGGATTCGCCATTAAATTTTACACGGAAGAGGGTAACTGGGACCTGGTGGGGAACAATACCCCCGTGTTTTTTATTAAAGACCCTAAAAAGTTCAGTGATTTTATCCACACTCAGAAAAGGGATCCCAAAACCAACCTGAAAAGCCAGACCATGCAGTGGGATTTCTGGAGCCTTAATCCGGAAAGCCTTCACCAGGTGATGATCCTGTTCAGTGACCGGGGTACTCCATACAGCTACCGTAATATGAACGGTTACGGAAGTCATACATTTTCAATGATTAACGGGATGAATGAACGTTTCTGGGTGAAGTTTCATGTAAAAACAGCTCAGGGTATCAAAAATTTTACAGGACCCGAAGCGGAAGCGATGAAAGGCAAAGATCCCGACTGGGCACAACGGGATCTGGTAAATGCCATTGAGAAGGGTGAGTTTCCAAAATGGACCATGAAAATACAGGTCATGACAGAAGAGCAGGCTAAAACGTTCCACTGGAATCCATTCGACCTGACAAAAGTCTGGCCACACGCTGATTTTCCGTTGATGGATGTCGGTACCCTGGAATTGAATGAAATTCCGTCGAACTATTTCAGGGATGTTGAACAGTCGGCTTTCGCACCTGCTCATGTCATTGATGGCATTGGATATTCTTACGACAAGATGCTGCAGGGACGTCTGCTTTCCTACTCCGATGCCCACCGCTACCGCCTGGGAGCTAATCATGAACAGATCCCGGTAAACCGCCCGATCAATGATGTGCATAATTATCAACGGGATGGATATATGCGTGTCGACAGCAATGGTGATGATAGTCCGAACTATTGGCCAAACCGTTTTGATGATATAAAAGCGGATGAACAATACAAAGAACCATCCCAGAGAATGGACTCGGATGTTGCCGACTGGTACGACCGTAACGAGAACGATGATGATCATTTCACACAGCCCGGTCTCCTGTTCCGAAATGTCATGACGAAAGAAGAACAGCGGAATACAATCAACAATATTGTCGGAGCCATGCAGGGTATTTCCGGACCAAAACGTGATGAAATAATCCACCATCAGCTACATCATTTTTACAAAGCCGATAAGGAATTGGCTTTACGCATTGCTGAGAGATTGGGAATTACTTTTAAACCATAAATATAAACCAAACAAGTCAATAACAATGAAAGAAAAAAGTATTGAATTATTAAACAGGGCTGTGGCTGATGAACTCGCAGCGGTTCACCAGTACATGTATTTTCATTTTCACTGTGATGACCAGGGATATGATCTGCTGGCCGGTCTGTTCAGGAGAACAGCTATTGAAGAGATGCAGCACATTGAGCTGATTGCGGAAAGAATCCTGTTCCTGGGCGGTGAAGTTGACCTGAAAGCATCAGCTGAGGTTAAAAAGATACATAACGTAAAGGAGATGTTGCAGATGGGTGGTGCAATGGAAACTCAAAGTGTCAATGACTATAACAAGTGGGCAAACGAATGTGCCCAGAATGCCGATTCAGCTTCCAAGAAAATTTTTGAAAAGCTTGTAGAAGATGAGGAACGGCATTTTGACCGGTATGATGTCGAGATGGAGAACCTGGAGAAATTCGGTGACAACTA
>Ga0315537_1001997_pt1 | contig 15730 bp, 14 predicted proteins | sample SalMarSW160270MG_FD_203091 | JGI IMG/M metagenome (GOLD analysis project Ga0315537, IMG submission 203091) | Salt marsh sediment microbial communities from the Plum Island Ecosystem LTER, Massachusetts, United States - Salt Marsh Sediment SW1602-70 ... | reverse complement strand
GTCGGCCGGGCAGAGGTTTTGGGAAGACCTATGCTGTATGGAACGACGAAAAAGTTCTTGGAGGTCTTCGGACTGAACTCACTCAAAGACCTGCCAAAGGTTGAGGAGCTTAAAAAACCGGATTAAAACACTCTACGTCTTCGCAGCCAGCCGACCAGGCACATGCCCAGTCCTCCCAAGAGCAACGCGCCAGGTGCAGGGACAGGGGCCGCAATCACGCCTGCCTCGCCATAGATGCCGAAGCCAAGGGAGTAGACGCCCGCATCGATGGGGCCGAACCAGTAGCTGCCGCCGCCACTGTACACGTCGTCATCACCGTCCAGGACGAACCACCAGTCATAGTATTCCATGTAGTCCACCTCATACCACTCGTCGTCGTCACGGATCCCGTCGCTGTTGTCATCCAGCCACTCGTCCAGCCCAGCCCAGACATAGAGTTCGTAGTAGGCTTCCTCAAGTGGATTGTCCGTGTCGAGGTCAGTGGCATAGAGGCAACTGACGCCAACCATCGTGGGCGCGGAGATCTCAAAGTCAATCCAATGCTCCACGTCAGCATAGCCCCACACGTCGGAGTGACCGGGAGTGAGCGTTGCCTCTGCCTTGAGCATGGCAATGCCTGCGAGGGTCTGCGCCTCCGCGGAGGCGCCACCATTAAGGGCCATTGCAGTGATCGTTGACACGCCGGGCCAAGGGTATCCGAACAGATCATACTGATCATCGGTCACGATGGAGAAGTCCTCTCCAGCCTCAGCATAGGCGCCGCTCCAGTAGTAGGGATTGTGTCCAGGCTCACTGAAGACGGTTCCCAGTCCACCTATACCGACATCCAGACGCGACGATGCCGCCTGTCCCGCGACAGGGATGATCAACGTTGCCAGAACAACCAGCACATACAACGATCTGAGACTATTCATCTTTCTCCTCCTTAGGACTGCCTCACGCTCCGTCGTGCTAATACCAAACCTTATTATAGTTCATGCAACCCAGATTACGCCCGCCTGCGAAGGAAGCGGCGGGTGAGCGCCAGGCCCAGCAGCCCCAGGCCGCTAGTCATTTAAAAAATTCATTATACCAAAAAACAGCAAAAAAATAAAGGAATTGAAAGAACCGGATTAGGAATAGTATTACAGAAATCACAGCTTGTTGTAAAAACACCGGTCAAGAGCAGAACAATGTTTTGCTTATAGCAAATCAATTCTTAATTACATAACCAATTTCTATCCCAGCAATTAGGTCTTATTAAAGCACGTCCTATAATAGAATTTTATACAAATTGCGAAAAAAGTGTGTTTATATGTTGACTCTGTGGTAGGAAGTGGTAGTATTTCCCAATATTATCTTATCAGGTGTTGCAATGGACAAGCTTTTATTAACAGGTGAATATCAACATATTATTGATGGTAAGAACAGAGTACTCATTTCAAACAAGCTCAGGAACCAGATTGATGCCGATGAGCATGGCAGCAATTTCTATCTTGTGCTTGGGTCAAACGGCATACTTTGCCTGTATCCTGAAAGATATTTCGAGCAAATAGTCTTGTCTGTTGCACCTGAGACTGCTGCACCCGATGAGGCCGTTGCGTTCGAGCGAATGAGCTTTGCATTGGCCAGCAAGGTGGAGCTTGATGCCCAAGGAAGGCTTCTTTTGAATGAAAGATTGCGAAAAAGAGCAGGATTGAAAGATCAAATTACCCTTGTCGGCGTCCGGGATCATATCGAGCTGTGGAACAACGAGGACTGGGAGCAGTACCTTTCGGATCATATGGCTCAATACCAGAAGCAAATGTCGCAGGCGCGGCAGTTCGTTTTACAAAAACAGAACAAAGAACCTTAATTTTACATGGAGGCAAAATGATGGAAGCGGCTTCACACTGTTGCAGGATTGTTAACGAAAGTCTTACCGGTGAAAGAGCAGTTGACGAGCAAACCTTTGCCTCACTGGCTATTTTAACTGAACGGCTGGAGCGATTAAAGAGACTTGATGGATTTTTTGCCGAAGTAGGTTTTTCGCATGATGTTAAGAGACTTAAGAGCCGAGCACACGTAGTGCCCGTAGGCTAACTCGTGGTGTGTCGTGTGTATTGAGTCTTGCGTGATACGCGCAATGCACGATGCAATACGAAATACGATAAATGTGAATGATTCTATAGTAGAGCATATACCAGTTCTTGCTGAAACGTTAGCCGAACAGATAAACTTGCCGCCGGATGGGGTGATGGTCGATGCGACCATTGGACAAGGAGGTCATAGTTTACTGTTCGGCAAAATTTTGGGTCATGAGGGTGTTATTGTAGGTTTTGATGTTGATGAAAGCGCTATCCAAAGGGCCAGATTTATATTAAAAGACCTTGTTTGCAAGGTTATTTTGCTTCACGCCAATTTTTCTCAAATCACAGAATATGTCCACCAGCAAGGCATAGAAAAGGTTGATTTTATATTAGCGGATTTAGGCCTTTGCTCAGCCCAATTGGATGATGTCGAGATGGGTCTTAGTTTTCAAACAAATATGCCTTTAGATATGAGAATTGATAAAAGATTAAAGACCACTGCTGCCGATATAGTGAATAGGGCGGATGAAAAATCCTTAGCCGATCTGATTTACAGATTCGGTCAGGATAGAGCCTCAAGGCGAATCGCACGGTTTGTAGTCCGGCAGCGTCAGCGTGAGCCGATCACTACAACCGGCCAATTAGCTGAGGTAGTCCGCAAGGCACTGCAGCGTCCGGCTCAAAAACGAAAATCCAGGATACATCCGGCAACCAGAACCTTTCAGGCGCTGAGAATTGCCGTTAATAATGAGCTGGAGAACATAAAAGTACTGCTTAATTCAGTGCCGGCGCTACTGGGCAAAAATGGTTATATAGCTGTGGTTAGCTATCACAGCTTAGAAGACAGATTGGTTAAGAATGATTTCAAGCAAAATGAGAAAGCCAACATTTATAAGATTATCACGAAAAAGCCGATTGTGCCGATGCATGAGGAAATCGCGAGAAATCGGCGGGCAAGGAGCGCGAAACTAAGGATCGCACAAAAACAATAATTTAGTAATGTATCGTGCGTATTGAGTATCGCCTAAAGACCAACTTAATAAATAATACGTACGCAATAAGTGGTAAGAAATGGAGTTCTGTTATGACTTCTGATGCTAAAATTGGACTGTTGCTGGGCTTAGTCTTCATATTTATTATTGCGTTTATCATCAATGGACTGCCGAACTTTCGTCATAAGACGAACAGCAATGAGCTAACTACGAATATGACTACTTTTGATGACAGTCGGCTGGGCATTGGAACCAAAGAGCGTAAAATCCAGGATGAATTAAATTGGATGGAGCTGGGAGAGAAAAACTCATTTAGGGATGTTCGAGTTTCAGCAGATGGACAGAATGTTCGATCAATAACACCGCTGCCGGAAAGCATTTCAACTGCAAAAGAACCCGATAAAAACATTGAAACTGAGCCCCAAATCGCTCGTAACCTTCCTTCATCAGCCGGTGCTCAGGAAACTGTAGTTAAATCCCCCCAGCCGACTAAGCCTGTCTGGCCAAAAGATTATGTTGTATGCGAGGGTGACAATCTGGCCGTCTTAGCTAAGAAATTTTATGGCCCTGAGGAAGGCAACAGAAGGATAAATATAGATAGTATATTTGAGGCCAATCGCAGGCTGTTGAAATCACCTGATGAAATTTGCATCGGACAAAAACTCATCATACCAGCACCGTCGAATTTGGCGCCGGACAAGAACAAAGTAGACAGTGTCTTCTCAAACACCCTGTTTGAGAAGGTCGAATCTATTGGCAAGTCTGTTTCTGTGAATTCGTTTGACAGCCGCGGAGCGAAGCAGAGCAAATTATACGTTGTACGCCAGGGCGATAGTTTATGGAAAATTGCCACTGAGCAGCTTGGAAACGGCACCCGCTACACCGAAATAAGAGAGCTGAACGCCGACATTGTGAGCGATGAGGATAATCTTATTGTTGGTATGCGTCTGAAAATGCCGGTTCGTTAGGAAGCAAGGACAGCGTTTAGGATATAGTTTCTACCTGACTTTCCACTAAGCACGAACTATACTATGGGATACTGGTTTCGTTTAATTTTTGTTATTTTTTGCTTTACATCTGTTTCACTTTTTGCCGTTTATCTGCGCAGTGCCAACAATCATATTTTCTATAAGCTTTGTATTTACAAAACTGAGCAAAGTCAATTGAGACAGCTGCTTGGTAACAAGCAGCTACAATTAGAAAGCCTGATAAATCCCGCTGCGGTTTCAGCGAACCTGCGGTAAAACCGCAGGCTAAATATTTAGCCCCACTTTTGGGACCCCGCCTTGCGGGAATCCTCACGTGGGGTCTTTGTAATGAACTCGAATACGATGTACAATAGAAGTGTCCGAGTTATCATCTGCCTTTTTTTGCTTTTGATCGGGGCATTCTTGGCGTTAGCCGGACGCTGTTTCTATCTTCAGTTTTTCAAGGGCGACCATTATATTGATGTTTGCCTTAGGCAGCAGAGGTCTTTCTATCCTCAAAAGCCGCAGCGTGGTGTTATCCTCGATCGTCGCGGCGGGGTGCTCGCCGCAAGTAACAGAATCCGAATCATTTTTGCCGAGCCACGGCTTATAAAAGATCCCAAAACTACGTCTAATAAACTTGCCCCAGTTTTGGATATGGGTGCACATGAGATTTGTAAACTCATCATGGAAAGTAAGAATCCAGGCTTTGTGAAAATAAAAGCCGGTGTTGATGAAAATCAGTGTCAGGTGGTAGACAATATTAATGGAGTCGGTGTTCAATATGATTGGTTAAGACTATATCCTATGGGTAGGCTCGCGGCACATACGGTCGGCTTTACAAGTCTTGACAACCAGGGTTTAGGAGGTGTTGAGTTCCAGTACAACGCTGAGTTGAGCGGTTCACCCGGGCGCAGTATATATTTGGCTGATGTGCATCGTCGGCCCATCTGTCCCGAACCCATCTCTCTAAGCACCAACCTGCAGGAAAACCAGGCCTCTACGCCCCAATTGTTGCCTAATTCAACCAGACCCGTTAGGTCTGGGATGGATGGGTGCGGGATTATCTTAGCACTTGATGCAGCTATTCAGGAATTTGCGCGAGCCGAGCTTATTAAACAATACGAAGCTTATCAGGCCGAATCAGCAGTGGCAATTGTAGCCGACCCAACCGATGGAGCTATTCTGGCTTTGGTGTCAATACCCGATTTTGACCCGGCCCATGCCTGGACTGCCGACCCGGACAGTTTCCGTAATCGAGCGCTGACGGATCAATTTGAGCCAGGCAGTATTTTTAAACCTTTTGTGGTGGCGATTGCCCTGGACGCCGGAGTAATAAACGGCCATGAAAAGATATTCTGCGAAAATGGAAATTATGTTGGAAAAGGCTTTGGCAGAATCGGTGAATATCGCCAGAGCTTTGGTGATCTAACTGTTCGCGAGATTTTAGTTCACTCCAGCAATATCGGAATGGCCAAGATCGGGCAAAGACTCGGCAAAGATAAGCTTTATGAAGGCTTGAAATTCTTCGGCTTCGGTAAAAAGACCAGCATTGATCTGCCCGGCGAGGCTGAGGGGCTGCTAAGGTCTACAAGCGAGTGGACAGGATACAGCGTAACCCGGATACCTTTTGGCCAGGAGATCTCTGTAACTGCAATTCAGTTAGTTCAGGCTTTCTGCATCCTTGCCAACGGTGGTCATTTGGTTCGTCCTTACTTAGTAAAAGCGATGGTGGATAATAATGGTGAGGTTGTCAAGCTAAAACGACCGCCGCCACCGATTGGTTATATAGTCAGGCCGGAAATTGCGAAATGGATTGTTACCAGTGCTTTGACTGGCGTGGTAAACGAAGGTACGGGTAAAAAAGCCAAGCTGGAAAAGTGGCAGGTGTTCGGCAAAACCGGAACCGCTCAATTAGCCAATCCAAAGGGGGGAGGTTACGCTGAAAATGCTTACATTGCTTCATTTATTGCCGGAGCGCCTGCGGAAAATCCGGCAGTAGTTGTTTTAGTGTCGATTTGCAGGCCGAACGTCAAACTCGGTAAAGGTTACACCGGTGGAACCGTCGCTGCGCCGGTGACCGCTACAATACTTGAAAAAACTCTTAACTATCTTGGGATTCGTAACGAGATTGTAGTTCCCACACGCGAAGGTTTCGTTCAGGATTCAGTACCTACACGGCAGAACCCTTCATAATCCATGTCTCAAATCCCGAGTTATGATTGACGAGATACGTAAGCATGGCCAAAATAATCTATGCAGTTGCGGGGGAAGGATTCGGACACAGCAGCCGGTCTCATCTGATAGGCCAGAGACTTATTGATGCCGGCAATGATGTAATGTTTGTAGGCTCAAAAAAATCACTTCTCTATCTGAAACAATACTTTGGTCCACGAGTAAAAGAAATATTCGGGCTTTCCTTTGCATACGAAAAAGGACGCATAGATAAATCTGAGACTCTGAAAAAGAACCTTCTAAAGCTGCCTGAGGCAAATAGACAGAATGAAGAGCTTTTCAGGGAGCATTTTGTGCCATTTGAACCTGACCTGGTTATTTCAGATTTTGAGCCTTTCAGCGCGTGGTGGGCCTGGCGAAACAGAGTACCATTTATCAGCATTGACCATGAACACATGCTAACACTTTGTAAGTTGGAACATCAGGCGAAAAACTGGTTTTCACGAATAACTGCCAGCGTCGTGACTGAATGTCACTATATCGGGGCCGTTGCTTATATTATTGTGAATTTCTTTGAGGCACCTTTAAGGATTGATTCAGCGATTCTCGCACCGCCCATCATAAGACCGGTTGTTGCTGCTCTCCAGCCGACACATGGCGAACATATTCTGGTATATTCCACCACCGGGAAAGGCCAAAACGAATTACGGCGGGTCCTTCATAAATTCAGTGAGCAAAAATTTTATGTTTATGGCTTTGACCCCGTTAGAGACCCAGTAGAAAAAGTCTCTAACGGGGTTGACAAAAGTGCTGAATACAAAAATTGCATTTTCAAAAAACGCTCGACCGAAGGTTTCTTAGCAGATTTGGCTCGCGCCCGCGGAGTGATAGCTTCAGCCGGTTTTTCGTTGATAAGCGAGTGTATGTATCTGAAAAAGAAGATGTTGCTATTGCCTTTAGCAGGCCAATATGAGCAGATGATTAACGCCCATTACATAGAAAAACTCGGCTTGGGGATTTCATCAGAGAAACTGGATGAAATATCGATAACCCGATTCCTTAGCGAGATAGATAAACCTATGCCAGTCAACGAAAGAATTATTTGGCCGGACAATGACAAGTTCTTTCAAATACTTCAGGAGGTCCTAAACAGACTGCATAAGCCGATTAGTATATAGTGAATTGTAATTTGTAAAATTGTTACCACTCATGACTCACCAGTTACAATTTGCTAATTGCGTTTAGGGCCTTGCCTATATAGCCGGCTTCGATACAGAACTGGATAATGTCACGGGCCAAAGGAGCAGCATCGCTTGAGCCGTGCTGGCCGCCTTCAACAACAACTGCAATTGCCAATTTCGCATTTTTGCTATCTTCGGCAAAGCCTGCAAACCAGGCGACCTCCGGCCCCTCTGTCGAGCCGGTCTTGCCATAAACCTTCACATCCTGTTCACCAAGACCGCTATAGGCAAATTCTTTATTAGCTGTTCCGCCAGGCTCATTGACCACAGCGCTCATACCATCGTAAATGACCTGTAAAGTTTGCTGTGAGATGCCAAGGTCTACACCCTCTAAATCCCGATTTTCCTTAAACAGCCTCGGCTGTTTAAGGATTCCGCCTCTGGCGATAGCGGCCATTGCATTTGCTACCTGCAGAGGAGTGGCTCGCATATTTCCCTGACCCATGCCAAATAGCCTTCTTTCCCTTCCTTCCAGGGCAGGTATTTGTTCGAAAGATGTGATTTGTGTATTCGGTGGAATGGTTGATATTTGTCCAGACGCCTGCCTGAAATCTCGTATTGTGTATTGCGTATCGTGTATCGCGTTTGACGCATCAAGCTCAACGCACGACGAAAGACAAATAGGGCGTCCATAGCCGAATTTAAAGAGCCATTGTTGAAGGACCAAAGGATTAATTCTATCAGCGAGGCGGGAGAAATAGATATTACAACTGCCCTTAATAGCGTTGCGTGCATTGTTTGTCCAGCTACTGTCGTGACCTCTTTTGTATCTATTATATAACCAGCAGTTAGGCCAGCCGAGTGGCGCCGCTTCAGCAGGACAATTTATAACCTCGTCCGGCGTAATCTTGCCGGATTCAAGCCCGGCTATGAGAATCAACGGCTTCACAACCGAGCCGGGTGGATATTGTTTATTTATAGCTCGGTTTATCAGCGGTTTATTGGGATCGCTGGCAAGGATGCTGTAATCATATCTGGCACGATTTAAATCAAAAACCGGCATGGAAACCAACGCAAGAATGTCACCACTGGCTACCTCAATAATGACCGCCGCTATTCCAGGTCCACAATTTGGGTCGTGTGGATAGTTAGCCAGATAATTTTCTATTCTTTGCTGAAGTTCTACTATGTCCAATGTCAACTGTATATCTTCGCCGAATTGGGTCTTGGTTCGACTTATCAACTGACGGTCTATGTCGCTAACAAGCTCACCTCGTCTGCCGCGAAGGACGGTCTCACAAACATATTCGACTCCATCTTCCCTTCCGCAAACTTCACCGTCCAAATACCTTGCTAACCTATCGTTTGCGAATAGCTTTTTATCTTCTTCTTGTGTTGCAGGTCCAACCCAACCGATGGTCTGTGCAGCAACCGAGCCGTACGGGTAAAACCTTTGCGCTTCCGGTATAATCTGAACTTCATTAACATCCATAAACTCCACTTGAGCTGCAAAAACATCATCATCAGTTTTTAACTCGAACAGGGGCCAGGGTTGGTACATCTCCCGAATATTGATGTTATGAATCAAAACCAGCCGGGTATTGGGATCCGGGACATGGTGTTCGAGGTCCTGGATGGCTTCAGAGATCTTGACAGAAAGCAGTTGCTGGGGATCACTGTGTTTCAGGAAAAAGGGGGATGAGGTACAGTTTTTTCGCCAGGCCTGAAAGGTGCGTATGTTCCATATCTGATCGTTTATCTGTTGGATTTTACTTTCTATATCCGTGTAAGTTTGTCCGAAGCGTGTACATTTGCTGATTATGTGCTGCAGATTCTCAAGGCCGGCCTTTATTTCCTTTTGAACTTCAGGCAGGGCAGTCTCGGAGTTATCTTGTCTGGCGGCTTTTAAAAGTCTGGCTTTTGTGACTCGTTCGTCTAAAAAACAGCTCAATTTATATTCTATCGATAGTAGAAATCGCGGCTCATCGACAGCTAAGATTCGCTCTTTTCGGTCAAGGATTTGACCTCTGATGGTCTGTAGCTGCCGAGCCTGGCCTTGCTTTAGTTCCGAAATGGCATCCTGAAGCGATGAATCGGGTAACAACTGCATGTCTATTAGGCGCAATATGCAAATCAGCAGTAGCACCGCACTTACAGCTACAAAAATTTTCACTCGCTTATCATACATTGTAATTAAGCTAATAAACCAAAAGTGTTGACTTTACTCTTTTGAGACAGATATTTACTACCTTTAAAAGCGTCTGGTTCTTCGTCTTTGTGTACGCATCCATAACTCAACCGGCAGAAACAAAAACGGACCGATTATAGCCGAGTACAACGGTGTCCAAAAGAGTTTGGTGTATGCGTTTAATGGCATCGGTTCCGCTTTGAGAAACACCAGGAAATAAGCCAGGGCAGCGGTTAAGAAACCAACGGCAAATATGGCGAGCAATTGATAAGGCCATTTCCTGGTGTCAATAATGCCATGAAAATCTGCCAGCAAAGTTCCAAATAAGCCAAAACTGATTATCTGTGGGCCCATTGTAGGGCTGATAATATCAGCAGCGAAACCGATCGTGAAGGAGGTTATCACTGCCTCGGTGTTCGTGAAATTAACAGCGAAGAACACCAGCAGCACTAATAACAGATCAGGTTTGACTTTGGCAGTTGTAACGGCGAATATATCAATTAAGCTGGTCTGCAGTATAGTGGCGACAATAATAAGTACTGCAAACCGAAACCAACTCATTGAAATATCCTTGCCGAGTCTGTCTTTTGCAACGGATTACAAAGTGAAAGCTCACAAGTGAAAGCCTTCGAATTATCACAGATTCATCACGATTACAGCTACGTAGTCTAATTTTTGCACATCACAAACCGGTTCTACCGTTATATCCCAGAGCGAAGGGGCTTTATCATCTCTTTTGCATTCGGCAACCTTTCCTATAATCATCGGTATATCCAGAAATCCTGGTTGCTTGTCGGCTAAGACGATATTACCTTTTTGAACTTTCTGATTTATCTGAAGAAGCTGAATTTTAGCTGAATTTTCACCTGTACCCTGCATTATCCTCATTACATCTGATTGTTCTATTTTCACAGGGATTTTAGATGTCGGGTCGGTAAATAGCTTGACTTTAGCTCTATTGGCTGAAACACCAGATATGGTTCCAATAATGCTGTTGTCACCAAGCACAAACTGGTTGTTCGCTATGCCGTCCTCTGCTCCGCGATTGATAATCAACTCGTTTTGCGGTCCTTCCGAGTCTGTAATGACATTTGCTAATACAAATTTCATGCGCTCCCAGGCGGGGTTAACACGCAGTGCTGATAGCTTTTCCACCTCTTTTTGTGTGCGATTTCGTTGCTCGATTATGTTAGCAAGATGATTTTGCAGTTGATTATATTCTCTGCGACTGACAACATCTGCGGATGATTGCATATCTGCTGCCAGCGTGATGCTTCTACCGATTCCCAAAGGCCAGCCGAAAGTGCGGGAGAAAGCAAACTGAAATTTATTTGTCACATTTTTCGGAACAAAGAGGATGATGAAACCGCCCAACATAAACCATGTAAACAACATCCGTCTGGAGATTGTGCTATGCTTCCGTGCCATTCTCGTATTGCGTATATCGTATTGCGTATTGCGTTCATTATTTTGTGTGCTACGCAATACGCATCATGCAGGATGAATTACTCCCACGCTCGTTCGTCGTGGTCCATTGTATCTTTCCACAGCTCGAGGTTCTCGAGGTAAACGCTTGTGCCGCGGGCTACACAACTCAATGGGTCCTCAACCCTTATTACTTTCAGGCCGGTTGCATTTGCCAGTACCGTGTCCATGCCGCGCAGCAGTGACGCACCACCGCAGATGTGTATGCCGTTGTCAATCAAATCGGCGGCTAATTCCGGCTCGGCTTTTTCTAATGTTATGATTACTGAATCTATGATTGCGGCGACGGGATCGCGAAGGGCCTCACGGATTTCCTCGCTGGTTATAACAATTTTTCTTGGCAGGCCCGATATGGTATCTCTGCCGGCTACTTCCATAGTCAGCTCCTCTTGCAGTGGAGAAGCAGAGCCGATTTGTATTTTGACTTTTTCAGCCCTTGGTTCACCGATAAGCAGGTTGTATGTTCTTTTAAGATGATTGATGACCGCTTCATCCATATCGTCACCACCGATGCGGACAGATTCGGCGGTAGCGATATCAGCCAGACTCATTATTGCTACTTCTGTGGTCCCGCCACCAATATCAACAATCATTGAAGCGGTCGGCTCTGTAATGGGCAGTCCTGCTCCGATGCCTGCTGCCATTGGTTCATCAACCAGATAGACTTTGCGTGCGCCTGCGCGTTCGGCACTGTCTATAACCGCCCGGCGTTCAACAGCGGTTATTCCGCTCGGTACGGCAATTACCACTCGAGGCCGTACCAGTCCACCTCTGCCATGCACTTTCCGGATAAAATAGCTCAACATCGCCTCGGTGATCTCGAAATCGCTGATTACGCCGTCTTTCAACGGTCTTATTGCGGTAATCGAGCCGGGTGTTTTGCCGAGCATTTCACGGGCAACCGAACCAACAGCTTCGCCGTCGTTTAGGACGATGTTGGTTCCTTTGCGAACTGCAACTACGGAGGGTTCATTAAGGACGATTCCCTTATCACGGACACAAACCAAGGTAGTACAGGTGCCCAGGTCAATACCCATATCCATACTGAACCATCCCAGGAATGTGTCCAGTAACACGTTAGACTCCTTTCTAAGGTTTTTAATTCCTGTTAGACAACCTGATTCTATCGTGTGTAATTCATCCGAACAAGCTGGATTTTCCGACAGGGCTAACTACATACTTTTATATTATAGAGAACTGTTTCGTCAATAGTCAATTAACTTATGGTATTGTGAAAATTGTACCATATTGAGAATAGCACGTATAGGCAACAAATGCTGCTGCAGCAAGAACGATGAAAAATGCTATCGCAAGAATAGCCGTATAGATATTGCTGGGTACGTATACTTTTCTGCTGCGAGCTTGCCCATTAGGACTCATATTATAACCTCACAGAAGATAGTGTGTAGTATATTAAAAATAAATTGCTATAAATTGGTATTTATATTATCACCGGGTTGCGGCTCATACTGTACAAGTTCCAGCCGACCAACAGCTTTTTCAGGCTCAACGTCTAAAATTACAATATCACAAATAAACTGGTCACCGCGAGTTACATGGAATCTCATGTTTTCTTGGACGCCGTGTGCTTTTCCTATGGAAATTTCAGCCATTTTGTTTTTTATATCCACATTGGCTATCCGTCCTTTCAAGCCAATCTCTCTGGTTGGAAGTGGAGCCTGAACAGGCTGAGCTTTTTCTCTTATCGGTGTAACCGGAGAAGGCGGAGCAAGGACCTTGCCATATTGACGCAGGGACTGGTCTAACTTAGTTTGCAAAGCGGCGTTTTCTTCGAGCAGGCGTTTATTTTTTTCCTCCAGCGTTGTTATTATTGCTAGTTTTTCAAGAAGAAGCCTCGCGGTTTCTTTGTGCTGGCTCTGCTCTCTGATTAGATTGGCTTCGACACCTTTCCATGTTTTGATGGTTTCCTCTAATAACGATCTCTGGTTTTCGTTGGTTTTTGTGAAGGTCGCCACTTCGGCAGCAAATCCATCTACTCTCTGAAGCAGTTGTGCTTTTTCTCTTTCGGCCTTGTCGAGATCACCTTGTAGCTGCTCAATTTTTATGTTAAGTGAAGCAATTTTATCATTTAGCTCTTTTTCAAGCCGATTTGTTTGCTCTGTTGTTTTTCCTAATTGCTCCTCAGCATTTGTTCTTTTCTGCTGTTCACTCTGGTACTTTACGTATAGTGAGTCATGTTTCTGTCTGTAGTTGTCGGCGTTGGCGATGTAGGTCACTACAATTCCGGAAAGAAAAATTGCGGCTATCGTAAGTAGAACCATTAAAATCTTTGTAAGCGCGCTCAAGATAAGCTCCTTTCACTAATTAGCGTTTGTCTGAATATGTAATAAGCTCCGCTCATATAGAACGTCCGGTAATTTTACTTCTCCAACGCATCGCAAAGCAAAGAATTAAACCTTTGTGTTGGGATTTTCTACCATAATTTTACGTTTTGACACTGTAGAGGTCAAGCTATTTTTACCAAATAGCCCAAATAAAAATGGACATCGACAATGGACAACGGCCTGCTTAGCTAACAATTGGCTTTTAGCGGTTATTTTTCCGAGTTGAACATTGTAAAACGGCCTTGGCAGCAGCAATACGGACAGGTTTTGATTCATCTTTTAGAAGTTGCGGTAGAAATTTTTTAAGGGTATCTGTGCCAATTTGACCTATCGCCAGTGCTGTCAGCACTTTAACACGCTCGACGTCCTTTTTATCTAAGCCGGTTATGAGATTTTTTTCAAAAACCTCGAGAACTTCGGGTTCTCCTATGGGGTCGTTAAGCTTACCGAGCTGTTCGGCTGCCGCCAAACGGACCTCCAATATATCGTCGTCCAGTTTGGTAATCAGCACGTCTTTGGCTTTTGCGGTTTTCATCGCCCCCATCGCCCTTATACCCACGATTCTATCGTCGGCATAGCCGCTATAAACTATGGCCCACACCTTGGGCAATATTCTTTCGTCGCCCAGCGCTGCTATGGCTTCTACTGCATTAAATCTAACTTTATCACTTGAATCTTTGCGTTGTAAAGCCCAATATAAAAGTTTCAATACATCTGGATTGCCGCTTTTGCCCAGCAGCAGGGCTGCGTTGGCTCTGACGGTCTGATCCTCACTGGCTATTGCGTTCCGGAATACTGTAAGGTGCTCAAGATGCCCAAACTTGGTCATTGCGTATGCCGCGGCAATTCTGATGTTTTCATCCGGATCTTTTAACAATTGTTGTACCTGCCCTTTAGCCAAGGAATATTCCAAATCGGCTACAGCCAGAATAGCCAGGAATCTGACCGGTACAACTTCATCTTCCAATAGTCGTTGTATCTTAGGCATCAATATGATTTGTTTCGTGGCTGCAGCAGCTTCTATTGCATTAGCCCTGACTTGTGGGTCTGCGTCAGCTAAACCCGCCTCAATAATCCTCAACGCTTCGGGCACAAGATTATCAGCCGAAACGCTGGCTGGTAGAAGGTTTGTAGCAGTATGCAAAGTTTTATCGCAACCGAAAACAGATATCCAAACACATCCGAGGAGCAAAAACCGCATTATAAGAAGGTTCGGTCGGTTTCTGTCTGTTTGCCTTGTTTTTTTCGGTTCGACTTTTTTGAGCCTGTTTTTCATTTGGCTCGCCTGATAAGTCGGTTTTCATTTTTTGATCTAATGAAACTTGCCGAAAGCATTACTATTATGAGCAGTATAAGGCAAGCTGTACAACAAAAATCCAGCCATTGGCCGTGCTTACTAAAAAATGTTACCCTTTTATCTATCGGCATTTTATCGACAAACCATCCAGCTATACCCTTTCGCTGCATTGCTTTTTGGGGCAGGGTGCCGGCCAAGAAGCCGTTTTTTATCCGTCCAAGACTATCTATTATACAGCTTATGCCGGTATTAACGCTTCGAACAACAGCGAGTCTATTTTCAACGGCCCGAAAGACGCAAACAGCCGCGTGCTGAGGAAGTTCTGTGCTGGGCAGCGTCTTTTCTTTTCCTTCGGCGTCGCTCCCCTCGACCTTGCTCGGGACAGGCAGGACAGGTTTAAATCGGACAAACCAGCCGTCATTACTTATATTTATAAGCCAGTCGATTCGCTTCCGTCCTTTTTCATCCAGGGTAAATCTGCGGGCAATTTCCGGGATAGTAGCCTCATAGCAAATCATTACACTGAATTTATAATCTTGATTCTGCCTGTCGGTCATTTCAAAAACGGAGTATTCGCTGCCTGCTTCGAGCGAATGGTCAAAACCGTATGGATTAAATTTCATTAACAGCTTAAAAAGCAAAGGGAAACTTTTTCTAAAGGGGAGTACTTCACCGAACATGACTAAATGAATCTTGTCGTATCGTTTTTCGTACTGTTGTCCGTCTTTTGTGTACAGAAATGCTGAATTGTATCTTTCCGTCAGCTCAGTTTTTGTTTCGTTCGGCATACCCCCAAAAGCACCTACGAGAACGAAAGCGTTATCTTTTGAGTGGTCTCGCAGTGCCTGATCAAAAACGTTCCAGGGATGTTCAGGACTTATTACATTCAATACCTCCGGATTTAATGTTGCCTGTACCATTGTCTCGGGCCAGATGATAAGTTCGGCTCCGGTTTCGACGGCGGCCTTGCTTTTCTGCATCAACTCGTCAAATATCGCTTCGGACGTCTTTTCGGCAATTTCTGATTCTGCTCGCAATGCCTCTCTCTTAA
>Ga0315537_1001994_pt1 | contig 15743 bp, 17 predicted proteins | sample SalMarSW160270MG_FD_203091 | JGI IMG/M metagenome (GOLD analysis project Ga0315537, IMG submission 203091) | Salt marsh sediment microbial communities from the Plum Island Ecosystem LTER, Massachusetts, United States - Salt Marsh Sediment SW1602-70 ... | reverse complement strand
TGACCTTATCTGCGAAGATTAGGCTAAACGGGGGCGGATTTTTTGGTTTTAAGGAGAGGGATTGGCGGGTAAAATTGCAGCCACAGAGCTCACAGAGACCACAGAGATGTAATATTTGTTAAAGACCAAAGACTACGGCTAATAATAACCACAGATTTACACTGATTTTTGAGATGACAGACGACGGACGACGGATGACAGATTGGCGGGTAGAATTGTAATCGCAGATTATGCAGATTTGACTGATTACGCGGATTTAATTAACCACGGATGGACACAGATTAACACGGATTTTTAATCCTTGAGACTAACGACCAGCGACTAAAGACTGGCGACTGATTTGGGTTGCGTTTGGTGGGCCGGCGCACCAGATGACGGACTTGGCCTATTTAGTACGGGACTCCTTTCAATCGCAGGGGTGGGGGTTATATAAACGACAATGACCCCACAATAAATCCCCTTGGGCCAAACGTCGGCGGGACAAGTTGCGGGGCTAAATTTTAAGACATAAGACAACCCCGCGTGAAACGTGAGACTAAATATTTGTCTGCGCTGCGCTACGAAGCGTCCTATAAGAATCTGTCGCTATAAAAGTTATCGCCGGCGGTGCGACTCAACTGGTTGGTTTGAGGATTTTGAGTTTTTGTTTGCCGGAGAGAGTTTTTCAAGAGAAAGCCTTGAGTGAAAAACCGATAGATAGCTGATAAGGTGTGATTTTTTAGGTCCTGAAATCTTAAGAGTAGCAGGATTTGCACAGGGGTTTTATGTCATCCGACGATTCAAGAGAGAAAGATTCGCAGGGCGCAGGGAAGGGTGATACATCGGTGCTGGAGCGGATTACGCCGCTGGCAAGGCAGATAAACTGCCTGGATATCCAGCGGATAGCGGAGGTGTGCGTGACGGGCATACCGGAACTTGTTAACGTGCGCTTCGCATCGGTTTATGTACTCGATGAGACGAGCAATATTCTTCACCTGCTGCGGCATAATCATCCTTATCTTATTAACAAGATTGTTTCGCTGAATCAGAATCCGCCTTCACCTATGGTCATGGCGGTGCGCAGCAAGGGGATTATACTTACTGAGGACATTGATTTGCATAAGAAGCCGATTATACGTAAGTCTCAGCGGCGGTTTCTTGAAAATTACAGGACGAAGAGCTGCCTGATTCTGCCGTTGGTCTGCCAGGACAGGGTTGTAGGGGTTCTGAATCTGGCGGACAGGATAGGGTCGAGATTTTTCTGCAAAGAAGATATCGCGCTGGTAGAGCTATTGGGCCAGTTGGTTGGTGCGTCGGTCGGGAATATCAAGCTGTTCGAGAAGACCCAACGACAGGCGACTACGGACGGGCTGACAGGCCTGGCGAACCATCGGATGTTCTACGAGATACTTGAGAGGGAATTGTGGCGGTCTCGCCGGTACGGCGGGCAGATATCGGTAATAATGGTGGACGTTGATAATCTCAAGAGAATAAACGACACATACGGTCACCGGGTGGGAGACAAGGCGATAAGGCAGGTCAGTCAGAAGATAAAGCAGTGTATCCGTCAGATAGATACTGCGGCGAGATACGGCGGGGATGAGTTTGCGGTCATATTGCCGAATACGTCTCTGGCGGAGGCGGTAGTGGCCGCCGAGCGTATGGTTGAAGTGGTGTCCCGCTCGACTTTGACGGCCGAGGAGCAGGAGATTCCGCTTTCAATAAGTGTCGGGCTGGGCCAGTACGACTGCCACGCGAGGCCGGAGGATATAACCAGCCGTTCGGACCAGGCACTGTATACAGCCAAACAGGCGGGCAAGAACACGGTCAGGATATTCGAGCCGAGCTACAAATCGGGCATCTGACTCAAACTGAATGTTTTGGAACAAGACGTTCAATTTTCGCGTTGCTCGTTGCTCGTATCTCGTGTTATAGAGGCTGAACAGGACCCCCAGGATAAATCCATTCGACTACTTCGACGGCGCTCGGTACAAGTGCGCTCAGGGCAGGTTTGGGTGGGCGAACGAAAGGACAAATTAAGCCCCGAATAAATTCGGAGGTTAAATATTTTCACCGGGATTACATCAGATGACGGGGACTTCGGCTGGCGGCAGGGCAACAACTTTATTTCGTCCGGTCCGCTTGGCTTCGTACAAGGCCTCGTCGGCGCGTTTCATGATGGTCTGTGGCGTATCGGGCACAGAGGCGTCCCACTGCGTAAGGCCGCAACTGATAGTCGCCCTGTCAACGCCCTGTATTGACAGCTTACTTGCCTGACGTCTTATTCGTTCGAGCAGCACCAGCCCACCGCTGATTGTTGTTTCAGGCATGACGAGTACAAATTCATCACCGCCGTACCGGGCGATTATAAAGTCGGTTTCTCTAATGCTGTTTCGTATAAGTTCCGCGAGCTGTTTTAGTGTGCGGTCGCCGGCGGCGTGGCCTGAACGGTCGTTTATCTGCTTGAATCTGTCGAGGTCGATGATAGCGACTGAGAAGCATCTCTGGTAACGGGCGGAACGCGCACATTCGGCTTTGAGCATATTTTCGAGCACTCTTCGCGTACCAACGCCGGTCAGCGGGTCGGTTTCACTGTCGCGTCGGGCATCGAGGTAGCTCTTGTAGAGCTTTGCATTGGTCAGATTGATATTCAAGACCTGCTGCAATAACGTGGCCTTGTAGAGCTGCGATTGTTCGGGCTTTTCGTTGGGCAGGGTCGGATGGCACATGCACAGAAAGCCGTTTATCGTGTCGCCGGCGTGAGAATTGCCTTGTGTGCGAATCTTTAGGGGGATAACGAGTTTCGATAGGACGCGACTCGTATCTTCGCAGCCGGCGCAGGTGGTGTCGATGTGAATGCGTACGGATTGCGGCGTTTTGTCTGAGACGGCGTCATCGATAAGCTGCTTATGGGACTTTCTGCAGTTGTTGCATTCTATGATGGGTTTTGAAGAGGCCTTAGAGGCCAGGCAAAGGACGGCGTTTTGGGCTCCGAAGCTTTTAGGGACTTCATTGATGGCAAGAGAGACGACATCTTCGAGTTCAAGACTTTTGAGTCCGGCCGGCAGCATTGCGAGCTGTTCGGCGGCGGCCTGCATGTCTTTGTTGCTCTTTAGGCGGTATGCGATGAGGTCACGGCTGGATATCATAGCGACAGCTTTTCCGTCCTGCAGAATCGGCAGGTGCCTTATTTGATGTTCGGCCATCAGTGCCTCGGCTTCGGTGACGCTGGTTTGCGGTGTGCAGGACAGAACGGATGAGGTCATGACATCCCTGATGAGTGTATCTTTTGGAGAAAGTGATTTGGCGAGGACTTTTGAGAGCATGTCGCGTTCGGTAATAATTCCCACGAAGTCGCGGTTTTCGTCGAAGACAGCCAGACAGCCGACATGGTGACGGCTCATTTGCTCTGCGGCATCTGCGACGGTGACGCTTTGTCCGATGTCGAAAAGCTGGTCGGCGGCATTTTGAAGCTGTTTGATTTCTCCTACGCGTGGTACAAACACTTGTCTTGCCTCGCAGAAAAAGATTCAGGAACCTTGTTGTAATCAGGACTTTAGCTGTTAATCGGATAAAATCACGGCGGCGGTTAATTACAAAGTCCTGTTTTTCTGTATAATTTTATCGGAATTACGATTTTGAAGCCGGCGTATTTCTCGATGCTCGATGCCCGGCGCCTGATAACGGCGGGTCAGTCCTTTCGAGAATCGAGTATTTATCTTCGCCATTGGGCCTTTCTGACCATCAAAGGCGGTACGTGAACGGGTTTTACGGAGCGCTGTCCCGAAGATATGCAGCTTGTTCCGTTGGGATACCATTTAAGCTCATAGATTTTCAGGTTGGCGCGAAACAGCCTGTCGTTGTTTTTCTTGGTCATGATACCGCCTGCGACTTTTCAAAGTTTCCTTTGAGGATTGACATTTTATCGGCCAAAAGCCAAGGCGGCTTTGGCAGGATTGCAGCGGGGTACGCGGTAATTTGTCCGGGGCTTTATTGCGGCAGTTAAAGGGGCTAAAAATTGCCGGCGGCCAGATTAAAAAAGTTGACTGATTCCGATATTGTTGCTTTATTAGGCAAGTCCAATAAGGTTAGACCGGTTTTTAGTTTGGAGAACTGCTTATGGCAAAGGAAAAGATGCCGCACCCAGGACACGACAAGCATTTGTGCTACCTGAATAATATCGGCGTGCAGCTCAGTAATCCCGCGGAGTACAAGGCATTGGTGAAGAACGCTGAGTATATGTGTAAGGTCTGCGGTCGGGTCGCGGCCAAAAGTACGAATCTGTGCAAGCCGGTCAAACTGTAGTTCGTGACTCGTCGCTCGCCGGCCGTATGGGGTAAACAAACGACGTAACCCACAGGCAGACCTGAAGGCTAACCAAAAGACAGAAGAATCTCCCATGTAAAGTTGGAGATTAAACGGGTGGGGTTACCAGTTCGGGTAATTGATGTTGCTCCATTTTGTCGGCTGGTTGTTGATAGCCAGTACTTCGGTTCGAGTTATCAGCCAATTGCCGTCCAAGCCCTTTTCCAGGTCGATTTGCACTTTGACCAGTACGAGTTTGGCAAACTCGGCGTAGTAACTTTGCTCGTCAAAAAAAATTCTGTTCAGCATCGTCAGGCTCGCTGTGTTGCCGGACACCTGCATTTGAAGGATTGAGTCATAGACCCTGCTCACCGCAGGCGGGCGCAGGACTACGCGACAGTGCTGCACCAGGGCGGTTTTGTCGGAATGGGCAGAGTCTTTGTAATTTTCGGCGAGAACGGCGGCTATTACGTCACAGTCCTCGTTCTCGAAGGCTTTTACGCCGGTGTCGATTACGTTTTCGATTTTTTCACGGTCTGTGCTGACGGCGAAATCAAGGACCGGGGCCATTAAGGCAACGAGCAGCGGAATCAGCCAGAGTCGGCGTTTGGACTTGGCGTGAACAAAGGGATATATGACAGCTACGACCAACAGAAGCACCGCGGCTGTTATCAGCAATGTCCAGGGCTGTTCAAAGATGTTCCACACGATTTTTTCCTAAATAAGAATTAGTTTCGCAGGGCGCCGATGGGCGCGGGTATTCGGCCTTTGCGGGCGATGAATTTCGGCGAGGCTGTTTTGGGGACGGGCATAACGGGGGCCGAGCCCAGGAGGCCGCCGAAGTGTACTATGTCACCGGCCTTTTTTCGCGGGACGGGAATAACGCGGACGGAAGTTGTTTTATTGTTTACGATTCCGATACTCAGCTCGTCGGCTATGATGGCGCTTAGTGTTTCGGCGGGTGTATCGCCGGGAACTGCGAACATATCGAGACCGACGGAGCATACGCTGGTCAGGGCTTCGAGCTTTTCAAGTGTGAGTGTCCCTTTTCGGACGGCGCGAATCATACCGGCGTCTTCGCTGACGGGGATGAAGGTTCCGCTCAGGCCTCCGACATTACCGGAGGCCATTGCGCCGCCTTTTTTGACGGCGTTCATCAGAAGTGCAAGGGCTGCGGTCGAGCCGGGCAGGCCCATGCTTTTTATACCCATTGCTTCGATTATTTCGGCAACCGAGTCGCCGGCGGCGGTGGTCGGAGCAAGTGAGATATCGACGATGCCGAAGTTGACGCTCATCAGCTCGGCCATTTCTTTTCCGATAAGCTCGCCGGCGCGAGTGATTTTGAAGACGGTCCGCTTAATTACTTCCGAAAGCTCGGTAAGGTCGCAATTCGGATTCTGCAGTACGACGTTACGGACGACGCCGGGGCCGGATATTCCGATGTTGAGCGAGAAGTCCGGCTCGCCGATTCCGTGGTGTGCGCCGGCCATGAAGGGATTGTCTTCGGGGACGTTGGCGAAGACGGCAATTTTGGCGCAGCCTATACCGTTTTTGGTCAGTCCGGCAAGCTTCTTCAATGTGTGGCCGAATTTGACGACGGCGTCCATGTTCATTCCGGCTAACGTCGAGGCAAGGTTGAGAAAGCCGCAGAGCCGTTGAGTTTTTGACAGGGCCTGCGGGATAGCATCGATGAGTTTTTCGTCGGCGGAGGTCATTCCCTTCTGGACCATTGCGCCGAATCCGCCTATGAAATCTATATTCGCTTTCTTAGCGGCCCTGTCGAGTGCGCGTGCCAGGCCGACGGCGGTCTTTATGTTTCGCGGCAGCGGTTCGAGCAGCAGGGCGGCGGGTGTGACGGCGATGCGGCGGTTGGTTATTGGTACGCCGTATTTGTTTTCGATTGTCTCGGCGAACTTGTTGAGCAGCAGTCCTTTTTCGATGATTCTGTTTTCTATGCGCCGGACGAACCGGTCGAGATTGCGGTCCATACAGTCTTTTAGATTGATGCCGAGTGTGACCGTGCGGATATCGAAGTGATGGTCGAGTGTCATCTTAACGGTTTCGAAGACTTCTTCAACACTTATCGGCATAATCAAACCCTGTGCATAGCCTTGAATATTGTTGCGTCCTGTACGGTTATTTTCAGTGACATTTCATCGCCGATGCGGTCGAGCTTTTTCTTGAGCTTTACGATGTCGATGTCGGCCTTGGCCATGTCGATTGCCATTGTCATCACGAAGTGCTCTTCCATTATTTTCTGGTTGACATCAACTATATTGATGTTGGCGTTGGCCATTGTATTGGCGAGCTTAGCGATGATGCCGACCTTGTCTATTCCGGTTACGGTAACGATACAGATTTGAGATGTTTTTGTTCTGGGCATAGTGTTGTCCCTGTGCCGCCCGTCGTGGCGGAAAAGACCCCCACCTCAGGGGTGGGGGCTAAACCATTAAAATTTTATTTTTTTTAGTAGTTCGGTTCCTTCGAAATCGGTTCTGCCCGGAGCAAGGGCTGTGATTGTTATGTACCCGTCAACCAGTGAAATCGTATCGGTTGGTGTTTGCTCGTCGCGATGCTCGCCGCCTGCTAATTGGTAGAGTGTCTGACCCTGCTCATTGGTTTGGCTAACGTAATGTTCGTTAAAACCCTCGCGGGACTGGGGCACGACCCTTATTCCTTTCGGCTCGCCTTTCGAGAGTGGAGGTATATTTATATTTATTACCGAGCCGTTTTGAACGGGCATTAACTTTTGCAGGATGTCCCAGCAATATTTTGTTGCCGCCTCGAAGTTCATCGGTCCTTCCTCGAAGGCCAGACTCATAGCGACCGACGGGATTTTCAGGAATACTCCTTCCATTGCTGCTGCGACGGTTCCGGAATAATAGATGTTGATTCCTGTGTTTGCTCCGTTGTTTATGCCGGAGATAAGAAGGTCGATTGGCCCTTTGCACAATTCGAGAACTGCGAGCTTGACGCAGTCGGCTGGTGAGCCTTCGACGCTGTAACCGGTGAACAGGCCGTTTATATCGACCTTGTTGCATACGAACGGCCTGTTAAAAGTAATACTGTGACTGGCGCCTGAACGGCTGGACGCCGGTGCGACGACGGTAACATTTCCCAGGCTGGTCAGCTTTTTATAGATTGCAGCTAGGCCCGGTGCGAAGATTCCGTCGTCATTTGTGAGCAGTATTCGCATTACCTGCGATTGTAATTGCCGATGGTTGGTGTGTCAATGGAATCGGGTGTTGCTGACGCGATTGACAGGGTCGGCTTGGCCAATATAATCTGCCGATATGCGAAAATACAGGTCTGGAGAACAATGTCTTGTGATGAGCAGGGACCAGGTCCGGGCGTTCGACGCCTGGGCGATAAACGAGCTGGGTATAGCCGGTGTTGTCCTGATGGAAAACGCCGGCCGCAGTTGTGCCGAGCTGATTAAGGAAGAACTGGCGGGGGTTGATGAGGCGAGGGTTTGTATTTTCTGCGGAACCGGAAATAACGGCGGAGACGGTTTTGTAATCGCACGTCATCTCCTGAATGAAAAAATCGACATTCGAGTAGTGATTTGCGGCGAGGCTGCGAAAATAAAAGGTGATGCGAAGATAAACCTTGATTTGCTGACCGGCCTCGGACAATCTGTCGAGCAGCTTGATTTGGGTGATGCGGATTTGGATGCTCAGGTCGCACGGATTGCCAAGGGTAGTGACATTATAGTCGATGCGATTTTCGGGACCGGATTGCAGGGTGAACTGCGGGGCGATTACAGAAAACTCATAGAGGCAATAAATGCCCTGCAGATACCCATTATAGCGGTTGATATTCCTTCCGGACTGGACTGCGATACGGGCAGGAGTCTCGGAGCGGTGATAGAGGCACAGGCCACGGTGACATTCGTAGCGGTTAAAAAAGGATTTGTGGAAAGCCCGGAATCGGCGAGGTACACAGGCGATGTGTATGTTGCTTCAATCGGCGTCGAGCCCCTCAGGGGTCAGTCTGAGAATGCTCCCGGCCGGGCAGACTGGCCCTTATAACCGATAAGGTACAGGAAACGCTCGTAGTTCAGGATAGGTATATTGAGGGCCTGGGCCTGCTTCTGCACCTCTTTATAGTCAGCGAGTCTGGCCAGTGAAGCCTCGTATTTGTCCATAGCGAGCGGGTCAATTGTCAGTTGGTCGTATGTGGGTCTTTTCAGGACGCCGGGCGGTGTTCCGAGAACGATGAAAGAGGTGTTGACCGAGACCGCATCTTCAACTCTGCCGCCCCAGTTTTCAATTAAAGCCTTAATTTTTCTGTCGGCTTCGGGGTCTTCAGCGCCGTCGCCGTCAAGGTCGAAGTCACCTGAGACGACGAAGAGATTGACCTTGTCTTTGCTCCAGACCAGGTTAGCAACGATGTCGCCTTTGAGGATGGGGTTTTGGGGATTTGATTTTGTGATTCGGGCGGTTGACATGTACTTGGCCACGTTAAAGACCTGAATCTCTGCCTTGCCAACACCATCGGCGGGTATGGGGACATTGCGGTCATAGACGCCGAAGGTCAGGCCGGGATATACGTGCTGGTCGCTGCCGATATCGATATGGACGATTTTACTGTACTCATCGACGAGCAGGACCTCGGCGTCGGGCTCGTGAGGTTTAGTCGGCTGACCTGTGAATTTTGCTAATTGTTCTCTGGTGTCCCTGAGCATTTGTGAGGCGACCTGGAGCTCGGCTTCGGTCTTTAACAACTGCTGGTTCAGTTGGCCGGACTTTTCCCTTTCATTCTCCAAATCGTTATAAAGGGCCTTTACCTGTTCGTCGGTGCTCTTTTCCATCAGGGCCTTGAGCTGGTCGTAGCTGTTCTGTACCTCCTGGGCGTGCTGTGCGAGGCTGTCTCTATCAGCGGTCAGCTTTTTGACTTTCTGCTCGCTAACCTCGATGGTTTCGTCGCGTATCTGTTGAGCTTCTTTGAGCTGCTCTGCGAGTGCGGCGATGGTGGTACTTGCACCGTCGAGCTTATCTTTTAGCCTGCCCATTGTGCCGAGCAGTCCGACGGTGTTGACATCAATGGTGCCGATGTCGGGGTACTTGTCGTTGACTGTCGTCATAAAGTCGTTGGTTCTCTTGCCGACGGACTGGACCTTTACCTCGGCACTGGTGTCCTGTCTCGGGGCGCCGAGAATGGTGTAAACCATGTCATCGAGATAGTTAAGCAGGAGGCCGATGTAAGTTTGGCGCGAGGGCTTGGCGCCAATCGCGGCGCCCCTGGAGGCCCACTGCCTGGAGTTTATTACTTCGCTCTGCTGCTGCTGGAGCTCGTCGATGGTCTTATTCTTCTTTTCGACGTTGAGATACAGGGCTACAGTGGCGACGATGACGACAACTAAAAGGACGGTAACGACGAATGCCGCGGTCATCCAGGGATTACCGACTGAACGTTTGGCCATGGCCATTTTTGAGACTCCTTAGAAACAGAAGAAATCAGTAAAAACCGCCCATCATTCCTATGGACCCTAAATTATCGGACCAAAATGGTCAAAAGTCAATGAAAAAACCGGTTAAAACGAGCAAAACCACCCCCAGACGGACGTGGGGGCTAAGCAATCTAAACAGTATATTGCTGTATCGGCCTGATTTGGAGACGGCAACAGAAGAATGGCGAGCTAAAGCTACAAATTCCTGAGCATGGGGACAAGCTGGGAGACGGCGGTTATGGTGTGGTGCGGGGCGGCCTTGGAACCAGGCGGCAGGTCGGTGTGGATACGATTCGGCCGAATTATTTGGATTGTGGACATGCCGAGGCGGTTCGGTGCGATAAAATCCTTGGCGGCGTTATCGGCTACATAAACAGTCTGAGAGGCAGGGGCGTGGAACTGCTGGAGTATTCTTTCAAACCCGGCTGGTGAAGGTTTCCAAAAATCCCTGCCAAGCTCTTCGGTGTAGATAATAAGTGAAAAGTACTGCTCAATACCGAGGGCCTCGACCTTGAGCCTTTGGGCGGGCAGGAAGCCGTCGGTCAGCAGGGCCAGTTTGTATGAATCCCTGAGCTGTTCAAGCACTTTTTTGCTTTCAGCCGGCAGTGTGATGTTCGGGGTATGGTCTCGGTAAACTGTGATGAACTGCTGTATTAAACCTTCGTCGCAGGGCAGATTGAGTGACTCAAGGGCCGCGTTGAAGGTCCGGGTGCGGTTGTTATTTTGAAACTGGCTCCAAAGCTCATCAAAGAAAGACTGTTTCGAGATAAACGGATTGGCGGTGTGCAGAAAGTCAGCTACGGCGGCGAAGCCGCTTCTGCAGTAGTCAATCTCGTCGTAGAGCGTATCGTCGAGGTCAAATATAACGGTGTTTATCATTGTCTTTGCCTATATTATAATCACTACTAAGTTTGGTTGCACGGGCTGGAAGCCCGTGTTACGAAAGGTAATGCGGAAACTTTAGTATGGCGCAGGTGAGATTGCAAAAGATTTTATCAGCGGCGGGGATAGACTCGCGGCGGAACTGCGAGCAGCTTATCCTCGACGGGCAGGTGCGGGTCAACGGCAAGCTCGTCGATACACTGCCGGCCTTTGCCGACCCGGACAACGATATGATAACGGTGCACGGCAGGCGAATCGGCGCCACTGGGCGGGTCTATTACCTTTTGAATAAGCCTAAAGGAGTGATTTGTACGAATTCCGACCCGCAGGGCAGGCGAAAGGCAATCGACCTTGTGCCCTCGAAACAACGGATTTTCTGTGTGGGCAGGCTGGATATTGACTCTTCAGGCCTGATTATACTTACCAATGATAATGAGCTGACGAACCGTCTGACTCATCCGAGATACGAGCTGGCAAAGACTTACAGGGTGGATGTGACGGGGCAATTGACGGGTGCGGCTATAGAAAAGCTGAAAAAAGGGGTATGGCTGTCTGAAGGCAGGACGGGCAGGGCAGCGGTGAAGATTCTGCGGCGGGGGCGTAACGTGTCAACCCTGGAAATTGTGATTCGGCAGGGGTTGAACCGGCAGGTGCGGCGGATGCTGGCAAGGGTCGGGCTTGGTGTAAAATCGCTGGGGCGAACCAAAATCGGCAAGATTGGGCTGCGCGGGGTCGGTGTGGGTAAATGCAGACAACTGACCGACTCTGAAGTGGCCTACTTGAAGAAAGTTACGGGTCTTTGACACAGGCGGTGGAAAAGGCGTAATTTTGCGGGTTTGTGCTTGAAATATTCCTCTTAGCGGCTATATTTGTGTGTTTCAGTTGAGTATTAGCAGGAGCAGAATTGATGTCGAGAGTTTGCTTTTTTACGGGTAAAAGGACAAGGGCCGGGCGGAGTATCGCCCGGCGCGGTAAGGCTAAGTACCTCGGCGGTGTCGGTCGAAAGACGACCGGAATCACCAAGAGGAAGTTCAAGCCGAACATTCAGAAGGTGCGAGCGGTGGTGGACGGCAAGGTTTGCCGGATTAAGGTTTCAGCCAAGGCGATACACATGGGCCTGGTTCAGAAACCCTCCAAAAGAAATTATAAGCCCGCCGAGAAGGTCGCGAGCTGACGGGGTAAGTTTGGCAGGTATGTAAGAAAGCGAGGCGGGTTTTTTCGGCCTCGCTTTTTTTGTGAAGAAATCAATGAACCCGGATATTTCTCCACGAATTTGCACGAATTAACACAAAATTATAAAAAAAGATGGAAGATGAGAAAGTAATATACAAAGACCTGTCTTATAAAATTGTCGGATTAGCTATGAAGGTTCATGGGGAGTTGGGTTGCGGGTTCCTCGAAAAAGTATACGAGAATGCTTTGATGTTAATGTTTAAAAAAGAAAAGATTGAAGCAGAGCAGCAAGCTCCTATTCGTGTTATGTTCCAGGAACAGATTATCGGGGAGTATTATGCTGACATTCTTGTTGAAGGTAAAATTATACCGGAAGTGAAAGCTGTTGACCAAATTATTGGGGTTCATGTATCACAGGTCATTAACTATTTGAAGGCAACCGGACTCAAATTGGGTATGATTGTGAACTATGGCAGGGACAGTTTTGAATACAAGAGAGTGGTGCTGTAGAAAATTTGTGTTTATTTGTGAAAATTCGTGGATAAAGAAATAATGGCAGAGCGAATCAGTAAAGCAGAAGTCCGGAAGGTAGCCAAGCTGGCGCGGCTTCAGCCTTCGGAGGCCCAGGTCGATGAGTTCACGGGGCAGTTGGGGGCGATACTCGAATACGTCGAGAAGATGAACGAGCTCGATACGACCAACGTCGAGCCGCTTGCGCATTGTCTGCCGGTCAGTAATGTGTTCCGTGATGATGAAGTAAAAGAATCATTGGGGACGGCGAAGACGCTGGCTAATGCGCCGCAGCGCGACGGAGAATTTTTCAAAGTTCCAAAGATACTTGATGACAGTAATGCCTGATTACCATGTCTGATGAACTGTTAAATCTTAGTTGTGTCGAACTGCGGGACAAAATCGCTTCGGGTCAGGTCAGCAGCGTCGAAGCAACCAAGGCGGTTTTTTCGGCTATCGATAAATACGAGCCTGTTGTGGGGGCGTATATCAGTACCTTCAAAAAGCAGGCACTTGCAAAAGCAAGAGAGGTGGACGCAAGTATCGCCTCAGGAAAAGCTGTCGGGCCGCTGGCGGGTGTACCGGTGGCGATAAAAGACAATATGTGCACGACGTTCGGAGCGACTACGTGCGCATCGAAGATTCTCGAAAATTTCCGTGCACCTTACAGCGCGACGGCCGTGCAGAAGCTGCTCGACGCCGACGTGGTGATTGTCGGCAAGACTAATCTCGATGAGTTTGCGATGGGCTCAAGTACGGAGAACTCCGGCCTGAAGCAGACGGTCAATCCGTGGGACAGTTCCCGTGTGCCGGGCGGCAGCAGCGGCGGCTCGGCGGCGGCGGTCGCAGCGAGGCTGTGCTTTGCGGCGCTGGGGTCGGATACGGGCGGCTCGATTCGTCAACCTGCGAGTTTTTGCGGCGTGGTCGGCCTGAAACCTACCTACGGAAGGGTGTCGCGGTACGGGCTGGTTGCGTATGGTTCGAGCCTTGACCAGATTGGGCCTTTGACCAGAACGGTCAGCGATACAGCACTGGTGCTGAACATTATTGCCGGTCATGATTCGAAGGACAGTACGAGTGTGGATGAGGGTATCGCGCCGCTGGTTGACTATACGGTTGAACTTGATGAGCCGATTGACGGGTTAAAGATTGGTGTTGTAAGTGAGCTCAACAGCGGTGCGGATGGGCCGGTACAAAAAGCGATAGCAGAAGCGATAGCAGTGTATAAAAATCTTGGGGCTGAAGTGGTTGAGATTGAGATGCCACATTTCGACTACGCTATTGCGTCGTATTACATGGTGGCCACGGCTGAGGCGTCGAGTAATCTGGCAAGGTATGATGGGGTTCACTACGGTCATCGCACGGCGGAGCCTAAAGATTATATCGAGGTCTATTCCAAATCGCGGCAGGAGGCGTTCGGCAAAGAGGTGCAGCGGCGAATCATGCTCGGCACATACGCGCTGTCGAGCGGATACTACGATGCTTACTACCTCAAGGCGTTGAAGGTGCGAAACCTTATACGAGGTGATTTTGTCAGGGCTTTTGAAAAGTGCGATTGTATTGTGATGCCGGTGTCTCCGACGACGGCGTTTAAGATAGGCGAAAAGATTGCCGACCCGCTAACGATGTACCTTTCGGACATCTACACGATAGCGGCGAATCTTGCCGGTGTGCCATCGATAAGTATGCCGTGCGGGTTCGACGGCGGTGGTTTGCCCGTCGGCTTACAAATACTTACGCCTTCGTTCAGCGAAGATAAACTGCTGCGTATAGCGAGGATGTATGAAAGACAGACCAAATGGCATGAAGCCAGCCCGATGCCGGATAAACATATAACAAGATGAGTGACATTAAGTACAAAGTGGTGGTAGGTCTTGAGATTCACGTGCATTTGTGCACGCGGACGAAGATGTTCTGCAGTTGCGCTCTGGAATACGGTGCTACCGCAAACAGCAGAGTCTGTCCGGTGTGTCTGGGTATGCCGGGTGTGCTGCCGGTGATGAATAAGAAGGCTTACGAGTATGCTGTGACGGCGGCTCTGGCGCTCAACTGTGAAATTGCACGTTTTACCAAGTGGGACAGGAAGAACTACTACTATCCCGATTTGCCGAAGAATTACCAGATAAGCCAGTATGATTTGCCGCTTGCCGGCAGCGGGTTTATCGAAATCCCTCTGGAATCAGGGCAGACCAAGAGAATCAGGATACGCAGGACGCATCTGGAAGAAGACGCGGGCAAGAACCTTCATGCCGGGAACTTTTCGCAGGTTGATTTGAACAGGGCGGGGACGCCGCTGCTGGAGATTGTGACCGAGCCGGATATGAACAGCGCCGCTGAGGTCAGGGCGCTGGCGATGGAGCTGCAGCGGATTGTGAGATACCTTGGTGTGTCCGAGGCTGATATGCAGAAGGGGCATATGCGCTTCGAGCCTAATGTGAATCTGGCCGTGACCAAAGACGGCAAAGAGTATAAGACGCCGATTGTTGAGGTTAAAAATCTTAACAGTTTCAGGGCGCTTGAAAGGAGTATCGAGTACGAAATCAGCAGGCAGCTCGACGAGTTCGTCGAGAGCGGCAGGGTGATGGAGATGGGCAACAAGTCGACACGCGGCTGGGATGATACCAATCAGGCTACGGTGCTGCAGCGTGAAAAGGAGGAGGCTCACGATTATCGCTATTTCCCTGAGCCGGACCTGGTACCGGTTGAACTCGGCGACGAATGGCTAAAAGATATTCAATCGCGGATTTGTGAGCTGCCGTTGAAGAGGCAGATGCGTTTTGTAAGTGAGTATGGTCTGAGCGATTATGATGCGGGAGTGCTGACACAAGACCGGGCAACAGCCGAGTTGTTTGATGAAGCAGTAAAATTAGGAGCTGATCCCAAACGAGCGTGCAATATTATAACGCAGGATTACCAACGAATAGCTAATGAAAGAAGATGTACTATCACCGAGCTTATTACTGCTGCTCAGATAGCTGAGCAAGCTCAGATGCTTATTGATGGGGATATTAGCTCGACAGCCTCAGCTACAATCAGTCAACTTGTAACAGAATCACCTGATTTGAGTTTGCATGAGATTGCGGTCAAGTATAACCTGCTTCAGAAGAGTGATGCGGAGGAGTTAGAAAAAATAGTAGAGCAGGTCCTTTCGGAAAATAACGCGGCGGTGGAGGACGTCAAAAGCGGCGGCAAAAAGAGCGGCAAGGCAAGAGGTTTTCTCTTGGGACAAGTAATACAAAAGACGAAGGGGCAGGCTAATCCTAAAGTAGTTTCTGAGATTCTCGGCAGAAAGCTGGTTTAGAGTTTGGAAAAGGTTGATTCTGTATGCCTACAAAAGTGCAAAAGGCATTAGAGGTTGCGGCGAAGAAGGTGGAGATGGAAGGAGCAGAGGGGGCCACTATCCGAATCCTTATTTCGCAGACTGACGGGGCGGATAAATTCG
>Ga0315537_1001993_pt1 | contig 15743 bp, 15 predicted proteins | sample SalMarSW160270MG_FD_203091 | JGI IMG/M metagenome (GOLD analysis project Ga0315537, IMG submission 203091) | Salt marsh sediment microbial communities from the Plum Island Ecosystem LTER, Massachusetts, United States - Salt Marsh Sediment SW1602-70 ... | reverse complement strand
ACCCAAAAAACAACGCTATCGGACGGTTTGAGATTTTGGATATATCGAAAAATAACAGTTGTTATCTTACCTGTTGATAATTAGTGTATACTTTGGATAAATATATTGGAGGTGAGCTTATGGAAAATCCCAGCACTCATAACCGATTGGTCGTAGGTACGAATCCTGTTGAGCCCACTTTTCGACAAGGCCTTGACTAAGAAATAGGAAGAACCTCTAGTGTCTTATTATTTGACATAAATATCCTTTGATTTATCCTCTGGTCACCTCATCCGTTAATTATTCCCTGGGCCGTCTCAACGATTTAATTGTCCATTTTGTATATCAGTGTTGCCGTTACAAATGTCATTGCGAGTTGTGATGTATTACATTATTACAGAATATTCGCTCCAGTAGGGGATTGGCTGTCAATTAGCTTGATTGAGTTGACAATACTACATAAGGTATATTGTGCGCCCCTATAATAGATTACACCTTCATTTACCTAACATTATAACTCCAGTCAGTTCCCTACACCTGATTGTTAGTAAACCATTACCAGAAATCGGCGCGAATAATATATGATAATTTGCCTGCTCCTGATATCTTACAATGATACATGCTGGAACTTGATGTCTCTGCTTATGCGTTTTCGTGCAGAGTAAATATGTTCAGGTCTTTGCAAACTAGGACTGGCTGATTACTTTGAGCCACGAGTTATTTAATCCGAAGATGGAAAAACAAGGTCGGTAACCATGCACTAGTAATTATGTAAAGCTCGGTGATTAGATAATTGAAGGAGCATCATAGGATAAGGTCTGCTTCTGGGGGTGTGGTAATCATTTGGATGATAAGCTACCAAATCAACGAGAACATGACTAGAGGGATATCTAGACACTAAAAAATGATTTAGGGGGCCTAGATTTGGCTCTCAGTGCGTCATTTTTCGGAGTGTCAGAAATGGTAACTATTTAGTCTCGTGAGTGACCACTATCCAGGCGGTATATTCGACTGGCTTGCCTCCTACATACTCGAATGAAATATCATGTACGATAACATGGTCCCGCTGGTTCTTTAGCCAGTCGTTAACTACATCCTCAAGGTCAGCGAATGTAGCGGCAGAAAGTGAAACAACCATCAGTTCGTTGGCACGCTTGTTAATCATGGTCACACCTCCTATGGCGAGAATTATAGCACATGATAAAGGAAATGTTTGTCTCAAGAAATAATTTCGCTGATACCCATCAGTGCGATAAGGAACTATCATTGAGCCGATGCGGTTGATTGGCTAAGGGTCTTTCGGATAACTTCCAGGAGCCTTGGAAGTCCCCACCTCCGGGTAGACGAGATAAGTACCGTGCTTTCATCAGTGATTTCATCGCGGCCTGAGAGGTAATCCAGGGCTTCCTCTTCGGTCCAGGACCGGCTATTGTCGAGGAGGAGGTCTATCTTGTTCAGTGCTGTGAGCCTTGGCTTGTCCAGTAGATTGAGGTTGCCAAGGATGCCCTCTACCGTCTGGCATTCCTCAGCTGCATTATGTGAAGTCAGGTCAACCACATGGAGCAGCAGGCTGGCTTCGGTCAGTTCTTCAAGGGTTGCCCGGAAGGCACTGATGATGGCCGGCGGCAGCTTCCTGATAAAGCCGACGGTGTCACTTAGCAGGATGGTGCTCCTATCGGGCAGGTTGATACGTCTCGTGGTCGGGTCGAGTGTGGTGAATAATCGGTCCTCACTGGCGACACCCGCCTGGCTGAGGGCATTGAGCAGTGTGCTCTTGCCAGCGTTGGTGTAACCGACCAGAGAAACTATCGGGATGCCGCTCTTTCTCCGTCGCTGCCGGTAGAGCATCCGCTGCTTGCGTACCTTCTCGATTTGCTGGTTCAGGTGGTGAATACGGCGCTGAATAAGGCGTCTGTCAGTCTCAAGCTGTGACTCACCTGGGCCTCGTGTACCGATGCCACCACCGAGCCTTTCCAGGTGGCTCCACTGTCCGGCAAGGCGGGGTGAGAGGTACTGGTGCTGGGCTAATTCTACCTGGAGCTGGCCCTCGCGGGTCCGGGCCCGCCGGCCAAAGACATCAAGGATGAGGGCAGCGCGGTCTAGTACCTTGACTTTGAGCGTATCTTCGAGGTTGCGCTGTTGCAGCGGTGATAGCTCATCATCGAAAATAACGACATCGTAGCCGGTACTTTCTTTGAGGGTGAGCAGTTCGGCGAGTTTTCCCTTGCCGAGATAATATGCCTTCGTCGGCACCGGCAGTGACTGGATGATTCTACCCACTACCTCAGCCCCGGCGCTGGTGGTAAGGCGGGCTAGTTCTTCCAGGGAGTCCTCAGGGGAGACGATGTCAGGGCTCACCCTTGAGGCCACTGCCACCAGCATAGCCCGTTCTGAGGAAGCCTTCGTTGCAACGGTTCCTCTTGTTATGTCGAGTACCTCCCTTTTACTCAGCCCATGTTTGCTGAAGGGCTAGACCTTCGGCTTGAAGCGGTTCTTGCTATCACGCCACTCCGCCAGGCGTGAAAGGCCTTTGACGAGACTGGCGTCATTAAGCGTCAACGAGAGCCTTACGTAACCCTCGCCATGCCTGCCGTAGCCAATTCCGGGTGTTACCACCACGCTTGTCTTTTCCAGCAGGTCGTTGGCGAACTCAACGGACGTATAGCCATTCGGGACTCTGGCCCAGACGTACAGGCTGGCCTGTGGTAGTCTGGCCTCCAGCCCCATCTTGTTGAGCACGTCAACAACAAGGTCGCGCCGTCTCTGATAGAGGGCATTGTGCTCATCGATACAGACCTGCGGGCCGGTCAGGGCCTCAATCGCAGCATACTGGATGGCCTGCGGGATGCCTGAGTCCAGGTTTGATTTAAGCCTCTTCAGGGCGTCTATCATGGTAGGATTCCCTACTGCCATCCCAATTCGCCAGCCGGTCATGTTGTAGCTCTTGGAGAGTGAATGGAATTCCACTCCCACTTCTCTGGCGTCCTTCGCTTGCAGGAAACTGACTGGCCGATAGCCATCGTAAGATACCTCGGAATATGGCCCGTCATGACACACCAGGATGTTATTCTGCTGGGCGAAGTTGACTACCTTGTTGAAGAAGTCGATATCCGCCACGGCACTGGTGGGGTTGTTCGGGTAGTTGAGCCACATCAGGGTGGTCTTTCTCAGCATATCGCTGGGTATCCTGTCCAGCTCAGGCAAGAAAGCATTCCTATCGAGGAGCGGCATATAATACGGACGCCCTCCGGCCAGAAGCGTACCTACCAGATATACCGGATAGCCGGGGTCTGGCACCAGCACGGTGTCCCCGGGGTCAACGAAACAGAACGCCATGTGGCCGATGCCCTCTTTGGAACCGATAAGTGGTAATACTTCCGTGTCTGGCTCCAGGGACACGCCGAAGCGCTGCTGGTACCATCCGGCTATGGCTCTGCGTAGCTCTGGCAGCCCCTCCGACTCCGGATATCGGTGGTTCTCAGGCTGCCGGGCTGCCTGGCACAGACGGTCTATTATATGAGGTGGTGTTGGGATATCAGGGTCACCGATGGCAAAACTAACGACATCCTCACCCCTGGCCCTTTTTTCGGCAATCTTTTTGCTGATTTCCACAAAAAGGTAAGGTGGAAGTTTCTCAACCCTCTTCGACATTTTCATAATAACAAAGTCCTTTGCATTTTATTCCGTGTCTTTCCCATTCACCATCACTGGCTTGTATCATAAGTGCCATTTTTGAGGCTTTTTGTCATTCCCACGTAGGTGGGAATCCAGAAATCGTGCCTGTTTATATAAAACTGGATTCCCGTCTTCACGGGAATGACGACTTTTGATACAAAGCACACCTTCATTCAGAAAGCAGTCAGAAAGCATTTAAGACCAGTCGCCAATAAAGACTGTCTCTGCGGGACCGCTAAGGAACACCTCGCCTGTCCCGTCCCACTCGACGTTGAGTACTCCCCCTGGCAGCTTCACGTCGACCTGTTTGCCAACGTATCCCAACAGCTGAGCAGTCACGCTGATAGCACAGGCGCCGCTGCCACACGCCAGGGTCTCACCGACGCCTCGCTCCCAGACACGTGCTTCAATTAGTCCCTTATCTCTGACATTGGCAATCTCAAAATTGACTCCCGATGGAAATGCCTCGTGGTGTTCTACTTGCGGCCCAAATTTAGATAACGGGAAATCATCAACCGGGTCTTTCAGGAAATGGACGGCGTGTGGGTTGCCCATCGATACTAAGAAAAGGTTGAGTTCGGCTCCAGCTATATTGATGGAGCGCCCCATTGTGGTCATTATGTCAACTGTATTCCCTGCCTTATTCTCCGGCGTTACCGGAATACTATCCTGACCTATTTCTGGCCGTCCCATGCCTGTCTGAATCTGGGCTATCCTGCCGTTGGTATGGCGTATTCTGGCCCGTCTGATGCCAGCCCCGGTTTCTACCATAATCTCTTCGACTTTAGTGTCATCCGGCACCCCATCAATGTAATGTTTGACGCTGCACCTCAGGCCGTTACCGCAGGTGTTAGACTCAGAGCCGTCAGCATTGAAGATGCGCATGCGGAAGTCGGCCTTGTCCGAGGGTAGCAGTACCAGCAGGCCATCAGCACCGATACCGTAGTGACGGTCGCACATTGCCATTGCCAGCTGTGCCCACTTGTACTGGTCATTCTCGGTTTCCAGCAAGACAAAATCATTGCCGGCACCTTGCATTTTGACGAATCTCATGGTTGCCTCACGCTCAGGATGACCTGAACTTTACTACGCCTGTAGTGAAGGTTAGGAATGACAGCAGACTCTGCATAGACCCGGCTCACACCCACAAGCCCTACATTCTATTATTGCTGCCATTATATCAAAAGGAATATTCACATACCAGTATGCCGAATTAGTTGTGCTGAGATGGGAGACAGAGTATAGTAAATGAGTGCTAAATTCGGACTCAGGCAGTGAGGAATTACTGTTTCTGCCGATAATGCTTTGCCATTTCAGAATTGCCCGATATGAAGTGAGTGGTCGGCAATGAGGGGTCGGTTCCCCACTGTTTTCTACGGTTGGTGGCTGGTCGGTGCATCTATCCTCGTTGCGATGTATGTCGGTGGCGGGGTGTTCTACGGATTCACGGCCATCTTTGAGCCAATAGCCAATGAAATTGGCTGGAGCTACACGCAAATATCGCTGGCAGCATCGCTCCGTGGCCTCGAAATGAGTCTGTTTGCACCGCTAGTCGGGATTATGACCGACTGCTGGGGACCGCGCCGGCTGTTGTTCGGCGGAGTGATTTTCACCTCTCTGGGCATGTTCTTGCTCGGTCGGACCAATTCTCTGGGGATGTTCTACGGCGCTTTCGTGCTGATAGCCATCGGCATGAGCACCTGTACGATGACGGTACTTATGACGGCCGTCGCCAACTGGTTTCGGAGAAGGGTCGGTATCGCTACCGGCATAGCCATCAGCGGCTTCGGCCTGGGTGGCCTGATGGTACCAGCCATCGAGTGGCTGATTGAGGCCTATGGTTGGCGTGTCGCGGTCAGTTTCCTCGCCCTGGGTATGCTGGTACTGATGTTACCGTTGTCGCTCCTGTTTCGACACAAGCCAGAACAGTATGGCCAACAACCAGATGGCGAACCAATAAGAGACATGACGGCAGTTGATGAAAGTCTGGCTTCTATCCCGCTGGTGGCTGCCCGGGAAGATGTCAGTGCCAGGCAAGCATTTAAGAGTGGTGCCTTCTGGAGCATTGCCTTGGCTTCTGCCTGTCACGTTATGCTGGTGACCGCCGTTATCACCCACGTGATGCCCTACCTGAGCAGTATCGATGTCGCCCGCTCAACTTCCAGTCAGGTGGCAATGGCTGTTCCCCTGGCCAGCATTGCGGGGCGTCTCAGTTTTGGCTGGGTTGCCGATAGGGCCAGCCGAAAGCTGGTGGCGGCAGCGGGTTTTGGCATGATGGCCTTCGGGCTTGTTTGCTTCGCCTTTGCCGGGATTACCGGCACCTGGATACTGATACTGTTCCTAATTCTGTTTGGCATCGGCTATGGCGGTATCAACGTAATGCGGCCAGCACTGGTGCAGGAGTACTTTGGCCGGAGCAGCTTTGGGACTATCTTTGGGATAATAATCGGCTTCGGCATGGCCGGTAGTATCGGTGGTCCCGCACTGGCAGGATGGGCATACGATAACTGGGGCAGTTACCAGGGTATCTGGTTCCTGATGTCAGCCGTTCCGGTAGTTGCTCTGATTGCCATGCTGTTGATGCCCCCTGCCCGTTCTTATAAAGGATAAGGTCGGGGAGCAGTCCCCGACCTTCTTTTTGAATGATCGTATGGTAAATTTCAATGCTACTTGATGGTTACGGTAACCTCGAATGTCTGGACAGCCTTTTCACCACCTTCCCAAGGCCGGCTGTACTCCATGGATATCGTGGTCTCCCCCTTAGTTAGGGCTTCAAAAGTCCAGACTTCGCTACCGCCGGCACCGACCATGCCCTGCTCCGCATTTTCTCCCGGCTCGTAACGGCACTCGATTAAGGCCAGTAAATCTTCATCGATACCAGATAGCTGCCACCCGAAGCCGGTGGTGGGATTGGACTCGAGGGTGATTACGAGCAGGTCTCCAACAGCCACCTCAATCTCCTGCCCATTATATGAAGCATCAAGGTTGATTTGCTCTGCTTCACCTTCCGCTGCTGCCTGGTCGCTGCCGCCAGCAGAAAGAGCGAGCAACGTTACAGCTATAGAGGCTACAGCCAGAGTACCTATTAGAGTCAGTTTCGATTTCATTTTATTATTCCTCCTTCTCCCTTGCAGTTAGCTGGCAACTCCACCTTGTGTCTTCCCGCAATGCAGGCAGTACTGTTGGTAGTAGCGGGTATCCAGGCCCTGACGGATGATACCAACGAAGCTGTGACCGTGAACTAGGCAGCCCAAGTATTTCAGAATCCACATTTTTTGTCCTCCCGGTGTTGTTTCTAGTTATTTATACGCTGAAGCAGAAAAAGTATTACATGGAATTACACAAACATTTTAAGAAATCAGTGGACGAACTGAGCGCCATCATGGCGACTCCTGTAGAAGACAGGATAATGTGGCAGGTGACAGTATCTGCCTGGAGAGTGTATTTGCTACGGTTCCAGTATCACCACCTCGGCTGGTGGTGGGGAGATTTCGAAGCTATCGGTGCCAGGGGTGACGGTGATAGTGCCTACATTGAAAGTGTAAACTCCGGGAGAGACCTGGACACCGCTACTGTCCTGCTGCCCCCAGACGAAGAGAATCTGGAAAGGCTCGAAAGGTGCCAGTTCAATCGGGCCGTCGACTGCTGGAAATATATACATTGTTCCTAGTTCAGGACCGCCCGTAATACTTATTTGCGCTGTTTCTACCGTAACCGGTTCGGAACTGGTATTCGTAAAGACGAGAACCAGAGTAACTTCGGTACCATATGGAGCCTGGGACCGTGTCCCAATCAAGCTGGCTACGGCCTCGGAAGACGATATTTCTATCTCTAGCTGCAATTTTCCACCGAAGGTATCTGTGCCATCTTCAGGCACTACCCCTGGCCATGGTGGTAGGGTAACGACAACCTCGCCCTCTTCCTCCTCCTCTTCTTCTTGCTCCCCGACCACTGCCATGCCGTTCCACTTCTGTGGTTCGTTATCGGCCATTTCCTCTAAGGCACGGTCGCTTGCTCCTTCTCCCGGGGCTGCTGTTGGAGTGAACATCCCCGTCCGCCACATCACGCCAGTGGCTACCATAACGATAGCCACGGTAACAGCGGCCGTTCTCCATACCGGGCTTTGTGGTATAAGCCTGTCCACGAAATCGCGCAGCCAGCTAACCCCCGCCTTTTCACGGGCAGCTACCTCCTGCTCGGTAAGCTTCCTGAGCAGCCTTGATTTCAGTCTTTCCTGGAACTCGGGAGAAGGCTCAGCGCGTAGCTCGGTCAATTTGCGCGCGAATTCTAGCGCCGACCGGGCATCCTCACTGGTACCCTCATCGGGAGTGACCTCTTCGCCATTGAGGCATCGGTCTACATCCTTCAGGAATTCCTGTTCTTCGTTCCTTTCCTTATCCATTCTCCGTCTCCTGGAAGCTGTCCCTCAGTTTCCTGACAGCCCGGTAGAGCTTGGTACCTACGTTCGATTCAGACAGTCCCATTGCCCTGGCAATCTGGCGGTTGTTCATCTCCGCCCCGAATTTCAGAGCGATAATCTCCTGCTCCTCATGTGACAGCCGTGATAGACAGGTCCGTAGTTTCTCCCTTTCCTCCATTTTTACTATGACATCGTCTGGCAGTAGCTCATTTGATGACGCCTCTATCTCTGCTTTCTCCAGCGATATGGCTGGTCTTCTTGCCTGCGTCCGGTAATGGTCAATTACCGTGTTGCGCGCTATCGAGAATATCCAGGTTGAAAACGAGGCTTTCTCTTTAGAGTACTTCTCAAAATTGACCAGCGCCTTTTCAAAAACCATCGATGTCAGGTCCTCGGTCTCCTGCTCACTGTTTACCCTGTATCTTATGTAGCGAAACACCTTGGGGAGAAACTCCTCGTACAGTTCAACAAAAATCTCCCTGGCGCCTCTTTCTTCGCTGGCAGTACTCACCCTGGTCTATCCTTGCTCCCAAAGCCCCCCAAGGTTGCCCTGCATATATTATGTACGCTGCAACCGTGAAAGTATCACACGAATTATGCCTAAAGTAGCAGGATGTTGCAAGTAATTGTACTCGTTGATATGCATTCTGTTATCCAACTCACACACCCCGTTTAGTAGTGGTGGCCCCATCCTCTGTATCCCCTTCCCCATCTGGGGAAGGGGAAGATTAATATAAGAGGGGCTGGCGCCCCTCTTAAACTCCCTTCCATTATCTTTCCTTCAATGGATGAGAAATGTCAATTTCGTAATATTGACAATGACGGTCCGTCCAACTACAATGAACGTCATTATACACGACTAGAACTTATCTCGCTCTAAAATCAGTGCAAGTGAATTGTTAATGGAGCAGAGACAAATGAAAAAATGGTTATACCTGGTGCTGGCGACGGTTCTGCTGGCAGGTGCCTTTGGAATTAGTGGTTGCGGTGGTACCAATGGCAGTCCATTCCTTGATATGCTTAAGCTAATCCCAGATGCCCCAAGCACACGATACAGTGTATATATAAGCGACCACGCCAGAATCAGGGAGCTTTATGATGTCCCGCTTCCCTCACCGGATGCTGATGATGAGGAGATCGAAGATTACATTATGATGCTGATAGGTGATGCATATAAGCTGGAAAACGACCCGACCGCTGGGCGGAGATTTGCAAGTGGGTCCTTCATCAGTGGCATGGGACCATTTGGTTACCAATTTGCATCTCCTATCAGGAGACAAAATATCGGCTTCGGCCCACAGGATGTGGATGTGGATATCTCTGCTGCTTTCCCTCCACAGGTATTTGAAGCAATTAAGGGCAGTTTCGACCTGTCCGTCATAGAGGATGCTCTCAGTCAGTATGATGAATCCGTGATGCCTGAAATAAGCAGTTATCAAGGTACTGCAGTTTATGACTTTGGTCCTGATATACATCCCGATCGCAGGCTAAGCCCGCCTGCCTTTGATCAAATTGGACGAGGTTGTACAATAGCTGTCCAGGAGGAATACGTTTTTCGTGGTCAAACCATAGATGCTGTTGAAGTTATGATAGATCTCAGCCAAGGGCGGGAGACCCCCCTGGGACTCACTAGCTTGGCAGACAATCCTGATTTCAGCTTGATGGCTACGGCCCTCTCGGAGATGGGGGCTTACTCCTGCTTCTTAACCGACCAGGTGATGTGTGTAGATGATGAAACCCTCATTTACCTAATGGCTGCACAGATGATTGAGGAGTCTGATATGAGCCTTGAGGAACTTGTCCAGCAAATAAAGGATGATATTGTGGCTGCTGCAGGAGGGGGGCTTTTAAGTGTCTTCCGTACCTATGCTACTGGTATCGGCGAGGACGATGAAGGGCCTTTCATGACGATTGTGTTTATCTACGATAGTCCAGAACTGGCAAGCTCTGATATTGCTGTCTTTGAACAACGGATAGAGAACGGCGTTTCCTTATGTACGGGTGAACCTTGGTGGGCAATGGTGGATAACATGGAAGTGTGGGCTGAAGGACGCAGTCTCCGGGCCAAACTTTATGGTGATATTGCCTCTATATGGTTCGAGATTGTTAATACACGCGACACATTACTGTGGTGTGGAGAATAAGTAGAGCCAGCTCCAGCACCAACATGTGCTATAATAACCTCACTATAAGATAACCATACCTCACGGGACATCTCATGGGAGGAGCTAGCCTTTGTTACGGGCAAGGCTGATTGTCAATCCGGTGGCGGGGGCGGGTCGGACACGTAAGAAGTGGCCGCTGATAAGGGAGTTGCTGAAGAGTATCGGGCTGAATTTCGAGCACGATTTCACCGAAGCGCCGAGGCACGCGGTCGAGCTGGCCAAAGCGGCTGCCAAGAAGGGATACGAGACGGTGGTCTCTGTTGGTGGCGACGGTACAATAAATGAGGTTGTCAACGGACTGTACGATAGTGGTACCCTGAAGGATGTTTCTCTGGGTATTATCAGCACCGGCACCGGCAGTGACTACATCCGTACCATTGGTATCCCACGCCGCTACGAGGATGCCTGTAAGCGATTACTTGACCCGGGTAAGATGCTTGTCGACCTTGGCGTGGTTGAATACAAAAACAACGGGCAAGCGGCTGAGCGGCTTTTCGTTAATTTCGCCGGTCTCGGCTTCGATGCCGAGGTAGTCCAGGCCACCACACTGAAATTCAAGTCTCTGGGTGGTCTGCCTGCCTACTTGCTGGGGTTGCTGACCACTCTCCTTTGCTACAAAAATAGAGAGATAACCCTGAAGGTGGATGGCGAGGTTGTTAGTAAAAAGGTGTGTGCTGCCATAATGAGTAACGGTAAATACGGCGGCGGCAGTATGTTCGTCGCTCCCGATGCCGACCTCACCGACGGCTATTTCGACGTTCTTACCATTGGCGATTTAAGCAAGCCGGACCTTCTGTGGTCATTGCCGAGAATCTACAAAGGAACGCACCTAACGCATCGCAAAGTCACCATGCAGCGGGGGCGAGAGGTAGAGATACAGTCCAGCCAGCCGTTATTAATACAGGCTGACGGTGAACTCCTTGGCGAGGCCCCTGCTCACTTCCGGGTCTTACCGGCTGCTTTGAGCGTTCTTGTCTAACTGATCTACCTACAATACTATCCTCATTTAATTTGACCAATTTACCATCTGACCTGTACAATGACACCAGATTTAATCGCAATGCTATGTTAGGAGGTCTATCATGCCGTACCGGAGGTTTGTCGTTCCACGTACCATCGCCTATGGGCCGGGAGCCCTGGAATATCTATCGAGTGTGCCAGCACAGCGAGCAATGATAGTTACCGACCCAGGAGTGCGGGCTCTGGGACTGGCTGAGAAGGTGGAAAAAACCCTTCAGGCTGGCAACATTGCCACCACTATCTTTGATAAGGTGGAACCCGACCCATCAAAGGAAACTGCCTGGGCGGCCTTTGCCCTAGCACAGGACTTCAAGCCGGATATTATTATCGGTCTCGGCGGAGGCTCCCCGATAGATACCGGCAAATCAGCCTGGGTACTCTACGAAAATCCTGACCTTGCCGAGAAACCATTCCTTGAGTTCCTGATGGAGGCGCGAAGGCGTGAGCTTCGGAAGAAGGCAAGGTATGTGGCAATCTCCACGACCAGCGGTACCGGTTCCGAGGTGACCAGTGCTGCCGTAATCACCGACCGTGATGTTGACCCGCCGAATAAGGCCGGATTCGGTTCGCCACAGCTCGTGCCGGACATCGCTATTGCCGACCCGGAACTGGCAGCTTCGATGCCCCCGGCGGTAACAGCCAACACCGGATACGATGCTCTTGTCCATGCCGTAGAGTGCTATGTCCTCACCCCACCCTCTGATATGGTCGACCCCCTGGCTATCTGGTCGGCCCGGACAATACTGGAGTGGCTGCCGAAGGCCGTGGATAATGGTGCGGATATGGAAGCCCGCGATAAGATGCACCTGGCGGCGCTGCAGGCAGGCATAGCCTTCAGCAATGGCAGGCTGGGGATGGTCCATGGTACGGCACACCTGATTGGTGCCACCCATCACATTCCTCACGGCAGGGCTAATGCCTTCATGCTTAGTCAGGTCTTCGCTTTCCTTTATACTGGCTACAAAGCCCGTCTCGTTGCCCTGGCCACGCACCTTGGTGTTGAGGGGAAGGATGACCGGAATAAGGTCATGAATCTGCTGGCTCTATTCGATGATTTAAAGAAGAAGGTTGGCATTCCTCTGGCAATAAAGGACTCCGGACTGGAAGAGAGCGAGTGGCGGGCACACCTCGGGCCGATTGCAGCCAGCTATGCGGCAACTTTCAGTCGTATACCCAACTTAAGTGAGCTCTCGCCCGAAGACCGGCGTGCTCGCGGGATACCCGCTTCTGACAAAGAGGTGGAAGCAATCTTCATGCATGCCTGGAACGGCACCAGGGAGGAATTGGCTTAGACTCATATTAACAGTAACATCTTCCTTAACCACCAAGCTTAGAGGGCCGGTGACGTAGAGTCATCCAATCTTTTACTTAAACTGGAGCACCATGCTACACTTGTAGTAGTGTTCATGGAATGTATTATCACAGAGGAAAACTTCGACTGGTTTACTGCTTACTGGCAGGACGACGATAACGGACTGAACTGGGACAACTTCTTCGTTTTACCGCCATGGCTGCGAGTCTGTCAGCAGGTGTTTGCCCCTGAAGCCCGACTGTGTATCCTCGCTGGTCGGCAGGAGGGCCGGGTGATTGGCGTTGCCCCACTCATGCTTACAGGGCAGCGCACCGTGTCAATAATCGGCAGGCCAGATGTCTGTGATTATGGTGATTTTATTGTTGCCCCGGAAAAGGGTAACGAGTTCTGTGCTGCTTTAATCGGTGCGCTGAAGCAGCGAGGAATCGAACACCTCGACCTGGTATCGGTGAGGCCTGATTCGGTGGCGATGACCTCGATGCAGGAGATAGCCCGGCAATACGGTTACGAGGTTGTCTGCACTGAAGATGAGGTTACCCTCGAGCGTGACCTGCCGGCTACGTGGGACGAATATCTGGAGAGTTTGAGTGCCAAGCAGCGGCACGAGGTCAAAAGGAAACTGAGAAGGCTGGAAGAGGCTGGCGCAGTTGACTTCCACTTCGTCGAAACCGCCGAGTCTGTGCCTGGTTTCATGGACATCTTCCTGAAGCAGTTCATCGAAAGTCGGGAGGACAAGGCCATCTTCATGACCGTGGAGATGGAGAAGTTCTTCCGGTCTATGGCCGATGTGATTTTTAAGGTCGGGTTGTTGCGACCTGCCGTTCTTGAGCTGGATAAAAATCCGGTGGCGGCACTGATTACCTTTGACTACAACGATGTTGTCTACCTTTATAATAGTGGCTATGACCCCGAATACAGGTCATTGAGCGCAGGTGTGCTTTCTAAAGCCCTGTGCATTAAGGACAGTATTGAGCGCGGTAAGAAAAAATTCGACTTCCTAAAGGGTGATGAGCACTACAAGTATCAACTCGGTGGTCAGGAAGTCCCACTATACCGGTGCCAGATAACCATCTAGCCATTGTTCTGATTTAGGCCAGCGCTTTTTCATACCAGAGGCTGGAGTCTATCTTCTTGAAGCCGATGGAGCGGTACAAGGACTCAGCTACCAGGTTCTCACTGTCTACCGTTAACCGGGCTACCCGCAGCCGCTTGCTTTTAAGGTACGACAGCCCTGCCAGCAGCAATTCCCTGCCAATACCCCTCCCCCGGTAGTCCGGGTCCACACCGAGCATGGAGACTCTGCCATAGTGTTTGCCCTGCCTGTCGTGTTCTATCCTCACCCAGCAATAGCCGGCGGGCCTCTCTTTGTCCAGTGCAAGACATATCCACTCCGAGGCACTACCGGCTTTACCGACGGCATGGACAATGTCTTCGACGGTGTTGGGATTGTATCCCCAGTCGCCAGTGAAAGAGCGGTTCTGAATTTCGGCGAGCCTGGCCTCCTCCCCTGCCCGGAGGGGACGTATCGGGAAGGTGGTCGGTGTTTGATGCTCCGGGATTATGTCAATTCCTACCGACATCTCATAGAAACAACGGACAGGGCGAAAGCCCATCTTTTCCAGGACTGAACATGCAAGGGCATTGTCCTCGCGCACATTCACCTGGGCTACCCTGGCCCCCAGGGCCTTCGCTCGTGGTACCGCCTGTCCATAGAGCTTTCGGGCTATGCCCTGCCGGCGGTGTTCAGGAAGCACCAGGCATTCAAGAATCACCCGACCTATTTTTGCTTCGTTGGTAATTTCCAGATAGCCGGCTACGTTACCCGACATTTCGGCGATAAACAGGTCATGCTCCGGGGCATAATTTGGCCGTCTCAGGGTATCACGCACCGCCTGCCGTGACAGGTACCTTCCATCTGCAGCCAGTGATGCCGCTTCATTCTTTAGCCGTACCAGCGTGTTAAAATCACCAGGCCGGTAGTTACGGATAATAAAGTCAACACTCATTTGGTCTGTTGCTCCCCACGTATATAAATTGTATCATGCCTGTTCAATATTATAATATTATATGTATCCCTCTTAAACTGCGTGGGGAGAGTGATGAGTAGTGTAGAGCCCGTTTATGCGTTGGTATGCACGCCGCATCCCGATGACGCCGAGTTCGGTGTCGCCGGAACGGTGGTCAACTGGGTGAGAGATGGTAAGGATGTTGTCTATGTCGTCTGTACCAACGGCGACAAAGGCAGCAGTGACCCCGACATGGACCCGGCGGAGCTGGCCAGAATACGTGAAGAAGAGCAACTGGCAGCGGCTGAGTTACTGGGAATAAAAGAGGTTGTCTTCTTACGCTACCCCGACCAGGGGATAGAAGACACCCCAGAATTCAGGAAAGATATTGTGCGCCAGATAAGAAAGTACCGTCCGAATACAGTGGTAACCGCCGACCCCTACCGTCGTTATCTCTGGCATCGTGACCACCGCATCGTTGGTCGTGTTGTCATGGATGCCGTTTTCCCCTATGCACGTGACGTCCTTGCCTATCCCGACCTGTATAAGAAAGAAGGCCTGGAGCCACACAAGGTACGGGAGGTCTTACTATGGGGGTCTCCGGATACCAACTATAGCCTTGATATCACTGATACCTGGGAAATCAAGATGGCAGCTTTAGCCTGCCATAAAAGCCAGATTCCTCCCGAGCGTTTCGCCGAGATGAAACAGCGAATGAGAGAGCGCTACCAGCAAATGGCAGCCGACCAAAAGTTCGAACTGGCCGAGAATTTCCACCGCGAGGAGTTACTACGGTAACGGCGATACGTTTCAATAATCAGGAGGAGAGCCAGAGAACATCACCGCACAGATTTGGGTCGTGGTTCCGTGACTTGAAGACGGCAATCTCCTCCTTCTCCTTTTTCAGTACCGTGGGGTCACCGTGCCCGGAAAATACCCGGGTGTCATCAGGCAGAGGCAGAATTTTGTTACTTATTGATTCAATAATCTGCTTCAGCGCATCCGGTGAGCCTGTTTTTCCCGGGCCACCAGGAAAGAGCGTGTCCCCGGATATCAGGTACCTGTCGGTGTAGAAGCAGAGACTGCCCGGGGTATGGCCCGGCGTATGCAGCACCTTGAGCGCGATATTGCCGAATGAGACGGTGTCGCCATCATTAAGTAAGATA
>Ga0315537_1001992_pt1 | contig 15743 bp, 13 predicted proteins | sample SalMarSW160270MG_FD_203091 | JGI IMG/M metagenome (GOLD analysis project Ga0315537, IMG submission 203091) | Salt marsh sediment microbial communities from the Plum Island Ecosystem LTER, Massachusetts, United States - Salt Marsh Sediment SW1602-70 ... | reverse complement strand
ATAGGTTTGACTTCTCAGGAGCCATGTGCTACTATGATGGCGCGATCGGGTGTATCATCTGCGCGCGATCCATTCTTGCTACTTGCTTTTTGCTTCACAATGATACGTTTGATGACAAAAAGGACGTTCGGAATCTCGATGCTGCCAGCGCGAGATGGCAGCTGGTCGTAGCAGAGGCCGTCGAGCCCTCCGGAGCCCTCCGGAGTCCGCCACCTCGCTGACGTCCAGTGCCAGCACATCCTTTACCAAGAGGAATCAGACTCGGCAACGCTTGCCCAACGGGCATCTGCATCCCATATACAGTGCTGTATCGCGGAAAGGAGTCTACGATGGTCAGTGGTAAGGACGAGACAACCACCTTCGGGCGCAAGCTCAAGATGGGCATGGTTGGCGGCGGGCGGGACGCCTTTATCGGTGCCGTGCATCGCCGGGCTGCCCAGCTAGATGGCGGGGTCGAGCTGGTCGCCGGCGCATTTTCCTCTACCCCCGAAAAGTCCAAGGCCTCGGCCACGGACCTGTACGTGCCACAGGATCGTGCCTATGGCACGTGGCAGGAGATGATCGAAGCAGAACGCGCACTACCGGAGGGTGAGCGGATCGACTTTGTTTCGATCGTGACGCCCAATCACATGCACTATCCTGTCGCCAAAGCCTTCACCGAAGCCGGGTTCAACGTCATGCTGGACAAGCCGATGGTGCACACCTCGGAGCAGGCCAATGACTTGATCGCGGCCGTGAGGGACAAGGGCACCGTGTTCGGCGTGACCTACAACTATACGGGGTACCCGCTGGTCAAGCAGGCACGCTACCTGGTTCAGCAGGGCAAGCTAGGCGAGATCCGCAAGGTGATCGTCGAGTACCCACAGGGCTGGCTCTCGACAAAGGCAGAAGCCACAGGGCAGAAGCAGGCGACGTGGCGTACCGATCCGGCGCGTTCCGGGATCGGCGGCTGCATCGGCGACATTGGTTCGCATGCCGAGAACCTGATGACGACGATCACGGGACTCGAGATCGCTGAGATCTGCGCGGACCTGACGACCTTTGTACCGGGTCGCGAGCTCGACGACGATGCCAACGTGTTTTTCCACTTTACAAATGGGGCACGCGGTATCCTCGCCACGTCGCAGGTCGCGGTTGGCCAGGAGAACAACCTCAAGATCCGGGTCTGGGGCACCGAGGGTGCGCTCGAATGGCACCAGGAGCATCCCAACTACCTACAGTACTGGCCTGCGGATGGAGCGATGCAAGTGATGTCGCGGGGAAGCGACTATCTGTGCGAGGCTGCGAAGCGGGTGACACGGCTTCCAACAGGGCACCCTGAGGCGTTCATCGAGGCCTTTGCCAACGTCTACCTGAATGCTACCGACACCATGCGCGCCAAGATCCAGGGGAGAGAGCCAACCGAGCTGGAGCTCGACTTTCCGACCGTGTACGAGGGCGCGCGCGGTGTGTACTTTATCGAGCTTACGGTCCGCAGTGCGAGCAGCGACCAGAAGTGGCTTCCGTTCGAGTGGCGCCCGGCGTAGAGACTGCGCACCTGGGGCTTCCAGTTTCGATCTCTTGCACTCGAATAGTATACAAGGAGGAACGACATGGCACGACCCGTGACACTCTTTACAGGCCAATGGGCCGATCTCCCGCTAGAGACCGTCGCCGAAAAAGCTGCCGGCTGGGGGTATGACGGGCTCGAGTTGGCCTGTTGGGGCGACCATTTCGAGGTCGACAAGGCCCTGGCGGATGATAGCTACATTCAGAGCCGCCGGGACATCCTCGAGCAGCACGGCCTCAAGTGTTGGGCGATCAGCACCCACCTCGTGGGGCAGTGTGTCTGTGACGACCCGATCGATGCGCGCCACATGGGGATCGTCCCCTCGCGCATCTGGGGCAACGGGGACGCAGAAGGGGTGCGTCAGCGAGCGGCCGAAGAGGTCAAGAACACGGCGCGCGCGGCAGCCGAGTTTGGTGTTGAGATCGTGAACGGGTTCACGGGCTCTACGATCTGGAAGTATCTGGCAATGTTCCCGCCCGTCCCGCCCGAGATGATCGCGGCCGGTTACAAGGACTTTGCCGATCGCTGGAACCCGATCCTGGACGTGTTCGACCAGGTCGGCGTCAAGTTCGCACTGGAAGTGCATCCTTCCGAGATCGCCTTTGACTTTTGGTCCGCCAAGCGCACGCTGGAGGCGATCGGGTCCCGGCAGGCCTTTGGCTTCAATTTTGACCCCAGCCACCTCTACTGGCAGATGGTGAGTCCGGAGGCCTTTATCTACGAGTTCGGCGAGCGCATCTATCACATGCACGTCAAAGAGTCGGTGCGCCAGCTAGACGGCCGTAATGGGGTCCTGGGTTCATTGCTCTTCTTTGGCGACCATCGCCGTGGATGGGACTTTGTCTCGCCTGGGCGGGGCGGTGTGCCTTTTGAGCGCGTCTTCCGGGCACTAAACGACGTCGGCTACGACGGGCCGCTGTCTGTGGAGTGGGAGGACAATGGCATGACCCGCGACCAGGGCGCACCCGAGGCGTTGGCGCTTTGCCGGCGCCTGGACCTCACTCCTTCTGGTCAGGCGTTCGACGCCGCCTTTGCCTCGAAGGATTAGCAGCTAGCAGGTACGGCCTGGCATCGAGCCGCAAGTCAGGGGCGCGGATGAGATCCCGCATCCGCGCCCCTTTGTATGCCTTACCCACCGGAATCTTGTCCGCGCCGAGCACGTACCGCTTGCCCGCTGAGCCAGATCCGATGTATAATCGGTCAAGGTGGGATCAAGGACGGAACAAGGAGGCACTATGGCGGATCGCAGGGGCAAGTACACCACGATCAGCATCCCCCGCGAGTTGTACGAGCGAGTGACCAAGATCATAGAGGACACTGGCTTCCGCAGCCCGACGGAGTACATCGTTTACTTGACACGCCAGGCGGTGATCGCCATCGAGGCCGATCACAATCTGATCCACTCTCTGCCCTACTCGGTAGGGCGCGGGGATGAGCAAGCCTAATATCGGTGAAGGATCCGGTACGTGACTCGGCGTCGGCGTGTATTGATCGTTGGTGCGGATGGGGCCGATCCGCAGATTATGGCTCGCCTGATCGGGGGAGGAAAGCTGCCCCAACTGGCGCGCCTCTGTGTGGAGGGAAGGTGGGGACCGTTGCGCACTACCTTCCCCCCTGTGTCGCCCGTAGCCTGGATGACGTGCCTGACCGGGGTGAGTCCAGCCGTACACGGTATCCGCGATTTTCTGGTCAAAGCCCAAGACAGCTACTTGCCTACGATCGGCCTCTTTCGGGTGACAGGAGGCCGCGATGGCCTCCCTGTCTACCACAGCCAGCGTGCCGTTCCGACTCTGGGTGAGATCCTTGCTGAGGCCGGGCGGACAGCTTATATCCTTCAAGTACCGGGCACGTTCCCGCCCCCACCCATCCAGGGAGGCCTGCTTGCTGGGTTTGGTATGCCTGACCTGCTTGGCACCTTTGGGGTCTCGGCCTGGTATACGACGGATCCAGCGGGCAAACGTGCTGCTGCGCCCGAAGGGACAGATCTGGTCCATGCCCTCGATCCGCTCGGCAGCGGGCTGTGGCGTGGCCGGGTCGCTGGCCCGGCCAAGGCGAGCAGCTCGTTTATCCTCCGACAGGACGGGAGTCGATTCGTTCTCTCCCTGGAAGTGGAGGGGCAGCGCCCAGCAGCCGTGCTCGAACCTGGCGGCTGGAGTGGATGGGTGCGTCTGCCCTTTAGCGTGCCCGGACGAGGAATTGTAGAAGGCATCTGTCGCTTCAAGCTTGTCTCCTCAGGGACAGTACTGTCGCTGTATCGCACTGCCGTGCAGTGTACGCCCGATCGCCCACTGTATCCACTCTCTGAACCTCCTGGATTCAGTGCTCGCCTGGCCGAGTTGGTGGGGCCCTATGCTACGGTGGGTATGCCCTCCGACATGGATGGCGTGCGGCGGGGAATCGTCGATCTCGATACCTTTACCCAGGATGCTTACGCCAATTGGCAGCAGCAGGTCGAGATGGCGCTTGGTCTGATTGCAGAGCGCACCTGGGACCTGTTGTTTTTGCATCTGTTCACGATCGATAACGCTCAACACCTGTTCTGGAAGTACCAGGACCCTCTTCATCCCGGCTACGATGCATCGCTCGGTGTGGCTTACCGTACCGAGATCGAGCGTGCCTATCGCTGGGTCGACGCACAGCTCGGGCGCCTGATCGAGCAGATCGGTGACGACACGACCGTGATCGTGGTGAGTGACCATGGCGGCGTGCCGATCTACCGGTTGGTCTACCTCAACGCCTGGCTCGCGTCAGGAGGCTATCTTGTGCCACGAGAGCACGTACGGGCAGGCCAGGCTGCGCGCCTGGATTGGGATCGCACGCGCGCGGCGATGTATGGCACAGGGAGCATTTGGCTCAACGTGCGTGGGCGCGAGCCCCGCGGCAGCGTCGAACCTGGCGCACCATACGAAGCGCTGCGGGACGAGATCGCTCGTGCTCTCCTTGCTTGGCGCGACCCCGAGACCGGAGAGTCCGTCGTGGTGCAGGTGCTGCGCGGCGAGCAGGTCTATGGTGGGAATACGGGCGGTGGCCCCGATCTGGTCCCTGCGCTGCGGCGTGGCTATGGGCTCGGGCGGGGTGAGGGCCTGGGGCGGGTCATGGCAGGCAGACCGCTGATCGTGTCGAATCAGAGCCCATGGTCAGGCGGACACGAGGGCCCCTACCTACCGTCTGATGTGGGGGGCGTCGTGGTTCTCTGGGGTCCCGGTGTGCAAGAGGGTGATGTGCCGGCGCGTGCTGCTCTGTGCGACATCGCGCCGACAGTGCTCTCTCTATTGGGTATGAGTGCCCCGGGTGTGATAGAAGGGCGCAGTTTGCTCGACTGAGCCCGCTCACTCGCGTGGCCTACCAGGTCTGAACATCCACGTGTGGAGAGTTGGGATGGATTGGCGAAAGACACTGCGATTCCTCGGCTCGATGGTGCTGTTTGTCTCGGGCGTTGCGCTGCTATTTCAGAATGCGGTGCTTGCCCTGCTGATCACGATCAGCCTGGCAGTTCACGAGATGGGCCACGTTTTTGCCCTGCGGCTGTTTGGGATCGAGTCGGAGGTCGGCTTTGGCGTGATTGGCGCCTGGACACGCTCCTCGGCACGGCTGCGGGACGTGCTTGGACACCTTGCCAACTCGCTGATCCACCTGGCGGGGCCAGTTGCCAACCTGGTCTGTGCACTGCTCGCGCTGGGTCTGGGTACCGTGGGGTGGGCGAGGGCACTCGAGGACCATCTGCCGCGGTTGGCCAACCTGAACGTGCTGCTGGCGCTGTTCAATCTGTTGCCAATGGGCAGCATGACGGACGGTGGCAAGGTGATCGAGCGAGTATTCGCCTCGCTGCGCAAGGATGTGGAGGATGAAGTTGTATGGGCGCTCGTCCCCTGGTTGGCATCGCTGCTGTGGCTCATCGTTCTCGTGCGGCGCGACTTGGTCCGTGCCATCTCGGTCCTCTTGATCGGTGTGTGGTTCGTCGTGGAGGTGCTCATCCAGAAGGTGGAGAACGATCCCGCTGCCTCTGCTTCACCACAGGCGATGCAACCTCGCCAAGCGGTTGGTGTGCTGCTCATCACGATCGGCCTGCTGTTGGCGAGCACGTTTGCTGTCGTCGCCATACCGTTCTGGCTGACAGAGGACGAAGTGCGCAGCATGATCGTACGCTGGGCCTCGCTGCTGCTCTATCTCGCATTGCGCAGCCCGCTAGCGTTGAGGATCAGCATAGCTTTTAGCGGGCTTGTGGCGATCTATTCTCTGGTACGTCTCATTCTCAGTGAGTGGCGTCAGGTTCCAGATAGCAGGGATGCGGAAGAGTGACGTGCAGCTAAAACAAGTGCGCTCAGAAGAGCCAGATGCGGCACGACGGGCGCTCTATCGACGTGCGATCTGGATTGCGATCGGGGGCAACCTGCTGCTCACGGCGCTCAAGGGCATCGTGGCCTGGATCTCTGGCAGTAGCGCCGTCCTCTCTGACGCCGCCAACTCGCTTTCGGATACGCTCTATAGCACGATGATGGCGGCGGGTCTTTACCTGGCCCAGCGTCCCGCTGACGGGACCCATCCCCAGGGACACAGCCGATTTGAGCCCCTGGTCAGTCTGTTCATTGCTGGAGCAATGACGGCTGCTGCCGGGACGGCGCTCTGGCAGAGCATTCAGCGGTTTGCGACAGGGCCGAGGAAAATCCAGCCTGGCTGGCCCATCGCGGTTCTGGTGGGGAGCATGCTGGTCAAGGTCCTCATGTACGTGCTGGTGAGACGCGTTGGTCGTGAGGCCCAGAGCCCGGCCATCTGGGCTAGTGCACGTGACAATTTGGCGGACAGCCTATCTTCCCTGGCCGCCCTGATCGGCGTGGTCGGGTCACGCTGGATCTATCCCTTCCTCGATCCCCTGGCCGGGTCTGTGGTGGCGATGTGGCTCCTGTACACTGCCTGGCAGATCCTACGGGAGAACCTGGGTTATCTCACTGGGCGAGGGCCTCCAGAAGGTCTCACCCAGCGGATCGCTGCGGTTGCCTTGCAGGTCTCGGGTGTGGTGAACGTGCACCAGGTAATCGCGGAATACGTAGGGCCTCAACTGCGCGTGGATATGCACATTGACGTCGATGGATCACTTCCCCTGGACCGCGCGCACGCGATCGCGGATCGAGTTCAGGAGATCGTTGAGGCATTGCCAGAGGTGGACCTCGCCTTTGTCCACGTCGAGCCGACTCGAGCGTCCGAACACTTGCACCGGCAGGGGAAATGAGGTAAAATGGATCTCGCAACGACGATTGTGAAGGGGTGTTTGCGATATGCCAATATACGTCTATCAATGCGATACGTGCGGGCTTACATTTGAACGCCGGCAGCGGATGGCCGAAGCGCCATTGGTAGATTGTCCCGAGTGTGACGGCCACGTGCAGCGCGTGATCCAGCCTGTTGGGATCGTGTTCAAGGGCTCGGGATTCTACGTAACCGATAACCGTAGTCATTCTTCGACGGCGCTGCCCGGGAAAAAAGACAACGGCGTCACAAAAGAGAGCGACAGCAGTACGGATAGCAGCTCGAGTGGTGACGACAAGGCCAAGTCCGATTAGCGTACAGGTCAACTCGACCGGGGGATAGCAGAGCTAACCCCCGGTTTCTGTTGCCCGAAGCCGGTTCCGGGCTTCTGCCGCGAGCCGCGACCAGCTTCCGCTTTGCTCCTCATCCGCCCGCATGGACCGTCGCTCCACAGCATTGGTGAAATACGTTGTGGGGTGGGCCAGTGGGTGGGCCTACTCTTGCTCTCACCTCTGGATAGTGATATAATGCCCTTAGGACCCCACGCCTGCGTGGGGTTCCGGCTAATTGACGGATGCACACTGTTCCAGGGTCGGGGCCCGTGCATAGGCACTTGCAGCAGGAGTCCACGATACGATGCGCCTCACGCGTGACCAGGTTCTGCACGTGGCAGAGCTGGCGAAACTCAAGCTGACCGACGTCGAGGTCGATCTATTCCAGGAGCAGCTCTCGGCGATCCTGGCGTATGCAGATCACCTGGACGAGCTCGATACAGAGTCTATTCCACCCACAGCGGGCGTCCTGGCCCTGCGCAATGTGATGCGGCTCGACCAGGTGCGTCCTTCCTTTCCGCGAACGGCTATGCTGGAAAACGCGCCGGATACAGAGGAGGGCCTCGTTCGCGTCCAGGCCGTACTGGATGCAGACGATCTGGCCCGCTAGCCCCTCGGGGACGAGATGAAACTGCACGAACTGACCGCATACCAGGCCAGGACACTGCTCCGTGCTGGCGAGATCTCCTCTCTCGAACTGACGCGCGCTCTCCTCGATCGCACGGACCGACTAGACCGCGACGTGCGCGCGTATCTGACTGTCTTTCGTGAGCAGGCACTCGCCGATGCAGAACGTGCGGACGGGAAGCGGCGCGAGGAGGGAGATGGCGCATTCCCCTTGCTTGGCCTTCCGGTTGCGGTCAAGGATGTCATCTGTGTCTCGGGCGCGCCAACCACGTGCGGGTCGCGTATCCTCGAGGGTTTCCGCCCGCCTTACAATGCCACCGTCGTCCGCAAGCTGCGTGCAGCAGGCGCGGTGTTGACGGGCAAAACCAATACCGACGAGTTTGCCATGGGGTCGTCCACCGAGAACTCGGGATACTTTACCACGCACAATCCGTGGGACCTGGACCGTGTTCCGGGTGGATCGAGCGGCGGCAGCGCCGCTGCGGTCGCGGCAGGGATGGTTCCACTGGCACTGGGCTCTGACACGGGCGGCAGTGTGCGGCAGCCCGCATCGCTGTGTGGGGTGGTCGGAATCAAACCATCCTATGGGCGGGTCAGCCGGTACGGGCTCGTTGCTTATGCTTCCTCGCTGGACCAGATCGGGACGCTGGCGCGCGATGTCAAGGATGCTGCGCTCCTCCTTTCTGCCATTGCCGGGCACGATCCCTGTGACAGCACCTCGATGCCGCTTCAGGTGCCAGACTATACTGCGGCGCTCGTGCCCGATTTGGGCGGTATCCATGTTGGTATTGCCCGGGAATATATGAGCGACGGTGCCCAGCCGGGAGTGCTCGATGCGGTGCAGGTCGCGGTCGAGCAACTGTCTGTGCTGGGGGCTGAGATCCAAGAGATCTCGCTGCCACACACCGAGTACGCCTTGCCCGCCTACTATCTTATTGCGCCTGCCGAGTGCTCGGCAAACCTGGCACGGTTTGACGGGGTCCGCTACGGGCTGAGCGCGCGCGATACGCCCGATATCTGGGAAATGTACCGGGAAACGCGAGAACAGGGCTTTGGCACCGAAGTCAAGCGTCGCATCATGTTGGGCACGTTTGCTCTCTCTGCCGGCTACTATGATGCCTTTTACCTGAAGGCGCAAAAGGTGCGCACGCTGATCAGGCAGGATTTCGATCGGGCCTTTGAGGATGTGGACGTCATCGTGGGCCCGACCTCGCCCACTACTGCGTTCAGGATCGGTGAGCGGATCGACGATCCCCTGCAGATGTACCTATCGGACGTGTATACGCTGTCGTGTAACCTGGCCGGGATCTGCGGGCTGTCGGTGCCGTGTGGTTTTGATGGTGGGTTGCCGATTGGCCTCCAGATTCAGGGGCCTGCCTTTGCGGAGGACCGCATCCTTCGCGTTGCTTATGCGTACGAACAGGCGACGTCTTGGCACAGTCAGCGCCCGGCGATAGGCGAGGAGGTTGTGGCATGAAACTCGTGATTCCGCTCGCTGGTTTCGGGTCGCGCATGCGGCCACACACGTGGACGAAACCCAAGCCGCTGATCAATGTGGCTGGTAAGCCATTCCTGGGACACCTGCTCGACAAGTTCGCGCCGCTCCCGATCGATGAGCTGGTCATCATCTATGGTTGGCTGGGCGACCAGATCCAAGAGTACGTCGAGGAGAACTATGGGCATTATCATCCTTGGTTCGTGGAGCAGACGGAGCTGAAAGGGCAGTCGCACGCGCTGTGGCAAGCACGGGAGCATCTGACCGGAGATGGGATCGTCGTCTACGTTGACACCTACTTTGAAACCGATTGGAGCGTGCTGGATCGTCCAGATTGTGACGGCGTGGCCTTTGTGAAAGAGGTGAGCGATCCGCGCCGCTTTGGGGTGGTCGAACTCGACGATGTGGGTTATGTCACGCGCTTTATCGAAAAGCCGGAAAGCAAGGAAAACAAGAAGGTCATCATCGGCCTTTTCTGGTTCAACGATCTGGAGTGGTTAGTGCGTTGTATCGACCTACAGATGCAGTCGGGCCAGATGCTCGGTGAGGAGTATTACCTGGCCGATGCGTACCAGTTGATGGTTGAACAAGGGGCCGAATTCAGGATTCACAGCGTCGACGTGTGGCAAGATACGGGCAAGCCCGAGACCACGCTGCAGACGAACCGGCACTTGCTCGATCACGGGTTCGACAACAGCACCGAGGTGACTGCGCTGCAGGCAGTGATCGTGCCGCCTTGCCATATCGCGCCTGGCGTCACGATCGAGAACGCAATCGTAGGACCCTATGCCAATGTCGGCCCAGGCGCGGTGATCCGGAATGCGATCGTGCGCAACAGCCTGATCGACGCAGGAGCGACGATCGAAGACATCTTTATAGAGGGATCGCTCATTGGAGAAGTCGCCCAAGTCAAAGGTGAACCCAGGCGGCTCAATATCGGCAATTCAGCAACCGCCGGCATCGCATACGTCGTGGACGAGTCATGGAGATAGGGAGGCTAGCTCTGCAACCACGATCGCGGGATGCGGGTCGTGCACATGGAGGACGCAGCAAGATGCGTAGTTTCGTTTCCCGCCGCGTGGCAAAGGTGCCTCCCTCGGCGATCAGGCAGTTCTTTGACATTTTGCATACGATGGACGACGTGATCTCGTTGGGCATCGGTGAGCCCGACTTTTGCACGCCTAGCCACATCTCTCAGGCAGGCATCCGCTCGTTGAGCAATGGGGGAACTGGCTACTCGAGCAACGCAGGCAGCCTGGAGCTGCGTGAACTCATCGCGGACAAGCTGGATGAACTGTATGGGGTCCGATACCGTGCCGAGACCGAGGTCCTGGTGACGGTGGGTGCCAGTGAAGCCATCAGCGATTTCATGATCGCGGTTGTCGATCCGGGGGATGAGGTGATCATTCCCCAGCCTTGTTTCGTCTCTTACGTGCCAGCCGTGCTCTTTGCGGGGGGCACGCCGGTCACGATCGACACGCGTCTGGAGAACGGCTTTGCTGTAACGGCGGAAGAGATCGAGGCCCGCATCACGCCGCGCACCAAGGTGCTGTTTCTGAGCTATCCCAGTAATCCGACTGGCGCAGTCGTGTCGCGAGAGGAAATGCTGCGCATCGTCGAGGTGGCACGCCGGCACGATCTACTGGTCCTCTCGGACGAGATCTATGATCGCCTGGTATACGGCGTTGAGCACGTTTGCGTCGCCGCGCTGCCCGGCTTGCAGGAGCGAACGGTGCACGTTGGTGGCTTTAGCAAGTCATATGCCATGACCGGATGGCGGATCGGCTTTGTCGCCGGACCGGAAGAGATCCTATCCGCGATCGCCAAGGTTCACCAGTACGTGATCATGTGTGCACCGACGATGGCGCAGCACGCAGCGGTACAGGCGTTGCGTCACGGTGAGCCAGACGTGCAGCAGATGGTCAGGGCATATGACCGGCGCCGCAAGCTAATCGTCCGAGGGCTGAACGAGATCGGGCTAGCCACCTATGAGCCGCGCGGTGCGTTCTACTGCTTCCCCCGTGTGTCGGATCTGGGGATGGACGATGTGACGTTTGCAGAACGGCTACTGGTCGAGGAGCACGTCGCCCTGGTGCCGGGGAGTGCGTTTGGCCCCACCGGCCAAGGGCACGTCCGCGCCTGCTACGCAGCGCCAATAGAAGAGATTGAGGAGGCGCTGACGCGCGTCCGTCGTTTCGTGGAGCGACACGCCGCGGATTAAGGAAGGGCCATGAAGCGCATTGCCATTGTCGGCGCAGGCTATGTGGGGCTGGTGACCGGAGCCTGTTTTGCCGATCTTGGCAACCGCGTCGTATGCCTCGACGTCGATGAGGACAAGATCGCCCAGCTCAATCAGAATGTGATGCCGATCTTTGAGCCGGGCCTGGAAGAGATCGTGCGGCGCAATCGAGCCGCCGGCCGCCTCTCTTTCACCCTCAGCTACGAGGAGGGGTTGCGCAACGCCGAGTTTGTGTTTATTGCCGTCAATACGCCGCGGGGAATGGAGGGCGAGGCTGACCTGCGCTATGTGCGTGCGGCGGCCGAACGTATTGCTGAGATCCTCGATCACGACGCGATCATTATCAACAAGAGTACCGTCCCAATCGGTACTGGCGATTTGGTGGTGAGTATCGTTGAGCGGCACAAGGCTTCCGGGATCTTGGTCTCGGTTGTATCCAACCCCGAGTTCTTGCGCGAGGGCTCGGCAGTATACGACTGCCAGCACCCGGATCGCGTCGTGCTCGGTTCACAGGACCAGAGCGCGGCTGCACAGGTTGCACAGCTCTACCTTTCGCTGCGCTGCCCGATTATGATCACCGATCTGCGCACGGCCGAGATGATCAAGTACGCCTCGAACGCCTTTCTGGCTACCCGCCTCTCTTTTATCAACGAGATCGCCAGCATCTGCGACGAGATGGGCGCCGACGTCAAGGAAGTGGCTGAGGGTATGGGCTACGACAGGCGGATCGGCCACGCTTTTCTCAATGCCGGCCTGGGCTGGGGTGGCAGTTGTTTCCCAAAGGATGTCGAGGCGTTGGCGCATATGGCCTCTACGCACGGCACGCATCCCCAGTTGCTGCGCGCCGTGATCGACATCAACCGTTACCAGCGACGCCGCATCGTACACCAGTTGCGTGAATGGCTGGGCGGCCTCGACGGGCGAGCGATCGGGCTGCTGGGCCTCTCCTTCAAGCCGGATACGGATGACATGCGTAGCGCACCCTCGATCGAGCTGGCACACCTGCTGCACAGCGAGGGGGCTGTCATCAGGGCCTACGATCCGGCTGCGATGGAGAACGCGCGACGTGTGCTGCCAGAGGTCGTACTGTGCAGTGATGCCTATGCTGCGGCGCGCGATGCGGACGCCTTGATTGTGGTTACAGAGTGGAACGAGTTCAAGCAGCTCGACCGGGCCCTGCTGCGCGAGCTGATGCGCCAGCCTTATCTGATCGATGGCCGCAATATCTATGACGGTGGGGAGATGCGGCAACTGGGTTTTACGTACTGGGGAATGGGGCGCGGCAAGCCGCTTCCCTTCTACGATCCGAACCAGGAATGAGCACTCTATCAGTGATGGTGGGTCAGTGATGTGCCGGAACCACCATGCTGCCGCCGGACGGTGAGGGAATGGACCGCAAGGTACAGATCGCGCTGATCGCTGGCTTGTCGTTGTTCTGTGGCTGTCTTGTCATCCTGGTCGGGGGTATCGCTTGGTTCCTTCTCCGAGCTCCTAGTTCGCGGGCAAGTGCTGCCGTAGGGACCCCTGTCGGCCTTCGACCGAGTGCGACGCCAGCGGCGTCCATCGACATTCCTCTGGACACTGGCACGCCACTGCCGACGGATACGCTGCTGCCGACAATTCCGCTTTCGGCCACGCCTGTGCTTCCCTCTGTGACGCCAACGCTGACACTGACCCCTGTTCCGGCGGCGCGAGGTACGGCGGAGCGTCTGCTGGCCGCTGAGCTGCCCCAGCGCGACATCCGTCTCCTGGCGGAGCGGATCGGCGAACGAGGATCTATCCCACTCGTCGTACGCCAGGCACCGCTCGATTACCAGCCCGGCGATGTAGCGTCGTTCTGGGTTGGCAATCTCGATACCCTGGAGCGCACGAGGGTCACGGCCACGCTGCGCTATATCACGCCTCACCTCTATGTCTGGGTGGAGGATGGCGCCAGCGTAGACCAGGAGGCACTGGCCCGCGCTGCCGAGCAGTTCGAGCAACATACTTATCCGACGACGCGTGACTTTTTCGGGAGCGAATGGTCGCCCGGGGTGGATGCCGACCCACGCTTGCACATCCTCCATTCGACCGCTGCCCACATGGGCGCTGGCCTGGCCGGCTATTACTCCAGTTCCGACGAGTATTCACAGTTGGCCAACCCATACTCGAACGAGCGGGAGATGTTCTACCTCTCGCTGAGCGGCATCGTCCCTGGCACAGATCTCTACAACGGGGTCCTGGCCCACGAGTTCCAGCACATGATTCACTGGGCAAACGATCGGAATGAGGAGACGTGGGTCGATGAGGGCTGTGCGGAGCTCTCGGCCTATCTCAATGGCTACGACCCTGGAGGGTTCGAGTGGGCATACATCGCGGACCCCGACGTGCAGTTGACGACCTGGCCCTCGACGGCCAGCTCTGCAGCAAACTATGGTGCCAGCTACCTCTTTATGCGGTATTTCATGGGGCGCTTTGGTCCCAAAGCCACGCAAGCTGTCGTCGCTGCACCTGAGAATGGGACCGTTGGATTCGACGCGGTGCTTGCTGCGTATGGCCTCACCTTCGAGGACGTGTTCGCTGACTGGTTGGTGGCCAACTATATGGACAATCTGGCGGTGGCAGACGGCCTGATCGACCCCGTGTACAGCTATCCCGATGCCATGATTGGCCCTATCTCGATCGACGCCTCGCATAGCACTTATCCTGTGAGTCGAGAGAGCACCGTCCACCAGTATGCGGCCGACTATATTCAGTTGCAGGGCGCCGGGGATCTCACGATCAAATTCGAAGGTGATACCGAAGCCCGGCTCGTGCCGACCGATGCGTACAGCGGTCGGTACGCGTGGTGGTCCAACCGCGGCGATGACGTCGACGCCATGCTGACGCGCGCATTCGATCTAGGCGCACTCGACAGTGCAACGCTGCAGGTCCGGATGTGGTACGACATCGAGAGAGATTGGGACTATGCCTACGTCGAAGCTTCGGTCGACGATGGCCGAACGTGGGACCTGTTAGCTGGCCCTTCGATGACAGTCAGGAACCCGAATGGGAACAGCTTTGGACCAGCGTATACTGGCCAAAGCGGCGGCTGGATCGAAGAGACGTTCGACTTGAGCCCGTACGCGGGACATACGGTACTGTTGCGCTTCGAGTACGTTACAGATGATGCGGTGCATCACGCCGGGTGGTTGATCGATGACGTGCAGATCCCAGAGCTCGGGTATGCTGACGATCTCGAGTCGGGGACAGGTAGCTGGCAAGCCAGAGGCTTTGTGTACAGCGATAATCTCGTTCCGCAGAGCTACCGAGTGCAGTTGATCACCATGGGACAGACGGTGAGCGTTCTCCCACTGGCGATCGATGGCTCGGGATATGGTCAGCTCGACCTGCACGGGCTCGGAACGGAGGTCGACACAGCCGTCCTGGTGATCGCAGCAGTAGCACCCTCTACGACCCAGGCTGCAGCCTACCGCTACACAATCGAAGCAGTAAGGTAAACGTCAACCGGATCTGGCAGACGAGAGGAGACTGGCGATGGCATTCGAGTATCCAGATGTGATGAATGACGTCCTCGATGCGCGACAGCGCTTCGCGAATGGCGCCGTGCAGTACCTGGCAGAGGTCCCGCCACAGGCCGTGCCGGCGGGCCGGGTGTTCGAGGCAAACCTCGTCCTGCAGAGCGTGATGGAGGTCCCTGTCAAAGTAGACGTTCACGTGGTGCTGCCCCAACTGAGTCGCAAACTGAGGCGACTGCCTCAACCGCTGTTTGAGGTCTATCGTTCCGATATCCATCTGACGCTGGCAGCCGGAGAGGTTGGGGAGCTCGTTTTGCCCATCCATGCCTACGCCCACGTGCCTCCCGGCGAATACGAGTTTGCGATCGAGATTCAGTCGGAGCCTGAAGGGGAGGGCAGGCGCATCCGTCCCGAGAGGGCAGAGCGTCGTGTAGGGGACATTATGATTCGCTATCCGCAGGGAATGCGCATTGCCCAGCTCGCCGCCTGGGGATATGAGGCCAAGCCCAGCCGCCGCCAGGTGCTGCCCTTTTCGGTCAGCGAGTCTGATGAATCGTCTGGCGAAGCAGCGCTCAAGCCCAGTTACCGATCCCTGTGGATACCCGAGGATTGGGATGTCTTTGCCGAAGCGCGGGAAGAACTAAACGACCGGCGTGCCCACGTGATTCCTATGCTCCAGGACGAGGCTATTTACCTGCGCTTCATGGAACAGGCCCAGTCTATGTTCAGTGCGAGTGGGATCACGCTGCACGTCGGCGAG
>Ga0315537_1001988_pt1 | contig 15790 bp, 15 predicted proteins | sample SalMarSW160270MG_FD_203091 | JGI IMG/M metagenome (GOLD analysis project Ga0315537, IMG submission 203091) | Salt marsh sediment microbial communities from the Plum Island Ecosystem LTER, Massachusetts, United States - Salt Marsh Sediment SW1602-70 ... | reverse complement strand
GCGATGAGAATGGAGCGGAGCTGGGACATATGATAATATATCCGGACGGCAGAAAATGCAACTGCGGCCAAAGAGGTTGTGTGGAGGCGTATGCATCGGCCGACTCGACGGCAAGGAGAGCTACGGAGGCGGTCGAGGCCGGGGCAGAATCCAGTCTTAAAAAAGTGCTTGAAGAAAAGGGCGAAATAACCAGCAAGGACATTTACGAACATTTAGTCGCTGGTGACAAGTTGGCCAAAGAGATAACCGACGGGACGGCCAAAGCACTTGCGATTACCTGCATAAATATGCTGCATACAACCGAGCCGAAGCGAATAGTTTTTGCCGGTGGAATGATAGCTGCCGGTGATGTATTGCTGAACCGTATAAAGGATTTCTTTAACGAGCATATCTGGACATTGAAAAAAGAGCTGGTCGAGATATGCTTTGCAACTCTGGGAGAAGACGCCGGTATAATCGGCGCCGCTGCACTTGCCCTGCACACAAAACAACAGGGCAAGCTCTTTTAACAGGATTTGCAATCGTTCACGCATAACAAACAGTTAATTTGTCCTGAAAGTAAAAATGTTTTACAAGTAACTCTTAAGGCAGTAGAATGCTATCAGCGAACAGGGTACCATCTTTGTTTACTGAGAGTCGTGAATATGGCAGCAGAAAACATTCTCATAATAATTAAAGGCTTGAAAAACCAGGTAAGGCGAAACTACAAGGCGGAGATTAAAGCTATTTTCGGCTCGTATGTCCGTGGCGAGCAAACCAGTCAAAGCGATATTGATGTTTTGGTTGAATTCCATCACAGCGCCGATCTTTTTGATTTTGTAGGCCTTTCGCAATTTCTTGAGGAACGCTTAAGTCGTAAAGTGGATGTAGTTCCTTTAAGCTCGCTCCGAGAAGAAGTAAAGCCCTACGTCCTCAGGGAGGCCGTTTATCTATGAGGGACCATTTTGGCAGACCATAAAGAACAGAATCCCTGAAATCAAACCTGTGATACGTCAAATCCTTCAGGACCTTACGAAATAAACGAACAGTTCAAGACCGACCGTGTGGGGTTTCCATTTGTTTCTGCGCGATATTTTTGGAGGTGTTTTGCTTTGAGACAATCGGTTGTTTGTCCCTGGTAAGCTTATAAGTATCATTGGCAATGGCGGCTTGTTCGTTTGTGGGGATGACAAAAATTTTGACCTTACTGTCTTTGGTATTGATTTCAGCTTCTTTTGCGATTGCGGTCTGGTTCGCTGCGTAGTCAAGCTTCACTCCTATTTGAGTAACGGCGTTACATATTTTCTCGCGCATAAAGACAGAATTTTCCCCTATTCCACCGGTGAAAACAACAGCATCGACAGTGTCCAGAACGGCGGCATAGGCGCCGATGTATTTTTTAATACGGTAGCAAAAAACATCGATAGCAAGTTTTGCCCGGGCATTACCTTTTCTTGCGAACTCTTCGAGGTTTCTCATATCATTCGAGATACCCGATAATCCGAGCAGACCGCTTTGCTTGTTGCAAAGGGTTTTCAGCGCCTTTGCATCGTAGCCTTTATCAGCAAGGTAAAAGAGGATAGCCGGGTCAAGGTCACCTGAGCGTGTTCCCATCGGCACGCCTTCCAAAGGCGTAAGTCCCATAGAGGTGTCAATTGACCTGCCCTGTTTTACGGCGGTAACGGAGCAGCCGTTTCCAAGATGGCAGGTAATGGCGTTGATATCGTATTTTCCTTTGCCCATCAGGGCAGCGGCACGGCGGGCAACATATCTGTGAGAGATTCCGTGAAAGCCGTACCTGCGGATGCCGTACTTTTCATAAAGCTCGTACGGCAGGGCATACATATAGGCAACTTTCGGGATGGTGGCGTGAAATGCGGTATCGAAGCAGGCGACCTGTTTTGCGTTGGGGAGATTGTGCTGTGCGGCCAGGATACCCGCAAGATTCGGCGGATTGTGCAGAGGTGCGAGGTCCGCAAACTTTTCGATTGAGGCAATTACCTTTTCGTCAATGATTACAGAGCCGGTGAACTCTTCGCCTCCGTGAACGACCCTGTGGCCGACGGCACCAATCTCAGAGAACTGCTGCAAAACTCCCACTTCTTTGTCGGCGAGCGTTTCCAAAATAAGCTCCATCGCCTTTCCGACGTCTTCGGCCTTTGTCGGTATTGTATAGGTTTTGCCGTGAAAAAAGTGAGAAAGTCCGGAGGTTTCCTCTCCGATTCTTTCGACGATCCCATGGGCGAGAACTTCCGCCTGGGGCATCTGGTACAGGTAATACTTGACCGAGGAACTACCTGCATTTATGACGAGTACTTTCATTATTCGTGTTCTCCAACAACTGGCCCAAAGTCAGTATTACTGTTGCAACGATGTCATCAACGGTCGCACCTCTTGAGAGGTCCGTTATGGGTTTTGCAAATCCCTGCAGGAATGGGCCGATGGCTTGGGCGTCAGCCATATACTGTGTTAGCTTGTAAGCAATATTTCCTGAGTTGAGGTCGGGAAATATGATAACATTTGCCTTTCCTGCAACGGCACTTTCATCCTTAACTTTTTTGGCGGCCACTCTTGGAACAATAGCGGTATCGGCCTGGAATTCGCCGTCGATAGCCAAGCCGGGCTGCCGGGCGCGGGCTATTTTGAGAGCTTCCCTGACTTTGTTCACAATTGGGCCGGAAGCACTTCCACGGGTGGAAAATGACAGCAGAGCTACGCGAGGCTCTTGTCCCAAGATTTTCCTTGCGCTGACTGCAGAAGCCAAAGCTATGTCTGCTAATTGCTCGGCCGTTGGGTCAATATTAACGGCGCAGTCGGCGAAAATGAAGGTCTTGTCTTTTTCTCCGAGGAAGCTGGGAATAACCATAAGAAAGTAGCTGGAAGGAGTTTTGATTCCCGGAATCAGACCTACGGTCAAGACACCAGCCTGAATTAGGATTGTGGTTGCACTGGCAACGCCACCAACGGCGGTATCGGCATCGTTGCAAGCTACCATCATGCCTGCATAGAACAACGGCTTGACGACGATGTGTCTTGCTACGGCTGGAGAAATGCCCTCTCTTTGGAGGCTGTATTTTTCCGCATAAGAGTCGAGCTTATCGCTCTGCTTGGGATTTATGGTTTTGATACCGTCGAGATTAACGCCGGCTTTCTCAATCGCAGCTTCGATTTGGGCGGATTTCCCGAGCACAATCGGCTGAGCAATATCCTGGTCTTTAAGTCTGCGGGCAGCCTGAATGATTCGTTCGTCTCTACCCTCCGGCAAAACAACTGATAGATTTTTCCCCCTTACTTTCTCCTTAAAACTGCTTATAATATCCATCCTCACTACTTCCTTGTTTTGTAAAAACCAACATCCTGTTGTTTTCTTTTAGGGCCTATCCGAATAATCCTTCATCTTTTGTCATTCCTTCGACAAGCTCAGGAGGGACTCTGAGGTGAAGCCGAAGAATCCGGCCAACGAAGAAGAGATTCTTCACTTCGCTGCGCTCCGTTCAGAATGACAGTCGAGAGCGAATAGTTATTCGGATAGGCTCTTAATCTTAAATTAACTGTGAACTTATATAAATGCAAGAAGAAATCGACGCAGCTTCCCTGCTTTAGTGTTTGCTGTTTGCCGGCAGATGAAGCGTAGCGGTAACCGGGAAGTGGTCGGAAGGGTAACGCCCATCGATGTTGTCATACAGGATTTGTGCTTCGAGCACTTTCACAGATGACGGTGTGAAGATATAATCGATTTTATTGCCTTTTCGGGTTCCCCGGAATCCGTGGGCGGTTCCAACATCCTTAGCATCGGGATGCAGCATACGAAACGTATCGACCATTGGAACGGGATTGTCGGATTCGCGCCCATCTGCTCCGCTGAGTGAGGTCTTGGCTTTCAGATACATCACAACCGGATTGTTTTCGCCGGTGTTGAAATCACCTGTTACGACAAATGGGTCTTTGTGCTTCCTATTTTGAACGCGCTGAGCCAACAGGACGGCACTTTTTTCGCGGGACGGCTGGGAAACATGGTCCAGATGAAGATTAAAGACGTAGAAAGCTTTACCTGATTTCTTTTCGACAAATCTTGCCCAGGTGCAGATTCGGACACAGGCATTTCCCCAATGATTTGAGCCGGGGACTTCCGGAGTGTCAGAAAACCAGAAGGTTCCCGATTCGTCCACGTCAAAACGGTCGAGCCGATAGAGGAGGGCGGAGAATTCACCTTCGGCTTTGCCGTCTTCACGGGCAACGCCTATCCGGCCGTATTTGGCAAGCGCTTTGCGGATTTCGGCAATCTGGAAATCCAGAGCCTCCTGCAAACCCACAATGTCGGGACGATGATTACGGAAGACGTCAAAAACCATTTCGCGGCGGTTTTTCCAGTGATTTTCGCCATCATTAGCGGAGCCATAGCGGATATTGAAACTCATCACGCGCAACTCGAGAGCGTCCGCTCGGGTCAGGTTTGAATCGGCACCCGCGAGGTCCTGACAGGAACATAAATTGAAAAGCATCCATAATCCTAAAAGAACAGCTAATGGTTTAAATGTTTTAGTCACAATGGAAATTTTTCTGTAGTACATAGCTTGCTCCTCAACTTGTAAATTTTGTTTTAAAATTCCTGAGACTGCTTAGCTAAAGACTCTTTCGTTTTTCGTCTTCCGAGAGCGGTTCGTTCAGCGAGCCGGAGCGGAAGCCCTGCATGTCAACGGTTATGAACTTGAAGCCGAGTGATTTCAATTCCTGCACTATTTGTGAGCGAAGCGGCTCGGTCGTAATTTTCTCAATATCCTGCGGATTAACTTCAATGCGAACAATAGTGTCGTGATGGCGAACTCGAAATTCCACCAGGCCAAGACTTCGCAGAAACTCTTCAGCCTGGTCGATTTGTTTTAGTCTTTGCTCAGTAACTTCCAGGCCGTAGCTTATTCTGGAGGCCAGACAGGGAGACGAAGGTAAATCAGCGGTGGGCAGGTTTAGCTGTCTGCTTAGCCGGCGAATTTCGTCTTTTGTAAGCTGTGCCTCGGCCAACGGTGAGCGGATACCGAAGACCTTCATTGCGCGGTTGCCCGGGCGAAAGTCGTCGAGGTCATCATAGTTGGTACCGAAGATGACGTGGTCAAAACCCTGCTCTTTCGCGATGTCCAACAGGATTTTGCAAATATGTGATTTGCAGTGGAAGCAGCGGTCGGCTTTATTTGCGGTGAAGTTCGGGTCGGACAGCTCATCGGTATCAATGACTTGTAGGCGGGCGCCTATCTGGTCGGCGAGTTTTTGAGCACGGGCAAGCTGGTTTGAAGGTTCGGCAACGCCGGCACTGATACAGGCCAAGACGTTTTCAGAACCGAGTGTATCGACAGCCGCTTTCAAAAGAAATGTACTGTCCACGCCGCCTGAGTATGCCACAACGACTTTACCCAGCTCTCTAAGGATATCCTGTAGTTTTTGATATTTCGACTCCAACATTTTGTAAATCACAAACCCTAATAGAAAGTAAAATAAAAGACACTATTTTCTATTAAGAAGCTCTGCGTTGTCAACCCACATTACGAAAAAAGGCTGTTCGCAATCACGTTTTTTCATATACACAAGGAAAGGCCGGTTGAACGTGAAGGATCTGGGAATACCAGCAGTAGCAAGAATCGCTTCGCTTTCCAGCATTGCACCGTAACGGTCAAGTTTGAACTTTATGCTTTGCTTTGCCTCGAGTATGGGCATAGGAGGATTAGCATTTGAAACCATTTTTCCAATAAGCTCATCGAAACGATGGTCTATCTCCCAAAACATTTCAGGTATCTTGAGAACATCGAGGGTCATATTCTTGTATTGGGAATTCTTTTTGAAATCTTCTATCTGATTGCGTACATAGTTGAGTGTTTGAGCCAGAGAGTTCTTAGGTTCAACTATGGCGGCGACCACCTGATAGGGTTCGCTGTGTTTACACAAATCGATAGCAAATTCCTTCATTTGCAAGTCAATATCAGGCTCATTATGATCCTCATGGAAGTATAAAATCTCCGCCTGCTCGCGCATTTTCCTGTACCTCTGTCCAAATCCCCAAGCTCCAAAGGCGCCAACATTAGTTTTGACGCCATTTGAATCAGTGAAGATAAAATCGTTTCTAACCTGACGATACGGATATTTGAACGGCACGTTGGCCGTGAGGTAGGAATATGCGAGGATACCGTTGGGCTCATCAATGAGACCATTGATATCATTGAAGTCAGGTACGGAATGTGATGGGAACTTGGCTGCCATATCCTTTTCGATTCTGTCAATGATTCCCTGCTTTATTCTGCCTGCAGCGGCATAGAACGAGCGTAATTCAAGATCCGCGGTTGACTGTTCTGCGGAATTTAAGAGGTTCGCAAGCTCTTCAGCCTCAACAACATGAATAGGCTCACCAATAACATCATCTTTCATCTGGTTCCAGGCCAACTGGAATGACGAGCACCAGATGACATTCTTATTCTTAGGGCAAGGACTATCGAGCGTTGGAACAATAGACGTCTGCTTGAGTGAGTTGGATTTGCCTGAAAAAGACTCAGTTATTTTTGAATATTCGATTCGCTGAATCAGATAATAACCTAAAGTTGTTGATAAGAAAACAGCTATTATCGCAAAAAAGCTGACGATAATCCCAAATATAGCACCAATACGCAGCGGGATACTGACGGAAATTTTCGTAAAAAGCTTATAGGATATGCAACTCATAACCAAAGCCAGCAGTACCATTGCGATAAACCAGATCCTCAAGAAGGCTGGTAAGTTTCTAATATATAAATTTTCGAAAGAAATTCCCAAGATTATAAGTAAAAGAGTAACTGCAGCGAAAAGCAGCCCGGCTGTCAGGAAGCTGTAGGCAATTTTACGAATCATTGTTTCGCTTTTCGAACCATCATCAGGATTCGTAACAAACCCCCAATTGGAGAGTATGTCTCTAATTGCAAATAACCCGAGAAACGGGACGACGAGATAGATAATCGCTACTGATAAGAAGACACCTACGCCAAACGAATCCTCAAGGTTGCAATCATACTGCTCTGTGAAATAATTGAGTAAAAGATAGAGAAAGAATGAGCTGATACCAAGGAGTAATAGTATAGACGCAACACTACAGAACTTATCAGCACGAATCTTTCGTGGAGTATTTGATTCAGTTTGAGTTTCCATAAGCACTCTCTGGTAATAAGCAAACTCGCATATAGACAGAACAGCCGATGGAGGGAGTCGAACCCTCAACCTCAGCTTTACGAAAGCTGTGCTCTACCATTGAGCTACATCGGCATTACCGTCGGTTATGATACTAATCATTGCCGGGTTTGTAAAGAGCGGTCATCAGCAAAATCAAAGCGGCCATTGACAAATCTTAAAGTAGGCAGGGGCGATTTGCAAACCGCCCGTACAATCTCCGATTCTGATGTTTCAGGCTTGTTTCCACAGCTTGCGGAGATACTCGACGGATTTCGGAAGTACCTTCTCCGCCGGGCCTGAGAGCCTGCGGCACTCCAGTTCGATGAAACCGCTGTACCCCATCTCTTTGAGCGTTTGAAAGCCGGGCGTAAAGTTCAATGAGCCGGGGCCGGGCTCGACCCGGGTATTTTCAGCAACGTGTACGTGCTTTATCCACCTGCCAGCCTTGGAGAGCGATTGCGGGATGCTCAGCTCTTCGAGCTGCATGTGAAAGAAATCACAGGTAAGCCCGATATGGTCATGGTTCAATGTTTCGCATAGTTTAGCAGCGTGAGGGACGGTGTTAAGGTATTGCGACTCATAACGATTAACCGGTTCGAGGAGAAATATCAGCCCCCTTTTTTTGGCCTGGTCGCCCAGGGCAGGCAACTGCTCGATGAGCAGAGCATCCTGGGCCCGTTCAACCGAGGCGTAAGGGCCCGAGTCGGTGATTCGTTCCGGATTATCCTGAATGAGCACCGGCGGGACATTAACGCTATCTACGCCCAATTCCGCGCAAATATCAAATAATTTCAGGAAACTGTCCCGGCACTGCTGGCGGACCTTTTTGTGGGGACTGAGCAGTGAGCCTGAAAATCCGAGGGACATTGAGACAAGCGGTAAAGGACTATCGGACAGGCACCTGCGCAGCTCGTCAAGGTAGTCATTTAAGAATCTGCCCGGCAGTGAAATCGCATCAAAGCCAAACTTGGCCGCATCGTTGAGTCTGTCGAGAACCCGGTCGCCAGGCAGCACTTCGAGACGACAGGAAATCCTGGGACCCCGCAATGCGGGAACCCTATTGCATTTGTCGTTCGCATTTTCAGACATAAAATTGGCCTTTTAATGTTAGTTAGTATCTGTTGCGGAAAACGAAAATCGATGATGTCACCCCTGCGAAAGCAGGGGTCCAGAGCGAAAAACTGGATTCCCGCTTTCGCGGGAATGACAAATACTGTTTCCGCAACATGAACTAGTTACCAGGCCTTAATCCTGCGTTTTAAGTTCAAAATTAAAAACAGTTGAAATCGTAACAGGGCTTTTGTATATTCTGCCAAAGATTGGTGATTTAATCAAAACATTATTGGTTGAAGCCACCCCCAAACAAGCCTTCGGCGAGCTCAGGCCAGGGTTTGAGGGTGCCACCCAGTATTCCATTAAAAACGCAAAGCTTATTACAGTAATGGAGTAATTACGATGGATTCGAAAGCTAATGCTATTGTGGCACAGTCCGGCGGGCCGACGGCGGTAATTAACTCGAGTGCCTGCGGTGTAATACAGGAAGCGATGAAATCCGGTAAAATCGGCAGTGTCATAGGCGCAACGAACGGCATATTAGGGGTTTTGAAAGAGGATTTATTCGATATCTCGGCAGAAAAGCCCGAGGCCATCGAGGCACTTATGCAAACGCCCGCGGCAGCCATTGGTTCGTGCAGATACAAATTGAAATCACTCGAAGAATCCAAAGCGGATTTCGAAAGAGTGCTCGACGTATTCAAGGCCCACAATATTCGTTACTTTTTCTATGCAGGCGGTAATGACTCGATGGATACAGCCGACAAGGTCAACAAGTTAGCTGCAGATGCCGGCTATAAGCTGGTTTGTATGGGTATTCCGAAGACGGTCGATAACGACCTGGCCTTTACCGACCACTGTCCTGGCTATCCCAGCGTGGCAAAATATGTCGCGACCTGTGCGGCTGAGGCCGGCCGAGATACCGAGGCACTCTATACGACGGACACCTGTACTATTTTAGAAGTTATGGGAAGAAACGCCGGCTGGATAGCGGCAGCGACGGGCCTTGCCGCTCGATGTCCGGAAGATGCACCACATCTTGTGTATATGCCGGAGGCGGCCTTTTCCTTCGATAAATTCGTCAGTGATGTCAAAGAGGTGTTAGAACGGTTGGGCAGGGTCTTTATTGTTGCCGGCGAAGGGCTTAAAGATGATAAGGGCGAATACGTAACAGCAGACAAGGGTGCATTTGGTAAAGATAGTTTCGGGCATGTTCAGCTCGGCGGGGTTGCCGAGATGCTTAAAGCCGTGATAGAGAAGGAAGTAGGCATAAAGGCCCGCTTCAATAAGCTCGGCACCAACCAGCGAAGCGCTATGCACTTTGCTTCGCTGAGAGACGTGAATGAGGCCTATATGTGCGGGCAGATGGCTGTGAAAAATGCAATCGAAGGCGTGAACGGAAAAATGGTAACTCTGGTCCGCGAAGAAGGGCCAAAATATAAATGCACGACAGGCCTGGCGGAGTTGAGGGATGTGGCTAACGGCGAGAAGAAAGTGCCGGCTGAGTTTATAAACGATAAGGGCAATCATATCACCGATGCGATGCGTGATTACGTTCGACCTCTGGTACAGGGCGAAGCGCCCATAAGAATCGATGAGGACGGTCTGCCGGTGTTTATGAGATTCGAGCGTAAAGCGTTGGAGAAAAAACTGCCGGAATATTTATAGTGATTTTTGGTGGGCTATAGAGTTATGCCTAACCTCAATTTTGCAGAAGACTTTTCGGTGGGCCACAAAAAGGAGATAAAAGATGGAAGAATTGTTCGATGTTAAAGGCAAAGTGATAGTGATTACCGGAGGCGGTGGTGTTCTTTGCGGGACGATGGCCAAGGCGCTTGGCAAAGCCGGTGCAAAAATCGCTGTTCTGGATTTAATCGAAACGGCCGCAGAAAAGATCGCCGATGAAATCAAATCCAGCGGCGGCCGGGCCGTTGCGGTTAAATGTGATGTGTTAGACAAAAAAAGTCTGGCGGGTGCACACGAGAAAATCACATCCGAATTAGGCAAAATCGACATATTGATTAACGGGGCCGGCGGGAACAAGAAAGAAGCCACTACCTCACCGGACCTTTCTTTTTTCGACCTGCCGAGTGAGGCAGTTCGGTTTGTTTTCGAGCTGAATTTCATCGGGACTTTACTGCCGAGCCAGGTTTTCGGCAGAGAGATGTCTAAAAACGGCGGCGGTATCATATTGAACGTTTCCAGTATGTGTGCTTTTAGTCCCTTAACCAAGGTGCCCGTATACTCAGCGGCCAAAGCGGCCGTGAGCAACTTCACACAGTGGTTAGCAGTGCACGTTTGCCAGAATTATTCCAAAGATATTCGCGTCAATGCAATTGCGCCGGGATTTTTTCTGACCGAACAAAACCGGTTCCTCCTGACCGATGAAAAAACCGGCGAGCTGACCGCCCGCGGCAAAACAATTATCGACCATACGCCGATGGGAAGATTCGGTGAGCCGGAAGAGCTGCTCGGAACGGTCATGTGGCTGATAAGCGATGGAGCGAAATTTGTTACCGGAGTTGTCGTGCCCGTTGACGGCGGATTCTCGGCTTTTAGCGGAGTCTAAGAATTGACTATTGACTATTGATTATTGACTATTGACTATTGATTATTGACTATTTTCAATTTTGATTTTTCAACGCAAAATAGGGGATACGAGATGCAAGATACGAGATACGAGATTGACCGGGCACAGCCACTAAAGAATTTCAAACCGAAACACAGGTTCTTTGTCGGCATTGATTCGGACGGCTGTGCCTTTGATACGATGGGAATCAAACAGCGGGAGTGTTTTTGCCCGTGGTTGATTGCTTATTTTGGGCTGCAGCCGGTAGCTCAGGCGGCAAGGGAATGTAAGGACTTTGCGGACCTGTTTTCCAAAACGCGCGGCGGCAACCGACACAAAACGGCCAAACGCATAATATCAGAACTGCTGCCGAATCATCCGATGACCAAAGCCAGAGACTTTAAGGTTCCGCAATATCCGCATTATTTTGCGTGGGTCGATGACCCCGATAGTTTGTTGAGCAACGATGGTTTAAAGCAAGCCATCGATGAGGCCTCGGACCCGGAGGTTAAACATGAGCTGGAACATGCGCTTGCCTGGAGCGAGCGGGTCAATTGGGCAATCGGGGAAATCGTCAAAGATATGCCGCCGTTTCCTTTTGTTCGGGAGAGCTTAGAGAAAATCCAGCCGTTGGCTGATGTAATCGTTGTTTCGGCGACACCCTGCGAGGCGCTGGCACGTGAGTGGGAAGAACACGACATTGCTAAATACGTAGAGGTTATAGCCGGGCAGGAAATGGGTAAAAAAGCCCAGCACCTTGAGTATGCCACGAAGGGCAGGTACGAAAAGAACCACGTCCTGATGGTCGGCGACGCACAGGGAGATATGAAGGCCGCTAAGGCAAACGATGCCCTGTTTTATCCCATAAATCCCGGCGACGAGGTCAAATCGTGGAAGCGGTTCCATGATGAGGCATTTGATAAATTTATGAATGGTGAATACGCCGGTGACTATGAGCAAAAGGTGACAGCAGAATTCGATGGATACCTGCCGGAATTGCCCCCGTGGGAAAAATAGAAATTCTTTTTTCACGCAATGCGACATACGCGATAGGCCCGAGAAAGAAATTTTAATTGAACAACAAAGCAAAAACGGATTTTATTGATAGCGATGTGGCCGCTGATGGCAAGTTCGTCCTGATTACCAGAAAGCTTATCAAAGCGTGGAATGAATGCCGAATATTCTGTCGCAGATAATTTGAGGAGTTGTCATTGCGAGGCCCGGAGGGCCGTGGCAATCTCTTGCCTTCGAACAATAGAGATTGCTTCGCTTCGCTCGCAATGACATCCATCAATCGAGCTGCGACAGAGCATTATTGCTCGATTTTATCATCCGGTGTTGTTTTGGAAAGAAAAGAAGGAATGATTCAGTGAAAGCGCTCGTTTTAAGGTCTCCCGAACAGATCGAATTGATGGATGTGCCAAAGCCGCAGCTTTCAGCCGGGCAGGTGCTAATCAAGGTCTCCAAATGCGGTATCTGCGGCAGTGACGTTCGTTACTTCCACGGCGAGAACCCCTGGAGCAAGCAGACACTCGGCCGTCATATCGACAACCCGCCGAACATTATCTTAGGGCACGAGCTCACGGGCGTTGTCCACGAGGTTTTCGACAAATCCGATACTCATCTGCTCGCCAAGCGTGTCGGCGTTAATACTTTTATTAGCTGCGGGAGATGCAGCTTTTGCCGAAACGGGCAGGAAAATCTGTGCGACTACACAAAACACCTCGGCCACGGACAAGGGTGGGGCGAAATGGAGTTCTATCCGGGTGGGATGGCGGAGTATTGCCCTGCGTTCGCCAGTCAGCTCTTCGAGCTGCCCGAAAACGTAACCGATGAGCAGGCCACGTTTTTTGATCCTCTGATTGCGGCGATTCATGCCGTGGATGTAGGCCGGCCAAAGCCGTTAGATAAGGTTGCCATTTTAGGGGCCGGCCCCATCGGCCTGCTGATAGCACAGCTTGTCAAGGTTTACGGGGCGACCCGGACCTTCATTACTGATATCGCCGCTGAGAATGTTACTATCGCCGAAAAAGTCGGTGTCGATTATCCTCTTAATCTCAGCAGCGGCTCGAAGTGCCTCTACGACCTTGTTATGGAACAAACGAATTCCCAGGGCGTTAATCTTGCCTTTAACACGGTCGGCACATCGGCAAGTATTCTCGAATCATTGAAAATCCTCAAAAAAGGCGGGACGCTGGTCCTGATGGCAACGAAGGAAGATGAGCTTAGCTTTCCATCACTGCTGCTCAGCGGAGAGCGGACGATAAGAACGTCCTCAAACGCTATGTACACCGATTTTCCACGGGTCATCGAATTAGTATCAGCCGGACAGGTAAAAGTGGACCCGCTAATTACGCACCGCTTCGAGCTGTCCGATGCGGTAAAGGCCTTCGAGGTGGCCTGTAATAAGAGTAAAACCGGAGCGGTCAAGGTAATTATCGATTGTCAATTATGAACGCCGATGTAAATAAATTTCAGGGGACAGCTGATAAGCACAACCTTCGTTACCTGATAATGGATTACGCCGGCTCTATTCATTTTCCCAAGGAGACAAAAGATGGAGCTCAAAGGTAAAGTTGCGCTGGTCACCGGGTCAAGCCGGGGCATCGGCAAGACTATCGCTCTTGAACTGGCTCGCAAGGGATGCAAAGTGATTGTTCACGGTCCCCAAGACTCTGACGACCTTTGCCGTTCTTTCGAAGAGGTGAAAAAGTTAAGTCGGGATTCCATCATGGTCGCAGCGGATTTCTCAAAGCCCGCAGCGATTGACAAAATGTTTTCGCAGATAAAGCAAACTTTCACCGGACTGGATATACTCGTCAACAATGCAGCCACACAGAACCCCAGTTCTATTCTGGAGCTTAAGGAAGAGGATTGGGACCACGTGCTTTCGGTTAATCTCAAGGCGCCTTTTTTGTGCTCTCAACATGCGGCTAAAATGATGTGCACTAACAAAGCCGGTGGAAAGATTATTAATATCAGCTCTGTCCATGCCTATGACCCCAGGCGATACTATGCCCACTACAGCGCCTCAAAGGGCGCTCTGGAAATCCTGACAAAGTCTCTGGCTTTGGAATTGTCGCAATACAATATTCAGGTTAACTCTATTGTGGCCGGCGCTATCGCTACGGAATTGACCCCGCTGGAAAGACAATCACAATTTCTGACCTCCATCCCGGCAGGCAGAATCGGCACCACAGAAGAAATAGCCCACCTTGTTACCTTCCTGAGCTCGAAGAAGTGCGACTACCTGACGGGGGCCAGTATCACTGTGGACGGCGGGCTGACATTAGGGTTCTGCGCGAGCCGTCCCGATTTATAAAAAATGAAAAGTCAATGATAAACAAAAGGACGAGATACGAATAATGATAATCGAACGACAAAATAAAGATGGTTATGTTGAAAATAGTCAGGCCGGTGAAGCAATCGCCGAGTTCTTTGGGCAAAACGACTATACCGGCAAACGAATTCTGCTGATAATTCCCGACAATACCCGTTCGGGGCCTATAGGCGATATATTTAAAATCATTTATGACTGCCTGGAACAAAAGGCAAAGGCCGTCGATTGCTTAGTTGCGCTGGGAACCCATCGACCTTTGAGCGAAGAGCAAATCTGCACCAGACTTTGTATGACAGCGGATGAGCGCGGCAGCAAATACGCATCGGTAAAGTTTTTCAACCACGAATGGGAAAAACCGCAGATTTTCACTTCCATAGGCAGAATTTCCGCCGACGAAATCGAGCAAATAAGCGGAGGTCTGTTTCGTGAAGAAGTTGACATAGCTATTAACAAACTGATTTTTGAGTACGACGAATTTTTTATATTGGGCCCTGTATTTCCACACGAGGTTGTCGGCTTTTCCGGCGGACATAAGTACATTTTCCCCGGTATCGGCGGTGATGAAATCATAAACTTTTTTCACTGGCTAAGTGGCGTGATAACAAATCCTGTTATAAACGGTAACAAATGGACGCCGACACGAGAAGTGGTTGAAAAGGCAGCTTCGTTTATAAAAATGCCGCACAAACTATTCGCCATCGTAGCTGTGGGGAACAAGCTCAAGGGAATATTCATCGGCGATTGCACCGAGGCCTGGGGAAAGGCGGCGGATTTGTCCAGGGACGTCCATATTATTTACAAAGATAAACCCTATCACACCATTCTCGGGATTGCACCGAAGATGTACGAGGATATCTGGACGGCGGGAAAGGTGATGTACAAACTCGAACCGATACTCGCAGACGGCGGCACGCTGATTATTTACGCCCCACATATTACGGAAATATCGTATACGCACGGCAAAATTCTCGATAAAATCGGCTATCATACGCGTGATTATTTCCTGAAGCGAATGGACAAATTCGCAGGCATTCCGCGGTTAGGAATGGCGCACTCTACCCATGTTAAAGGCATCGGCACATATATCGACGGCGTCGAAAAACCGCGGGCTAACGTGGTGCTTGCCACCGGCATTGACAAACAGCGCTGCGAACAGGTAAATCTTGGTTATATGAATCCAGATGATATAAATATAGCCGACTATGAAAACAAAGAGAACCAGGGCGTTCTGGTCGTGCAACACGCCGGTGAAGTGCTGCACCGATTGAGCAACGGATATATACCGACTATTCCAAACCAATAAACCAAATGCAAGATACGAAAGGTGATGTTTTAAGGAGTAACAAGAAATGGCAAAAGCAGAGATCGGTCTTATCGGCCTGGCAGTAATGGGTGAAAACCTCATCCTTAATATGGAAAGCAAGGGCTTTACAGTGGCCTGCTTCAACCGTACCGTATCGAAGGTGGATAACTTTATCAACGGCCGAGCCAAAGGCAAGAATATCATCGGCTGTCACTCTATCGAAGAGCTTGCCGAAAATCTAAAGACGCCCCGTAAGATTATGCTGATGGTCAAGGCCGGTGAGGCGGTGGATGCATTTATCGAAAAGCTGCTGCCTCACCTCGAAGACGGTGACATCATCATCGACGGCGGTTACTCGCATTTC
>Ga0315537_1001985_pt1 | contig 15809 bp, 7 predicted proteins | sample SalMarSW160270MG_FD_203091 | JGI IMG/M metagenome (GOLD analysis project Ga0315537, IMG submission 203091) | Salt marsh sediment microbial communities from the Plum Island Ecosystem LTER, Massachusetts, United States - Salt Marsh Sediment SW1602-70 ... | reverse complement strand
AAAAAGACTAAATTATAACGCTTCTATTACTTTTGATGGCGCTTACGGAGGATTTTCAAGTAGAGTTGGCGTTTCGGGCAATACCGCGAGCGAATCGAAAGTTTATACTCTTGAACTTATTAAAAGAGGTTCTATAGAGAAAGTTGGTTTTGGTGCTGTAACCGGATTAGTATGGCATGATGCAAATGGCGATGGTTTGAGGCAGAGCGGGGAGCCGCCACTTGAGGATATAAAAATTATTTTAGATGGGGATAAAGTAACCGATGTAAACAGTATAGGGCAGTTCAGGTTTGCTCCCGTTTCCAAAGGTGGACATACCGTTCAGCTTGATATAAAAGGTGTTCCCGCATTTTTAGGAGGGGATAGTCTGATTAAAAGGATAAATACAGGGTTTTTAGATTTCAAGGTGGTGAATTTTCCCATTTTTAGCCTTTCCTCGATTAAAGGAGTTGTATATTACGATAAAAATCATAACTTCAAGAGGGATCCGGACGAAGAAGGAGTTCCGAATGTTAAGGTAAGCATAATTCGAGGTGATTATTCAAGACACACTTACGCAAACTTTTTCGGCGAATATTCGATTAGTAATATAATTCCCGGTGATTATACTGTACAAGCATCCCGTTTTCCTCCGGGTTATGACTTAAATCCGAGAGGATTCGTTTTATATTTGCAGTTAACCGGAGGTATGAAGAGAGAAGATCTTAATTTTGGAATTGCAAAACCTGTAAAAAAGATTGAAAGAAAAGAATTTTAAAATAGCGGAGGTAACTATGAAAAGAATATTTTATCTATTTTTACTAATACCGTTTGTGGCATTCTCGCTCCCCGAAACGAGGGTTGGTGGTGATAAGCTTACAGTGTTGGTTCCTGTTCCTATGGGGATAATTGATATAGTCAGGATCACTATACAACGCAACACTATTACCTGGGATTTTAACGAGATTGACCGAAACGCAAACAATCCTCCTTTTCCCCCGGCAGTTTTTCCCGAATACTATGAACCCAGCCGACCTAATCGACGACGCTATCAGAGAATAAGATATAGAGTTAGAGGAGTTGGCTGGCCGGCAGGTAATTGGGAAGTTAGTATCGCGGGTGCAGGAGATCCGGCGCCTGCCTGTGGTATTTTGCTTTCTGATATAGAATTTGGAGACGCGGCTGCCGGAGTCTGGATACCGCTTGGCACTGTACCGCAAGTTATTGCAAGTGGAAGTGGTGATGTAGGATGGCGGAACATCTTTCAGGATTACAGGGTTAAAATTGAAGGAAATGAGACCAATACAAGCGGTTCGACCACTACAATAATTTATATGATACAGGTTCTTTAGTTGGTACCTGAATTATGGAATCATGGGGTCAAATCTCGACACTTGACCCCATCATTTTTCCCCGTTGACATATTTATAAATCCATGTAAAATAGAAAGGCTTTTTTGTTGATGTAATAAAAATCGATTTTTGAAAGGAGAGTTCATTGGCGTTATTAAAACCATTCAGGGCGTTAAGACCAAAGGTGGAATATGCGAAGAAAGTTTCATCTCCACCTTATGATGTGTTTTCGAGAGAAGAAGCAAAGGAACTTGCCGCTAAAAATCCTTTATGTTTCTTGCATGTTGTAAATGCGGAAATTGATTTTCCTGATGATGTCAATATCTATGATGATAGAATTTACCAGAAGAGTAATGAAAATCTTGAATGGTTGATTAAAGAAGGGTATCTCATCAAAGAAGATAAGCCTTCTTTTTACATTTACGAAGAGGATGAAAATGGTCATAGCCAGACCGGTTTGGTATGTCTTGCTTCGGTTGATGAGTATGACAAAGGAGATATTCGTACTCATGAGTCCACAAGAAAAATCAAGGTTGACGATAGAACAAAGCATATAAGGACCGTGGGAGCTCAAACAGGTCCCATATTTCTTGCTTATTATGATACGAAAAAAACAGAAGAGATATACTCCATTTTAAGTGAAGTAAAGTTAAACCCATCTCTTTATAAATTCAAAACAGGAGATAACGTTTTTCATACGATCTGGAAAATCGGAGATACAGCTACGGTAAATAAGATCCAGGAAGTTCTTGATAAAGTTGATACTCTATATATAGCCGATGGACATCATCGCAGTGAATCGGCTTCGAATATAAGAGCGGAGAAAAAAGAAAATAATCCGAATCATAATGGTTCGGAGGAATATAATTTTTTTCTTGCTGTTGTATTTCCACATACTGAACTTAAAATAATGGCTTATAATAGAGTGGTAAAGGATCTTAATTCTTTAACAAAGGATGCTTTTTTCGGTAAAGTGAGAGAGTTTTTTACCATAGAGGGTATCGAAGGAAAATGTGATCCTGATATCTATCATAATTTCGGTATGTACATAGATGGTAAGTGGTATCATCTAAAAGCTAAAGAGGGAACTTTTCCAGCCGATGACCCATATTATTCGCTTGATGTTTCGGTTCTTCAGGAAAATCTTCTTGATCCTATTTTAGGGATAAAGAATCCCAAAGAAGACGAAAGAATAGATTTTGTCGGAGGAATAAGAGGATTAAGCGAATTAGAAAGATTGGTTGATTCGGGGAAATTTAAAGTGGCTTTTTCCATGTATCCTACACAGATGGAACAGCTAATTAGAATATCTGATGATGGTAATAAGATGCCTCCAAAATCTACCTGGTTTGAACCAAAATTGAAATCCGGTTTATTTATACATAAGATATAGATGTTTTGTAATATTAGCCACAAAGGCACAAAAACACAAAGTAAAATATGTGTTTTAAGTCTTATCTAAGAGAAATGAAATATCAAAATTTAAAAAGCAAAATTACAAATGAAAATGCAAAATTGTCGACTGCCCTTTTTTTGGATTCATTTTTGAATTTTGATTTGTCATTTTCCATTTTGATATTTGATTTTTACATTATTAATTATTGAGATCTAAAATTATGATATATAATCTTCAAGCCTTCGTGAATTACTAAACTGAATAGTTGTTATGCTTTTTATCATACTTGCTTTTTCTCCGGTAGATGTTCCTGTAGTTGCTGAGGCGCAACCTATTATAAAAGGCATCTATCTGGCTCCCGGAATTTTTTACTCGAAAAATAAATCGGACAAATTCTTTCGAATGGTGGATTTGGGACTTGTAAATGCTGCTGTTCTTGATGTGAAAGATGAAAGAGGAAGATTGGTATTTTCGCTTTATAAAAACTTTATTGAGAAGTCTAAAAAGAAAGGAGTCTATTTGATTGCCAGGCAGTGTGTTTTTAAAGATGAAGCGCTTGCCTTTAAAAATGGAGGTACTCTTGCCTTAAAGGATTTCTCGGGTAAGATCTGGTTTCAGGCGAAATGCGGTTACTGGGTAGACCCTTCTCTCGTTGAGGTCAGAAAATACAATGTGAAAATTACGCAGAAGGCTTTTGATTTTGGTTTTGATGAAGTACAATTTGATTATATACGCTATCCTTCAGGTGATAAACCCTATAGAAATTGGCAAAACAAATTAAGTAATATTGTTAAATTTCTTGATGCGGTAAAGGAGGCTAAACCCGCTAATAAGAGAATATCTCTTACTTTTTATGGATATACGGTATGGGCTAATGTTCTGGCAAAAGAGGGGCAGAATTTTGAGGAAATGGCTAAGAGAGTTGATGCGGTTTATCCGATGCTGTATCCTTCTCATTTCCACGATAATTTTATGAATGATTCCACCAAGGAGTGGAGAACATATTCTTTGATATATAAGTCAGTTGAAAAAGCCCAGGAAAGAATACCGGAGAAAGGAATTGATATAATACCGTACCTTCAAGCTTTTACATGGAGGAGGTCAAGGCTCGGGAGAAAATACGTTTTAAATCAGTTGAAGGGAGCCGCCGATTCTCGTTCCGATGGATTTATACTATGGGAAGCGGGAGGTGATTACGGATTAGGTTATGATGAGTTGATAGAGTTTGATATTGATTTTTTCAAGAAAAAGTTAATGTACCGTTTATTTCAAAAGCATGAAAGTAGAAGAAATAAAGAAAATTCTGGGTGATAAATTTCTGAGCAAAGCCCGGGGACAAAGTCTTCTGCTTGATGAGAATATTGCAAGAAAGTTTGCGGATCTGGTGTCTTTGGCTCGTGGTAAAAGAGTACTGGAAATAGGACCGGGACTTGGTATCATAACGAAGCATCTTAAAAATAGAGGTTTTGAAGTGATTGGGGTGGAAATAGATAAAGATTTTTGCTGTTATTTGAAAAATTTGGGCGTGAATGTTGTTTGTGAGGATTTTCTTAAGTTAGAATTGGATTCTTCTTTTCCGGAAGTCTTTGTAGGCGCTCTCCCTTTTTCCGTATCTTTGCCGATTTTACAAAAAATCAAGAACAACAGGGATAAAATAAAAGAATGGATTTTTGTGCTTCAGAAGGAGGTTGCGGAAAGATTTACATCTAAGCCGGGAAGCAAATCATACTCGTCGCTTTCCATACTGTTTAATATTCTATATGATATCAAGGTGGAATTTGAGATTAAACCTGAAGCTTTCTTCCCGAAACCTGATATATTTTCAACAGCTATCAAAGGAGTTCTAAGGGAAAATTCGATAATTGAAGTTGATGAGCATTTTGAAGGGTTCTTGAGAGATATTTTTCGATTCAGAAGAAAAACACTTAAAAACAATCTTTTTGCTTACAATACCGATGGAGTTACGGTTAACTTAAACAGACGAGCAGAGACTCTCGATATGGAAGAGGTGGTTCAACTTTACCGGCTTGTGGGTTTAATTTAAAAAACCCGAAACCAGAAACCCATTGGGGTATTTTTTTGCAAAAAAAAGAGTTGATTGATAGTAATATAGAGATATTACCCTATTGAGGATACCCAATTATAATTAACTATTTTCAATTTTGAATCCTTGACTTTTACTATATTTTTAATTATAATTTATAATAAATTTTCTTGAAAGTTAAGACTTTTTTGAAAAGATCAATTGTAAAGTGTATTATATGAATTAATATTAATAAGGAGGTTGGAATGTCTATCAGACAAATGTTTTTTAAAACATTTTGTACGGTTTTTTTCTTTTTCACATTAGTGGCGTTCGCAGGTGTTTCAGAAAGAGAAGTAACCTTCAGCAGTGACGATCTTTCGTTTACTGAAATCGAAGGATACGATTTTGTAAAACTTGAAGGATGTGGGTCAACTACCAGAGAAATAGGTGCTCCCTCTCTTCCGAGAGCGGCTTTTTCGCTTTTAATTCCTCAAGGCGCGGAAGTTACAAGTGTCGAGATTGTCACCATAGATAAAGAAGAGATTGCCGGTGAATATAAGGTTTATCCCACTCAACATCCTCAGCCATTTATAAAAGGGAAGGTTTTCCCTTTCGTTGAGCCGGACGAGGATATTTACGCTCAAACTACGCCTTATCCCCAGGAGATTATCGAAAACCCTCACACTGGTTCAATGGGAGGTTATAGACTTGCAAGTTTATTAATTTATCCACTGCAATATATTCCTGCCGATAAGAAATTGATTTTTCATTCGAGAATAAAGTTTAAGGTTACGTACGAAGAGAATGCGCGTTCCTTCCGTACAAAAACAGAAAAACAAAACAAAATATTTAAAGAAAGAGTTAAAAAATTAATCCTCAATCCCGAAGATATTGGAATGTTCGAACCTTCCATTGGATTGAGTGGTAGTTTGGCTTTACCTCCGGATACAGTTGAATACGTAATAATAACAGCAGATTCTTTCGAAACATCCTTTCAGGAGCTTGCGGATTGGAAGACTAAGAAAGGAGTTCCTACGAAGGTTGTAACGACAAATTACATATATTCGAATTACACAGGTGCAGATAATGCTGAGAGAGTAAGGAATTTTATCATTGATGCGAATTTATCCTGGGGCACGATCTGGGTTATTCTTGGCGGACAGTGCGACTATGAATGGGGTCAGGAAATCGTTCCGCGAAGGAATGTTTACTATATGACTTCAGGAGCTGGAAATTATCCTGATGAAGATACTATTCCATCGGATCTTTATTTTTCAGATCTTGATGGTAACTGGAACGCGGATGGTGACGGTGTATACGGTGAATCCAATGATAGTGTAGATTTCTATTCGGACGTATTTGTAGGTAGAGCACCTGTCAGGACCGTTGCTCAGGTAGAAACCTTTGTGGATAAAGTTCTTACTTATGAAAAAAGTCCTTCACTCGGATATCAAAAAAAGATACTTCTGCCTGCTGCCGAACTATGGCCAGGTTTATATGATGAGAGACTTTCACAGGAGGCGATTGCTAATATTGTACCCGGAGACTGGCAGGTTTCAAAGATGTATGAGAGGGACGGAGATCTTACCCACGCGGCTTTTGTTGATTCCGTTCAATCAGGATTTGGTTTTGCTCACCTTGTAGGACACGGCAATGAAGAGGGTATCTATACTTATTATGAGGATGCATATTTCGATTCCGATGACTTAGATGCTCTAGACAATGATAGTCTTCTTGGTATACACAATTCTATAGGGTGTATGTGCGGCGCACTTGACCTCGTACCCTACGGAGACTGTTTTGCCGAACATTATTTAACTCCAGCTACAGGCGGCAGTTACTCAATCATGAATTCAAGATATGGTTGGGGGATGCCACCCGATATGGGACCTTCGGAACATATAGATACATGTTTTTACCACGAAATATTCACGGAAAATTATTCTTATCATGACCATGTTGGTGCAGCACATGCTTTCTCAAAAGACGGATATGTGTCTCAGGTTACCTGGTACTCAACCTGGGCATGGTGTATTTATGAATTAAATCTATTCGGAGACCCGGAAATGCCTTTATGGACGGATACTCCCGGTGAATTGACCGTAACTCATGACGCTGTAATACCTGTTGGCGGCAGCAGCTTTGCCGTCAATGTTACAGATGGCGGTTCTGGTGTAGAAGATGCGCTTGTTTGTTTATATAAAGAAGGAGAAGTTTACGAGAGAGGATACACCGACGCTTCCGGCAATCTCACCTTAACACTATCTCCACCGCCTGCTTCTCTTGGTATAATGTACTGCACAGTTACAAAGCATGATTACTTACCCTACGAAGACAGTGTGAATGTCATATCACCTTCCTCTGCCTGGGTTATTTTTGACCATTATACGATAATCGATGCATCTGGAGATAACGATGGAAAGGTTGACCCCGGTGAGAGTATTAAGCTGCCTTTGACGGTACACAACGTAGGTGTTGATACTGCGCGTACCGTTACGGGTATCTTGCGAACGACAGATTCTTATGTGACTATTACGGATTCGACGGAGAATTTCGGAGATACCATCCTGCCCGACTCATTCTCGAGCAGCTTGGAGGATTTTGATTTTGATGTATCATTGGGATGTCCGGCAACCCACGTTGTTAATTTTGAGCTTGTTGCAAGTGATATAAACGATAGTACCTGGATTAGTAATTTTTCTATTCCTATATTAACACCTGATATAGTCCTTTCTGCGGATACCTTAAATTTCGATACGGTATTTGTTGGTTATTCCGATACACTGGAACTTCAGGTAAATAATGCTGGGAAAGATACCCTGCTGGTAAGCAATATTACATCTTACAGTGGCGATTATTCTGTTGATATTACAAATTTCAGTTTACCTCCTGATGAGACCCAGATAGTAATGGTGACGTTTACACCAACTTCTGAAGGTGTGTCCATTGACAGTCTGACGGTTGAGAGTAATGATTTAGATGAGCCGAGTGCAACAGTTTTCTTGCAGGGCGAAGGTCTGGAACCACCGGATATTTCAGTTTCACCTGATTCCTTGAGCGATAGTTTGCTTACAGGGGAGACATCTACCGATACTTTAACGATTTATAACACGGGAGGAAGTGATCTAATCTTTGATATTTCGATTGAAGGAGTGGAAACGGCTTTGGTGTCAGTGGAAGATCGTTCTAAGAGTTTCAAGGAGATATCAGCGAAGAGATCGGTTGGTAAAAAAATTCGAGGAAAGCGATTTAATTCTGGTTACTATCCAGTTCGGTTGAGTTTGCCTGAGAATCGAATTCCACCAGAGGTATTATTTGCTCAGGGAATTAGAGTTCTGATTATTTATGAGGATTGCAGTGATGTGAGTGAAATTCAGGGATTGCTTTCGGGATTTCCAGATATTGTAGTAGTCGATACTTGGAATGGGAATGTAATACCTACCTTGGATGATCTGCTGGCTTATGATGCAGTGATGGTTGTTGAAGATTGTGCCTATTGGGATCCCGTGGCATTAGGTGATGTTTTAGCCGATTATGTTGATGCGGGAGGTGGTCTAATTCTTACACTTGCGACCTTTTACAGTGGTTGGGAGTTAATGGGCCGACTTGCTGATGATGGCTATATCCCCTTTAATCTCAGTTTCGCTATTGGATCTGCCAGTTTGGGTGCATTTGATTCGATCCATCCGATTATGGAAGGGGTTACAAGTGCTGACGGTTTTCTAATTGCCAGTGATGCAAGTTTATCCGATGGTGCTGAAGGAGTGGCTTGGTGGGATAATGGAGCAGCCTTTGTTTGTACGAAGGGTACCGTAGTTGGGGTAAACATTTTTGTCGCAAATTCCGGATACTGGACCGGAGACATTCCACTGATTCTTCACAACTCTGCTTTTTGGAGTGGTGGAGGTATTTCTTGGTTATCTTGTGATTCCACTTCAGGTACCATTTCAGCGGGCGATAGTGTGAAGATAGAAGTTACTTTTGACGCGACCGGATTATATGGTGGTGATTACTTTGCGGATATCATCATTGCCAGCAATGACCCGGATGAGCCTGAAGTTACGGTCCCCGCACATTTACATGTAACTGGCGCACCTGATATCGCTGTTTCGGAAGATACTCTGGATTACGGTATTGTTTTCACGGGTTCTTCTGTTACTGATACATTAATTATTGCAAATGTTGGAACCGATTCGCTGACTGTTAGTGACGTCTCGTCTGATAATTCTGATTTTACTGTAGATGTAACTAATTTTACCTTAAATCCCGAGGAGACTCAGGAGATACTGGTAACCTTTACGCCAAATTCGGTGGGAACTATTACAGGCTTATTAACCATCGCAAGCAATGACCCGGATGAGCCAACTGCAGATGTTTTCTTAGAGGGTGAATGTGTGGAACCGCCGGATATCTCTGTTTCACCCGATTCCCTAAGTGATAGTTTATTAACAGGGGAGACATCTACCGATACTTTAACGATTTATAACACGGGAGGAAGTGATCTGATTTTTGATATTTCTGTAGAAGAGCTCGCGGCTCCTACAATCTCGGTTAAGGATAATTTTTCCGAGTTGAAATTAAATAATAATAGAAAAAACAGAGCTGATTTTGAGGCAAAAAGAGGAGGAAGTGCTTATTCTCTTGGAAATCGGTACACGTATGATAGGATGACTTTAGATAAAATGGGCAATCTGCCTGGTAATGATGTTAATTCCACTGACCCAGGTCTTGTTTTAGGTTTAGGTGATGTTGTTAATTCTTTTAGTGCACCGGCTTCTGGTTTTATAGGTTTAGAATGGGTAAATGGATATCTCTGGGCAAGTTCCTCTAGTAGTGCCGTATTCTATAAACTGGACCCAACCGATGGAACAGTTCTGGATCAAATATCTGTTGATTATATAGGTCATTGTTCAGGATTAGCATGGGATGGTAGTGCGTTTTGGGCAACAGACCCTGTTTATGAAGTTATCAATAAGATTGATACATCAGGGACTGTTCTGTTTTCGTTTAACGCGCCATCAACCGGTTCTGTAGGTTTGGCATGGGATGGTACGTACTTGTGGGATGTGGATTTCAATGATTTGCAGCTGCACAAGATTGATCCAGGCGATGGTTCGGTACTGGAAACTCTGCCCTCACCTGATCCGCGACCTGCAGGAGTGGCATGGGACGGTCAATATTTATGGATAAATGGTCGTGATTATGCGAGGACATATAAAATAGATCCATCTGATGGGATGGCGGCCGATTCTTTTGGTACTCCTCCCGGACCCGGTTTGAATAATGGGCAAGGAGCAGCATTTGATGGTCAATATCTATGGATAGCTAATTCTGATAACGGGATGATTTATCAAATTGATGTTGAGTTTGTGGCAATGTTGGGATGGTTAAGAATAGATTCTACCTCAGGTACTGTCCCGGCAGGCGATAGTGTAAAGATAGAAGTTACTTTTGATGCTACCGGCTTATATGGTGGTGATTACTTTGCAGATATTATTATTGCCAGCAATGACCCGGATGAGCTTGAAGTTACAGTCCCCGCACATTTACATGTAACTGGCGCGCCTGATATCGCTGTTTCTACCGATACCTTAGATTACGGTATTGTTTTTAATGGCTATTCCTATACGGATACATTGATTGTTTACAATGAGGGAACCGATTTGCTGACGGTAGGTGATATCTCCTCCGACAATCCTGATTATACTGTGGATACTACAAGTTTTATCTTGAATCCCGAAGAAACGCAAGGTATCGTGGTAACCTTTACGCCAAGTTCGGTGGGAACTATTACAGGCTTATTAACCATCGCAAGCAATGACCCGGATGAACCAACTGTAAGTGTTTTCTTACAGGGTGAATGTGCGGAGCCGCCGGATATCTCTGTTTCACCTGATTCCCTAAGTGATACTCTAAATCAAGGAGAGACATCTACTCATACTTTAACGATTTATAATACAGGTGTTAGTGATCTAAACTTTGATATTTCAATTGAAGGAGAGCCATTTGGACCTTTGCTTTCATTACGAGAGTCTATTGCTACTAAAGGAAATAGAGAGGTTTCTTTGGTTGAAATTAAAAAGGGTGAAGAGGACACCCGTGTCTATCCTGCGATGGTGCTTGGAATTGGTGGTCCTGACGGATTCGGTTATCGCTGGAAAGATAGCAATGAGCCGGGGGGTCCGACGTTTGATTGGATTGATGTTAGTAGCGGTACTTCTATTTCCCTGAGTGATGACGACTTTGAAACAGGTATTCCACTTGGATTTACCTTCAACTATTACGGCTCGGATTTCACTGAAATTGGTGTTGGTTCAAATGGTTGGCTGAGTTTCAACGGTTCTGATGATTGGTATCCAAGCAATGTACCGTATGCAGATGAATACGATGGAGTTATTGCACCTTTTGCCCGGGATTTATATCCACCTGATGCTTCTTATATAAGATACCAGACTTTTGGTACTGCTCCAAACAGCTATCTTGTAATCGAGTATAATAATATCCCCGATTATGGTGGAGGTAACAACAAGACATTCGAGATTATCTTCTACGAAAATTCCAACAAAATCAGGTTTCAGTACCTGGTAGCTCCTAACGATCCGAGTGGTTTTGGTATAGAGAGTCCGGATGAGACTATGGGTATGGGTAATGCCGGTGTAGACAGTCTGTTTATTAGCCCAACAATTGTCGAGGATAATTACGCTATTGAATTTAGTTTAATGCCGGGTTGGATCAGCTTGGATACAGCCTCAGGAACCATTTCGGCAAGTGACAGTATACTTATAGAAGTTACTTTTGACGCTACCGACTTAGATATTGGTGACTACTATGCGGATATTGTTATTACCAGTAATGATCCTGATGAGCCGGAAGTGATTGTTCCCGCACACCTGCATGTACCTTCTGGTGGGATTGAAGAAAGGAAAATCCCAAAAATCTTTTTTGTTAAACAAAACTATCCTAACCCGTTTAGCTCTAAGACTGTGATAAAGTATGGATGCCCTGAACCTACTAAAGTTTGTATTCAGATTTTTGATGTTGCGGGTAGAATAGTGAATACCCTTGTAAATGAAGAAGTTGAAGCAGGTTATTATGAAGTCACGTGGGATGGAAGTGGTCAATTTGGGAGAAAGCTTGCAAATGCAGTCTATTTTTATAGAATTCAGGCAGGAGATTTTATGGATACGAAAAAGACGGTCTTTTTACGGTAAAGAAGAAATAATCTGCATAAGAATGTAAGAAAAGGCGGGAATATTCCCGCCTTTTCTTACATTTATAGGTTTTATTCTTGAGTTTTTCCGGGTCAATCTGCCTTTTTAGAAACAATAATCGTTCCCTCTACTATTATCCAAAGGTTGAGAAATAGTATTATTAAATTGAGAGTCAAGAGTAAGATGTCCTGATTGTTAATGAAACGAATCTGGTTTATTACAAGGGCCCATGTTGTTATAAATGCCATAAAAATACATGGTATTCCTGAGATCAAAAATTTTATGCCGCCTTTTCTTTTTAGCCATAAGGTTATAAGTAAAAGAGCCAGTGCCGCGAGAGTTTGATTCGTTGCTCCGAACAATGGCCAAAGTTTTAAAGCTCCTTTTCCGCTTGCGCCGGTTGCGAAAGCCAGTATTCCTGCAGTTATTACGGCAACAGCTGTCGCGAATTGGCGATTCTGAAAAATTTTAACCTCTCCGAATAATTCAGATAAAACGTATCTCTGAATTCTTGTTGCAGTGTCAAGTGTTGTACCGGCAAATGATACAACGAATACTCCCATAATTGCAATTCCAACACTCTTGGATATTCCAATCGAATGTATCATATTGGCAGCGCCGATCACAAAAGCGGAGACTTTTGAACCTAGTCCTTCTGCTGCCGCCCAGGAAGAATAGTGGGCTGTCCACGCGGGGATACCGGTGAGGAGGCTTCCTTCTCCGCTTTGATACGCGATTCCTATACCCGCAGCGACCGCAATGAGAACAAGTGTAGCAAGTACTCCCTCCATTACCATGCCTCCGTAACCGATCATCTGGCTGTCCGTTTCTTTAGTGAGCTGTTTTGAAGAAGTTCCGGAGGAAACCAGTGAATGAAAACCCGATATCGCTCCGCAGGCGATGGTTATAAATATAAAGGGTACTACTGGCGGAGCACCTTGGGGCCTGAAATTAATTGCCGGGGCTACTATATGAAAATTCGGATTTCTAAAAGCAGAGGTAAATACTCCCACGAAAAGAAGAAATAGAGCCACAATAAGCTGATGAGAGTTTATGTAGTCTCTTGGTTGGAGCAGGGTTGTTACCGGTAGCATAGATGCTATGTACGCATAAATGAGGAGAATTATCGTCCATACACCGGTTGCCGGGATAATTCCGATTCCTGGTATTGTAAGTGGTATCATCGTTCCTATTACAATTGTCAAATACATAATAATAACCGCAATAATAGAAAATAAGGCTAAATTCCCATTTTTTTTGTAGATCATCCATCCAAGCCAAACTGCTATTGGTATCTGAAACCACATCGGGAAAACAGACTGGGGAAACATATTAAAGATTATTGCCATTATAAGCCCGAAAATAGCAATTACTATCAAAAGCTCAAGAAAAACAATAGCGAAGAATGCTCTTTGAGTTCTTTTGTTTATATACTTGCCGGTTATCTCCGAGATAGACTTACCTTCATTTCTTATAGAAAGGATGAGTGAGCCAAAGTCATGTACGGCTCCTATTGTAATTGTACCTAAAACAATCCATATTATTGCGGGGACCCATCCCCAGATGATACCAATTGCGGGTCCTACAATTGGACCCGTGCCTGCAATAGAAGCAAAATGGTGGCCGAAGATAATTTCTTTTCTTGTGGGAACATAATCAATTCCGTCTTCAAATTCGTGGGCAGGAGTCCTTTTTTTATCATTTAATTCGAATATTTTCTTTGCTATAAAAGTTCCGTAAAATTTGTAAGCAAGAACAAAACTAAAAAAACAAACAATTAACAATAGGACAACATCCATTATTCCTCCTTTCTAGATAGTTTCAGTACATTCAATATGAATTTTTCAACCACTAATTTCGTTTTTTATATCCCCCCCACAACCTATTTTTTAACAACAAATTGCACAAATTACACGAATGAATTAATAATAGTTTTTTTAAAATATAATCTTTTTTGCCTTTATTCGTGCTATTTGTGTGATTCGTTGTTTCTACTTTTTTGTTGTTTTGTGTTCTAGTGTGCTTCATTCCAATTTTTACCGAAAGCATAATCTACCTTTAAAGGTATTTGAGCAGATTTTCCCGCATTTTCCATGGCAAGTATTATAAGGTTTGTTGCTTCTTCTTTTTCGTTTAAGGGTACTTCGAAAAGAAGTTCGTCATGAATTTGAAGAATCATTTTTGTTTTTAACATTTTATTTTTTAATCCTTTATCAATTAATATCATTGCTTTTTTTATTATATCAGCTGCACTGCCCTGTATTGGTGTATTTATTGCTATCCTCTTTCCGTATTCTATTTCCCGAAGGCTTTTCAATTCCGGTATGAGTCTTTTTCTGCCGAAGATCGTCTCGACAAATCCTGAGTTTATCGCATTGTCAATAGTTTCTTTCTGCCATTTTTTAACTCCGGGGTGATTAGAGTAATATTTTTCTATTATACTGCTTGCCTCTGTGTTTGTTATTTCGAGTTGTCTGGAAAGTCCAAATGGGCTTATTCCGTAGATAATACCGAAATTCACGGCTTTCGCTTTTCTTCTCATCTCCGGAATTACATCTTCCGGTTCGACACCGAATGTTCTGCAGGCAGTCTGGAGATGTATATCAAAATTATTTTCAAAATCACTTATTAATTTTTGGTCGTTTGAAATATACGCAAGGATTCGTAGTTCGATTTGAGAATAATCGCAGGAGAGAATTTGATTGTACTGTGGAGCAATAACTGCTTCCCTGATTTTCCTTCCTTTTTCTGTTCTTATGGGTAGGGTTTGAAGATTTGGGGCTGTAGTAGTTAGCCTTCCGGTTGCCGCAACTGATTGCTGGAACTCATGATGTATTCTGCCACTTTCTTTGTCCACACAATTTATTAGTGGAATTACATAGGCGGCTAAGAGCTTATCTAATTCCCTGAAATTAATTAATTCAGGTATTATAGGATGCTTGGGAGAGAGTGCTTTAAGTACTTCAAAGTCTGTTGAAAAGCCGGTTTTTGTTTTTTTTATAGGAGGCAATCCCAGTTTAAGGAATAAAACTTCGCTCAATTGTTTTGGTGAACGTAAGTTAAACTTGCTTCCCGCGAGTTTATATACAATTTCTTCGATTTTCTCGAGTTCCTTTTCTGTTGAATTCTTTAATTCAACTAATAGGTCTTTGTTAATCAGTAATCCGTACTTTTCTATTTCATAAAGAACAGAGATTAGTGGTTCTTCAATTTCGCTATAAACTTTTAAAAGGTCATTCTTTTTCAAATTGTTCTGTAATACTTCATAAGCTTTTTGCATGCAAACGGAGATTGATTCCCCTTCCCTCGCAGTTATTCCCTGTTCCAGCAGTATTCTTTCGAGAGAATGATCTTTTCTGTTTGGATAGAGCAAGTAATGCATAATAGAAAGATCGAAAATTTTGTTTTTAGGATAAAAGCCGATCAGATGTGCAAATTTCTTTGTATCTTCTAAAATCAGAGGGTTTTTTTCAAAGTTGGCAAGGCGTAATCTTAAGGTATCTTTTTCGGTAATTTCGACGTCGTTGTCGATGGAAATATAAAATTGATTTTTATCATGATATATGCATATTGATTGTCCTTCTTTCGTTTCAATTGAATTGACTTTATTGAAATTCTGCGAGGTTTCTTCCTTTCCAAGCCATTCTTCTATGAGTGAATAGAATTCGAAATGCTTTAGTAGATTTTTTAAATTTTCGGAATCTACACCTTTGTATTTGAGATCAGTTAGTTCCTCTGAGATAGGTACGTTTTTTTCGAGGCGGGTTAAATCTTTCCATTGCTGTGCTTCCTTTTCCTTACCCATCAGCTTGTTTTTAATACTGTTATTTTTTATCTGTTCGATA
>Ga0315537_1001983_pt1 | contig 15811 bp, 8 predicted proteins | sample SalMarSW160270MG_FD_203091 | JGI IMG/M metagenome (GOLD analysis project Ga0315537, IMG submission 203091) | Salt marsh sediment microbial communities from the Plum Island Ecosystem LTER, Massachusetts, United States - Salt Marsh Sediment SW1602-70 ... | reverse complement strand
CTTCGGCGATACGATTCAACGAAAACGATTGGTTCTATACAATGAAAAATACATTGGTAATGGAAGGGGGCCTCAAAAAACATATAGCACTAATGGATGAATATGACCCGCAAAATAGAATCGGTATAATGGCTGACGAATGGGGAAATTGGTTCAACGTTGAACCCGGAACAAATCCCGGATTTCTATTTCAACAAAATACTTTGCGTGACGCCGTAACAGCCGGCATTTATCTTAATATCTTTAATAACCATGCTCGTCGTGTAAAAATGGCAAACATTGCTCAAATAATAAATGTTCTGCAATCTATGCTGCTTACAAAAGATAATCAGCTTGTAAAAACTCCGACCTTCTACGTTTTCAAAATGTATAAAGTACATCAGGATGCAACGCTTTTGCCAATCGACGTAACTTGTGAAGATTATTCATATGATGGTATGACTTTGCCGAGCGTAAGTGCATCTGCTTCAAAAGATAAAAAAGGAGTAATTCACGTCTCGCTTTGCAATATTGATCCGCACAACAATAGAAGTATTGAGATTGATTTAAGAGGTTCGGATAAGTTATCTAAAACTGAAGGCGAAATTATTACCGCACCGCGTGAAAATGATTATAATGACTTTGGACAACCTGAAAAGGTCAATATTCAAAAGTTTTCATCATTTAATGTGCAGAATAATGTTCTAAAAGTTAATTTGCCGGCGAAATCTGTCGTTACAATTGAGTTAAAGAAATAAAAGTAAATAAGATTTTTCGATCAGAGAAAATTAGATGTTAACTTATTCTCGGATAATATGATGTCTAATTTTCTCTGAATTAATATTTGAGAGGAATTAAGGATTCAGAGAAATTAGTTCGATTATGTATCATTAATTCATGACAGAAAGTGTGAAGCCTGTAAGCCCAATAGACAGAAAACATATTTGATTGCAAATAAAATTTTAAAATAAAAGGATTATTATCGAACGGTAGGATTATAGGGCGATCAAAATTTAGGCTGATAATTTTTTTACTGCTGCATTCACTAATGACCATTGAAAACCTTTCTTCTAGAAATAAATATGACGAATTAATAGTTAGAGTTTCAATCAAAAAATAATATTAGATATTTAAAATGCTAGTATCATCAAGAATATTTATTTGTTACAGAAATATGAGTTTCGCTTTCTTATTGAACATCATCCTTTGTCTGCCTGTCGGTGCACAACAAACCGGAGGACTGATGTCAAATATTATTGTGGAAAAACCCGCCAGTGAAGAGGACTTTCCAATAGTTACTCTAAATCGGACAAGCACATCGCTTCGTTATGATGCATGCGATTATAAGGGGGTTGTTCGTGCAATCGGTGATCTGCAATCTGATATTGACAGTGTTACTGGTGTTAAACCCAAACTTGTGACTTCCGAAGCATCAACAAATTACGAAATAGTAATTGGAACACTTGGCAAAAGCAACCTGATAGACAAACTGGTATTATCCGGTAAATTTGATGAGAAAGATTTGAAAGGGAAATGGGAAAGTTTTATTATTGCCACGATTAAGAATCCGAAGCATGGAGTACGGCAATATCTTGTCATTGCAGGCAGTGACAAGCGTGGCACTATTTACGGCATTTATGAATTATCTCGGCAATTAGGTGTGTCCCCATGGTACTGGTGGGCGGATGTTCCGGCGAAAAAACGGCCGGATGCTTATGTACTACAGGGAAAATATGTTTCCGGTGAACCTAAAGTACGTTACCGTGGTATTTTCATCAACGATGAGGCGCCTTGTTTTACCGGATGGTCACATGAAAAATTTGGCGGACGCAACAGCAAGATGTATGTGCATATGTTTGAACTTTTGTTGCGTCTGCGTGCCAATTATTTGTGGCCTGCCATGTGGTCAAGTGCTTTTAATGAAGATGATCCCGAAAATCCCCGCGTTGCTGATGAATATGGTATCATAATGGGGACATCGCACCATGAACCCATGATACGATCGAAGGTCGAATGGGATAAAAACAAAAAAGAGTTTGGCAATGGACAATGGAATTATGCAACCAACAAACAAGGCATACAGGAATTCTGGAGACAAGGGCTGGAACGAAACAAGAATTACGAAAGCATTCTCACCATGGGTATGCGTGGCGATGGCGATTTGCCTATGCCCGATGCAGGCAGTGCCAAGGAAAATTTTAAAGTGTTGGAAAACATTATGAATGACCAGCGCAGGATCATCGAAGAGGCTACAAAAAAACCTGCCGCAGAAACTCCACAAATTTGGGCCCTTTACAGCGAAGTACTTGAGTATTACGATCAAGGAATGAAGGCGCCCGACGATATGATCATACTGTTGTGCGATGATAATTGGGGAGATGTACGCAGGCTACCTGAACTTGGCGAAAAGAAACATCCGGGAGGATATGGAATTTATTACCATGTCGATCTTCATGGTGCTCCGAGGGCATACCAGTGGCTGAATATGACACAGATTCCCCACATGTGGGAACAGCTTCAGTTAACCTATAGCTATGGCGTTGATAAAGTCTGGATTTTGAATGTGGGTGACTTGAAACCGAATGAATATCCAATGGATTTCTTCCTGAATATGGCCTGGAATCCAGCATCATTTAACGAGAACAATCTGGATGAATATGCCAGAAAGTTCTGCGAAGAACAGTTTGGTAAAGGAGAATCAACTGAAGCGGCTGAAATTTTGAGCACGTATTGCAAATATAACAGTCGTGTGACTGCTGAAATGTTTGATCAAAGGACATATAATCTGGAAAGCGGCGAGTTTCTTCAGGTGAAGGATGCATATATGGCTCTTGAGATCAGAGCATTGAGACAATTGATAAATTTATCCGATGACTATAAAAATGCCTACAAAGAACTGATACTTCATCCTGTGAGAGCAATGGCAAACTTGTACGATATGTACTATGTTGTTGCTATGAATACAAAATTGGCAGCCGAAAAAGATTTAAAAGCCAACTACTGGGCTGACCGCGTTGAGTATCTTTTTAATCGTGATGCATAACTTTCAAAAGATTATAACCTTAACATTGCATGTGGCAAATGGAACCACATCATGGATCAGACTCATATCGGCTATACTTCCTGGGACGAGCCCAAAGGTGGAAATATAATGCCAATAGTAACTCGAATAAAACCTGAAGAAGCAAAGCATGGCGGATATATATTCAGTGAAAAGAATGGCGTGATTGTTTGGAAGCCGAACATTATTTTGAAAGCAATGTCAACGATAAGACCAAATGGACAGTTATTCCCGATCTTGGAAGAACACTTTCCGGTGTCGCCCTGATGCCCTACACTGAGAAAACAAGCGACGCAGCATTGATATATAAAGTGAAGCTTAATACAAAATCAGACAGCGTTAAAGTACGAATGTTTTTCGATAGCACACTTCCATTTAAAAAAGGAGGACACAGTGTCGCAGCTTCGTTTGACGGTGAAAATGAAAAAATCTGGAATATCAACGATCAACTAACCTGGAAAAACAATTATTCCAAAATGTATCCGGCAGGTGCTGCACGAATGATTGAAACTGTTATAACTCTTGCATTACCAAATAGCGCTGATGGAATGCATGTTATAACAATTCGTCCATTAGATCCGGGAGTTGTATTCTACAAAGTGATTGTAGATAATGGTGGTTACGAACAGACATATCTCAAAATGCCGGAAAGTCCATATAAGAGATAGTCAGAACAAGTAAATTAATAAGGGAAAATAATATTCATGCATTATAAATCGAAAATGTTTTGGAGTTTTTTTTGTTAGCAGCCTCCTGTTTCGCACAGGCAAAAACGAATAACGGACCATCAACTGAAAATAGTTCGACTCAGGTTTTTTGCTATACCAATCCGATTACAAAAGATACATCAATCTCAATGCGTGATCATTGCATCATTAAGGTCGGTCAACAGTGGTATTGCACGGGAACTTCAAATCCTGTATGGACTGGGCACAATCCAGGTGTTCGTCTTTTAGTTTCAGACGACTCGATACATTGGCGGCAACATTCATGGCTCATAGATGCAAGTAAATTATCGGCCGATTGCCCTTATAATGGGCGATTCTGGGCACCCGAGATTCATTACATTCAAAAAAAATACTGGCTCACAATTAATAGTGGAAAAGTGACAGAAGATGATCCGAAAGGGATGAAAACACACAATATCTGGTTGTTTGTATCCGATCATGTAACTGGTCCTTATAAATTAGTGAATGGGCCACTTACTCCTCAATATAATAACGATGCAACTTTATTCGAAGATGAAGATGGAAAGACGTATCTTTATTGTAGCGGTAACGGACTTTTTCAGGCAAAGATTGATTTGTCGACAGGCAAACTCATTGGCAGTATTCAAAAATTTCTTGACAAGAAAGAATCCGGTTATCCAGAATGGATGATAGGAGGAATCGAAGGTCCTTTTGTAGTAAAGAGAGATGGTGCCTATTTTATGTTTTTCTCAACTTGGACCCGCGGTTACGAAGTCGGTCTTTTAAAATCAAAATCACCGCTTGGTCCATGGGAACTGGTGTCACGTGAACCGATTTTCGGAACACGAAAAAAAGGTTATCGTCCTGAACTTGCTATCGAAGGCGGATATGCAAATTTAAAATTTCAGGACACGTGCGAAACGGGGCATAATGCATTGTTCGAGGGACCGGATGGAAAGTTGTGGAGTTCTTGCCATTACTCGATGTACGAGAAATGTCCCTATCCATATTGTCCAGATTTGCAACCTTGGGAAAAGACTCCACAAATGGGAATTGAACCGGTGTATTATAAAGATGGAATGTTCTATATCAAGAGTCCGACATGGACAGAACAAATCATAAAATATTAAGAAAAAACATGTTGGGATTACTCATTATGAAGAGATTCGTTTTTATTGGTGGTGTTAAATTGCATATTGGAAGTTGATTATGCACCGGCGTAGCATAATTCTTTAAAGGCTCAACTGATCCCAGGAAGGGTACTGCTTGTCTTAACTGATGTGTTTGGCTTGATCGGTCGTTGCTGCAGGTAAATACAATCTTGAAACGACGATAAAAAAATGTATAAATAATCCGACAATATAATTCAGGATATAATACTTATGAAAACTAAAATATATTTGACTGCTCTTTGCCTTATCCTGTTTATCACAAGAATAAATAGTAAACTCTCGGCTCAGACTCGTCAACAAGAATTTCAATCCAACTTTGCATCGTTAGAGAAATCGAACCCTGTTCCTGAGTGGTTCAAAGACGCGAAGTTTGGTATATATTTCCATTGGGGAGTGTACTCTGTTCCGGCATTTGCAAACGAATGGTATCCTCGCAATATGTATGTTAAAGGTTCTCCGGAAAATAAACACCACATCGCAACGTATGGCGATCCGTCCGAGTGGCCATATAATAACTTCATGACAGGTGCAAAGGATAAGCAAGGTAATGTTGTACAGTTTGCACCCAAGCTTAAATCAGAAGGAGGTAAATTCGATCCTGAAGAATGGGCACAGTTATTTGCGGATGCGGGAGCAAAATTTGCCGGTCCGGTCGCCGAACACCACGATGGATTTTCAATGTGGGCAAGCAAAGTGAATCCTTGGAATGCTAAAGACATGGGACCGAAACTTGACCTGGTTGGTTTGTTAACGAATGCCATTCGCAAAAAGAATATGAAAATATTTCTTTCCATGCATCATGCATACAACATCACCGGATATTATGAAGCCGTGCCTAAACTAACCGATCCAAAACTTCAAATGCTTTTTGGACAGCAGGGAAAAGAAAAAAATGAAGCCTTTTGGTTAAGTAAGCATAAAGAAATTATCGACAATTATAAACCCGATATCGTTTACCAGGATTTCAACCTCCATATTATTTCACAATCAACGCTCCTCAACTTTTTGTCGTATTACTACAACAAGGCATCCAGCTGGAATAAAGAAGTGGTGGCGACCTATAAAGATGGCCTGAATAAAAAATGCGCTATCCTGGACTACGAGCGTGGAGGGCCGCCCGATATTACAGATAATTATTGGCTGACTGATGATGCTATTAGTTCCTCCAGTTGGTGCTATACCGAAGGAATCGGATATTATTCGAAACAGCAAATACTGCATGCGTTTATAGACAGAATAAGTAAAAACGGGAATATGGTTCTCAATATTTCGCCAAAAGCTGATGGCACGATCCCTCAGGAACAACAGGATGTGCTGCATGCGATGGGCGACTGGCTCAAAAAATATGGCGAAGCCGTATATAAAACCCGTGCTTGGGAACAATACGGTGAAGGTCCTACAAAAATGGGAGCTGCGTATGGAGTCATGACAGCTCCTACGTCAGGAACTGCCAAGGATATTCGATATACAAGATCGAAAAATAATACAACGTTGTACGCGATTTTACTCGGCTGGGAAAGCGGTCAAAAAGAAATGAATCTCACGACATTAGCGTCTGGCAAAATAAATCTCAAAAATTTAAAATCAGTTGAGCTTATCGATGGTGCGGCTGGAAAATATCTCCCCGTAACATACAAGCAGAGCGAAACCGGTTTATTAGCCACGTTGCCCGATCGCTCGTTCGAGGACCTGGCGTATGTTCTCAAACTGACATTCCGTGGTAAAATTTCAAAACTCGACAAGTATGCCATTCTTGACTGCGCGCCACATTATTTCCTCGTACCTGGCGATCATGTCGGAATTGCAGTGCTTGGATCAGATTTGACACTCACAAATAAAAGAAAGAACCCTGCAAACCAGTGGAAGTTGGAATCTGTAGGGAAAGGTCTTTACAAAATCCTCAATCGTGAAAAGTACGATTTAGCATTCGAATGCAGTGCTGCAGGTCATAATCTGGTGATCTCGCGAATCAACGGAAAAGACAACCAATTATGGAAAATGGAAAATTCTTTCAATGGATTGATTAAAATTTCCAATAAAAAATATCCTAACGTAATTTTATCAGTCCCTTCTCCAATCAGGGAAGGGATCAAAGCGGGATTCCTCGCTTCAGCAAAAGGTGTTCCGTTTGGCTGGAAACTTCTCGAAGTGTGCGAGATGAAGCAGGAGGCGTTCAAACCACATACGATTCCGTGCACCATTGAAGCCGAAGATTTCGATACCGGCTGCCCGGGTGATGCGTACTTTGACAGAGACGAAGTGAATGAGGGCGGACAATACCGAACAGGAGGGATTGATATTGAAAAATGTTCTGCAGGCGGGTATAACGTCGGTTGGATGCGTGCCGGAGAGTGGACAGCATATACCGTGAATGTGAGTAAAACTGCAACGTACCAGGTTTCCTTCACTATTGCCTCATCATACGACAGTGGAAAATTCCATCTCGAATGTGATGACGCAGACAAAACGGGAATCATTTCCGTTCCCAACACGCAAGGATTCCAAAACTGGAAAGTTATAACAAAGATTGTCACTCTTGATGCCGGTCAGCATGTCCTGAAACTAGTTGTTGACGGTGATTTATGGAACATAGACAAAATGGTTTTTGAAGAAATGGAATAGTGAACTATTGAGTTCAACTTTCAGTCAACATAGTGACAATTTCAAATCCGTCAGAAATCAAAAATGATATTCAAAAATATATTCTTATATGTAACGATAGAGAAATATATAAAATGAAAAAGATCAAAGAATTATTTGTCGATAATGGCGTTCACAATTCACCTGAAGTATTCATTCTTGTTGGCTTATGTCTTTTTATATCTGCAACTGCAATTGCACAAAAGACACAGTTGGGTAAAAAAATCAGTTCCGATTTGTTCGGTTTATTTTTTGAAGATATCAACTATGCAGCCGATGGTGGACTTTATGCCGAGCTTGTACAGAACCGTTCGTTTGAATATAATCCGACCGAACAAAAAGAATGGAATCCACTTTCCTTCTGGGAATATTTTTCACCGGGCTATTCTATCGGCAGGATCAGTGTGGAAACCACTTCTCCAATACATATTAATAATCCCCATTATATTGTTCTGGATATTGAACATGTTGGCCATGAAGTGAATTACACCGGCGCTGCCGGAGTTGGGATAAAAAACATCGGTTTTGGTGGAATGGTAATTAAAGCCGGTGAAAAATTTAATTTTTCGTTGTTTGCTCGTCAACTTTCAAAAGAACCAATTATCATATCTGTTAGTTTGCAAAGTCCTTCGGGAAAAATAAAATATGCTGAAAATACTATTTCCACTTCTTCGAAACAATGGAAGAAGTACACTTCTACTTTCACTGCATCTGAAAGCAGTGATAGCGCATCGTTAGTTATACTTGCAACAACCAAAGGTAAATTGGCGGTGGATGTAATTTCACTGTTTCCAGAGAAGACGTTCAAAAACCGTTCCAACGGACTGCGTGTAGATCTAGCTCAAATGCTGGCAGATATGAAACCGAAATTTATCCGTTTCCCCGGTGGCTGTCTTGCTCATGGTGACGGACTTGGAAATATGTACCGGTGGAAAAACACAATCGGACCTATTGAGCGAAGAAAAGAACAAAGAAATCTTTGGGGGTACAATCAAACGGCTGGATTAGGCTACTACGAGTTTTTCCAATTTTGTGAAGATATCGGAGCGAAACCTTTGCCTGTTTTACCGGCAGCGGTTTGTTGTCAGAATTCAGGAGGAACATGGCGCATCGGCGGTACCGGTCAAAAAGCATTGCCAATGAATGAGATGAAAGACTATGTTCAGGAGGTGTTGGACCTTATCGAATGGGCAAACGGATCGGCTGCTTCTCCATGGGGAGCCAAACGTGCTGCTGCAGGACATCCTAAACCATTCAACCTCCAATACATTGGAATAGGTAATGAAGATAAAATTACTCCCGAGTTTGAAGAGCGCTTTAAAATGATTAGTAAAGCAGTAAAAATGAAGCACCCTGAAATAATTGTCATTGGAACAGCAGGGCCGTTTCATAGCGGTGAGGATTTTAATAAAGGCTGGAAATTGTCAAATGATCTAAAGATTCCAATTGTTGATGAACATTATTATACCAATCCTGAATGGTTCCTTTCAAATCAGCATCGTTACGATACATATCCCCGCAACGCAGCAAAAGTTTATCTCGGAGAATATGCATCATGGGGCAATAAATTGTGGAACGCGATAGCAGAAGCTGTCTACATGACCTCACTTGAACGTAATGGTGATGTGGTTGCACTAACTTCTTATGCGCCGTTGTTAGCAAAAAAAGGCTTCACTCAATGGAAAACCGATATGATATTTTTTGATAACAATTCTATTTGTCCAACACCAAATTATTATGTGCAAAAAATGTTTTCAACAAACCAGGGAGATCTTTATTTCGATAACGTAATTGCAAAGAATGACAAAGATTCAACTCAGGCAGCTTCTTGCGTTCAGGACAGCAAGACGGGAGATATAATCTTGAAGCTGGTGAATGCCGGTAAGCAACCTGCTCCTATGAATGTTTCCATGGCAGGCTTTGAGAACATCATTGAAGATGCTGAACGAACTGTGATTACTGGCAATGCCGATGCCGAAAATACATTTGAGAATCCCAAAAATGTCGTTTCGGTAAAATCGACATTTAAGGTAAGCTCCAAATTTGAATATGAGACCCCGGCGATGTCGTTAACTGTAATCAGGATTAAAACAAAGAAATAGCTGAAGCTTCGTTAAAATGGAAATTAATAGAATTGCAATATTGGTTTTTCAACCGGGAGATAAATAGGAGGTTAAGTCCGTGTTTACGAATACAAAACTGAACAACTTGATTTATTCTATTCTTCTAATTTCAACTTCGTCGTATAGTCAGGTTAAATTGCCAAAACTTATTAGCGACGGTATGGTTTTACAACGGGATGCACATGTGAAGATTTGGGGCTGGGCTTCTGATGGTGAACAGATCACTGTTCAATTTATTGATTCGACATACTATGCAACTGCGGATAAGAACGGCGAATGGGAATTACAGCTTTCGAATATAAAAGTCGGCGGACCGTATGCTATGCAAATTAATGCAAAGAACTCCATCACCATTAATGACATTGTTGTAGGTGATGTATGGGTGTGTTCCGGTCAATCAAACATGGGATTGTCGTTAGGCAGTGTGAGTAATCTTTATAAAGATGAAATTGATCATATGGATAATCCATTTATAAGACAGTTTTTTACTTTCCCGAGGGCTAATTTTAAAGATCGTGACAATGATTATAGGTTCGGCAGTTGGCAGCATGCTGATTCTAAAAATGTACGCAGCTTAACGGCAGCGGGCTACTTTTTTGCTAAGACCCTGTATGAAAAATATAAGGTACCGATAGGACTGATAAACGTTTCATTGGGTGGCTCTTCAGCCGAAGCATGGATTAGCGAAGAATCTATAAAATCATTTCCCATGTACTATGAGCAACTTCAGAAGTATAAAGATCCTTCATTAATTGAAAGGATGAATAAACAGGATGATGAAAGAGTTAAAAATTGGTATAAACTTATCAGGCAATCCGATGAAGGGTTAAAAGATTCGCAGAATGTTTGGTCTGATCCTAAAATTAACACATCAGACTGGGAGACCATGCCTCTTCCCGGATACTGGACTGATACGAAACTTGGTGGCATCAATGGAGTTGTATGGTTCAGGAAAGAAATCAATATTCCTTCCGATATGGTTGGAAAGCCTGCAATTATAAAATTAGGTAGAATTGTTGATTGCGACAGCGTTTTTATTAATGGAAAGTTTATTGGGTCTATCGGTTCTCAATACGCGCAAAGAATTTATAAAATTCCGGAGGGCTTATTGAAAGAAGATACAAACACAATAGTTATTCGCGTTATAAACTATATACGTCACGGCGGATTTGTACCCGGTAAAAAATATGAAATATCAGCAGGAGACCACAAAATAAATCTCGAAGGTGAATGGAAATACAAACTTGGAGCAATTGCCGAACCTTTGGAAGGCCGATTGTTCACGGGAAAAATTCCAACAGGATTGTTTAACAGCGGGATCGCTCCAATGCTCGATTACAGAATTAAAGGTGTTGTGTGGTATCAAGGTGAATCAAATACAAGCAGGGCTTTCGAGCACTATGATCTTTTTAAATTACTTATAAAAGATTGGAGAAAGAACTGGCATCAAGGAAATTTTCCTTTCTTGTTTGTGCAGCTGCCAAACTTTGTAGAAGTGAATGTTGAGGATACAAAATATGATTGGGCTTACTTTCGCGAGAGCCAGTTGAAGGCTTTATCAATACCAAATACCGGGATGGCTGTAACTGTTGATATTGGCGAGTGGAATGATATTCATCCGGTGAATAAAAAAGATGTAGGCTATCGACTGGCGCTTGCAGCGGAAAAAGTCGCCTATGGTGAAAAACACATTGTGTATTCTGGCCCGATTTATAAGTCAATGAAAGTAGAAGGTAATAAAATATTTTTAACTTTCACTAATACGGGAAGTGGTTTGGTCGCTAAAAATGGCGGGGAGTTAAAGTATTTCGAGATATGCGGCGTTGATAATGAATATTTTCCTGCAACGGCAAAAATTGAGGAAGAAAAAATATTAGTATGGAATGACAAAGTTAAAGAACCTGTTGCCGTAAGATATGCTTGGGCTAATAATCCAGAAGGAGCGAATTTGTATAACAAAGAGGGATTACCTGCAGCTCCTTTTAGGACAAGTGAACTTTATTGAGATAGAAATTAAATCTCGACGTTAATTAAAATTCTGAAAGGATGCGACATGAAATCACTTTTTTTAAAAATTATTCTATGCGTTGTTTTTTCCTTCAGTATTATTCATGCTCAGGATAAACTATATAAGAATACCTTCCCCTCAGGTGATGTAAAATTATTGAACGGACCATTTAAACATGCCAGAGATCTGAATATTCAAGTTCTTTTAAAATATGATGTGGATCGTCTATTAGCTCCTTACCGCAAAGAAGCCGGATTGCCTGCAAAAGCTTCATGCTATCCGAATTGGGAAGGATTGGATGGACACGTTGGCGGTCATTATTTATCAGCGATGGCGATAAATTATGCTGCAACTAAAAACCCGGATTGTAAAAAACGCATGGAATATATGATATCGGAACTGCGGATATGTCAGGATTCAAATGCAATCAATAATCCGGATTGGGGTATTGGATATGTCGGCGGAATGCCTAACAGTAAAGCGATTTGGCCGAAACTTAAAACAGGGGATTTTTCGATATACTTTTCAAGCTGGGCGCCGTGGTATAATCTTCATAAAATGTATGCGGGCCTAAGAGATGCATGGTTATATGGCGGCAGCGAAGAAGGTAAAAATATATTCTTAAAATTTTGCAACTGGGGTATTGATATCACCTCCGGTTTAACAGATGACCAAATGCAAACTATGCTCGGTGCAGAGCACGGCGGTATGGATGAAATTTTTGCAGATGCGTATCAAATGACAGGTAATGAGAAATATATAATTACGGCTAAACGTTTTTCGCATAGAATGTTACTCGATGCTATGGCTGCAGGGCAGGATAATCTTGATAATAAACATGCGAATACTCAGATACCTAAAGTTGTGGGCTTCCAAAGAATTGCAGAACTTACTCATGATGAAGAATATGTTAAGGCAAGCAGTTTCTTTTGGGAAACAGTTACAAAAAATCGCAGCCTGGCATTTGGAGGAAACAGCAGAAAGGAACATTTTCCGACCGTCAATGCGTGCAGCGATTTTGTCAACGATGTTGAAGGTCCCGAATCATGTAATTCATATAACATGCTTAAGCTAACAGAAGATTTATTCAGAGCTAATCCATTAGCAAAATATGTCGATTATTACGAGAGAACCTTATACAATCATATATTATCAACACAACACCCGGTGCACGGCGGTTATGTTTATTTTACTCCAGCCCGTCCGCGTCATTACCGGGTTTATTCCGCCCCAAACGAAGCGATGTGGTGCTGTGTCGGTACGGGTATGGAAAATCATGGAAAATATAATCAGATTATTTATACTCATCAAAATGATTCCTTATTTGTGAATCTATTCATCGCTTCTGAATTGAATTGGAGAGCAAAGGGAATTAAGATAAAACAAGAAACAAATTTTCCTTATGAAGAAAAATCTAAATTAGTTATAACTGAAGGATCCTCTCATTTTAAATTGATGATTAGATACCCCTCGTGGGTGAAAGACAGTGCATTAAAAGTAATTGTTAATGGTAAAACAACATCTTATACGGTTCACCCGTCAACTTATATTGCAATTGATAGGTTGTGGACAAAAGGCGATGCTGTTCAAATTATTTTGCCCATGTATAATTCGATTGAGCATTTGCCAAATGTGCCGAGTTATTTAGCGTTTATGCATGGGCCGATTCTGCTTGGGGCTAAAACAGGTACGGAGGATTTGGCCGGTCTAATTGCGGACGACGGTCGGTGGGGGCAAATTGCCGGAGGAAAGAAACTCCCTATTGATAAAGCTCCGATAATAATTGAAGACGACCTTTCAAAAATCACGGATGAATTGGTTCCGGTAAAAGATAAGACGCTAACTTTTACTGCTCCTAAACTAACAATGATCAATCCTGTTAATGTTTTGCTGGAACCTTTCTATCAAATTCATGATGCGCGATACGTGATGTATTGGATGGCTTTAACATGCACTCAATACCGTTCATATCTTGACTCAATTGCGGCAAATGAAAAAGAGAAGCTTGCATTGGAAAACCGCACAATAGATTTTGTAGCACCCGGCGAACAACAGCCGGAAATAGATCACGCAATGCAAAATTCAAATTCATATTCCGGTACTAATTTAGATGAATTCTGGCGCAATGCAAATAACGGAGGGTATTTTAGCTATGACCTGGCAACAAAAGGTGAATCCGATTTGACTTTGTTGGTGCGCTACTGGGGATATGAATGGGGCGATAGGAAGTTTGATATTTATATAGATAACGAAAAATTAGTCTCGGAAAATAATAGCGGAAGATGGTATCAATCGAAGTTTCAGAATATAGAATATAAAATTCCAAATTCGATGATTGAAAGCAAAGATCACATTAGACTGAAATTTCAAGCGCTGCAGGGAAGCACGGCAGGAGCGGTTTATTATATCCGTTTGCTTCGAAAATATTAATTAATACATAATTTAACTATATTTCTGTAAATAGTATGTGAGAAATGATAACCTGTGAAATGAAGGAGTGAATTAAATGAAAAAATTAATTCTTGTACTGCTCTTTGGAATTTTGCCCTTTGTCTTAACCGCTCAAAACAAAATTACATTGAATGCCGACCTGGCAAAGACACAGATAAGCAAACACATTTACGGACACTTTGCTGAGCATCTGGGAAGATGTATTTATGAAGGAATATATGTCGGTGAGAACAATACCATTATTCCTAACACCGCAGGTGTACGAAACGATGTGATTAAAGCACTCAAAGATTTAAAAATACCCAACCTTCGCTGGCCAGGGGGATGTTTTGCTGATATGTACCACTGGAAAGATGCCATAGGTCCTAAAAATGAAAGAAAGTGTATTGAGAACCTGACATGGGGTAATGTGCGTGAAGATAACAGTTTTGGTACGAATGAGTTTTTAAATATGTGTGAACTGCTTGGCGCGGAACCCTATCTGGCTGTCAACATGAATACTGGCACAGTAAAAGAGGCAGTGGAATGGGTTCAATATACAAATCATGCCAATGGAACAAGCTATTTGACGGACATTCGGGAAAAAAGTGGCCGTGAAAAACCCTGGAATGTAAAGTTTTGGGGAATAGGTAATGAATCCTGGGACTGCGGCGGTAATATGTCGGTAGACTATTATATAAATTTATATAAACAGTTTGCTACCGCAATGACAAGCTATAGCAATACCGAAAAACTTTTTAGAGTAGCTGTAGGACCGGGAGGCCCAGGTTCTGTATGGACTGAAGAGATAATGCGAAATATACCTTCAAGACGGTTTGAAGGCTTATCAATCCATCATTATTCGGTTATTAACTGGGCTAACAAAGGATCATCTTCACAGTTCACTGATGAAGAGTATTTTAAGACCATGCAGCAAGCGTGTAATATGGAGAATGTTATCCGTACCAACAGTGAAATAATGGATAAATACGATCCAAAGAAAAGGGTTGCCCTTGTAGTTGATGAATGGGGAGGATGGTACGAAACCGATCCGGATGGTCATGGACAGTTATACCAGCAAAACACCATGCGCGATGCCATGATTGCGGGACTTACACTCAATATCTTTAACAATCATGCAGATAGAGTTAGAATGGCTAACCTGGCTCAGATTGTGAATGTCCTTCAGTCGGTTATCCTTACCGATAAGGAAAAAATTATTCTTACACCAACCTATCATGTAATGGAAATGTACAGAGTCCATCAGGATGCGCTTTTAGTGCCCGTACAAATATTATCGAATGACTTTGTTAAGGGGAAAAATCGTATTCAAGCAGTTACTGCTTCGGTTTCAAAAGACCAGTCGGGTAAGATTCACATTTCTCTGACAAATATTGATAACATAAAAAGCCAGGAAGTCGAAATTGATTTGAAGGGTTTTCATGCTAAACAGGTATCAGGCAGGATTTTAACTTCATCAAAAGTTCAAGATCATAATACCTTCGATAATCCTACAAACGTAGTACCCAAAACCTTCAAGGATGTATTAATTTCAGGAGGTAATTTAAAGGTTAACATGCCGCCCAATTCAGTGATTGTTTTGGAATTAGGTTTGTAGTCTTTACAAATAAAGCACGTTGCCCTTTTTTATTCCAAATTCTCATTTATGGGGCAGTTTTATGTAGCAGTAGAAATTGCGAATTGGCATG
>Ga0315537_1001981_pt1 | contig 15814 bp, 13 predicted proteins | sample SalMarSW160270MG_FD_203091 | JGI IMG/M metagenome (GOLD analysis project Ga0315537, IMG submission 203091) | Salt marsh sediment microbial communities from the Plum Island Ecosystem LTER, Massachusetts, United States - Salt Marsh Sediment SW1602-70 ... | reverse complement strand
TCCCCCCTCCTCGTAATCACCCCTGACCAAGATGAAGCAGAGGCCTTGTGGGACACAATCCGCTTCTTTGCCCCGCCAGAGGATCGAGAGGGGATTGTGCTGTTTCCCTCTGACGGTATCCCGTACGGGGACATCACCCCCTTGGGGCTCATAAGCCAGCGGACGAAGACCCTGCGGTTCTTCACCGAGGAAAAGGCCTCTCTGGTAATAGCCCCCATCCAAGGGCTGCTGGGCACGGTCATCCCCAAGGAGGCATTTATTTCCTCTGTAATCCGGATAAACAGTGGAGCTGAACAAGATCGTGAAAAGCTGGTCAGGGATTGCATTGCCCTCGGCTACAGCCGCGTCGAGATGGTGGAGGAACGAGGGGAGATGAGCCTACGGGGGGGGATCATGGACATCTATCCCATCGACCAAGAACTCCCTCTCAGGATAGAGTTCTTCGGCGACCAGGTGGACTCCATTCGCACCTTCGATGTGGAGACCCAGCGCTCAGCACAACTGACACTGGAGGCCGTCATTACCCCTCTGCAAGGAGAGGGGACGGGAACCATCTTTGAGTATCTCCCCTCCGGGACACCCGTCCTGCTCGATAGCCCCCTTGAGGCCGAACATGAGGCGGAGGAGTTCTGGGAACAGCTAAAAAGGGTTGGGAAGAGGGAACAGCATCTTCCTCCTGATAGCGTTATGGGCATGATTAAGGAGAGGCCACTGGTAACAATAGGGGGCTGGGAGATCCCCTCCTCGAAGCCCCCCCCTTCGAACCGGGCGACCCTGCGCATCTCCTCCAATGAGGACCTCTCACGGGACATTAAGGCATCGGGGTTGAAGGCCTTAACGCAGGCGATTCAGGAGTGGCTGAAGAAAAAATGGGCGGTCTATCTCACCGCGCAGACTGCGGGGCAGGGGAAGCGGCTTGTGGAGCTGTTGGATGATCTCGGGCACAAGGCGGATATACAAAATGCCTTCCCTCCCCATCCTCTGAAGCATCGCGGCCGTCTTGTGGTTGCGATAGGTGACCTTAAGACCGGCTTTCTCCTAGCCTCCGAGGGGATGGTGGTGCTGACCGAGGAGGAGATCTTCGGCCAGAAAAGAAGGGCCGGCCACGGCAGGCGTGCCCAGTCGGTACCATTTTCCACCTTTGAAGACCTCAGGCGGGGTGATCATGTGGTGCATGTCGATTACGGGATAGGACTCTACCGGGGGTTGGTGAGGTTGGAGGCCGCCGGAGGTGACCCTTTGGTCAGAGGTGGCCCTTTGGCCAGGGAAGGGGTGGAGAACGACTACCTCTTTATAGAGTACGAGGGGGAGGATAAACTCTATGTCCCGGTGGATCGGTTCAATCTGGTCCATAAATTTATCGGGACCGGCGAGGGATCTCCCAAGCTCGATCGTTTGGGAGGGCAATCCTGGAGCAGGACCACAAAGCGGGTCAAGCGGGCAGCCCAGGAAACGGCCAGAGAGCTTGTGGATATCTATGCCGCCCGTAAGACCTTTCAAGGGTTTACCTTTTCCCCCCGCGATGCCTTCTTCAAAGAGTTTGAGGCGGCCTTCGAATATGAAGAGACCCCTGACCAGGGGGAGGCCATCGAGCAGGTGATGGAGGATATGGAAGAACCCAAGCCCGCGGACCGGTTGATCTGCGGAGATGTGGGCTATGGCAAGACAGAGGTGGCCATCAGGGCGGCCCTCAAGGCGGCCCTGGATAACAAGCAGGCGGCCGTTCTGGTCCCCACCACCGTCTTGGCCCAGCAGCACTACCTGACATTCACTACGAGGCTTAAAGGCTACCCCGTCGTGCTGGAGAGCCTGAGCCGGTTCAAATCCCGTGCCGAGCAGGGAGAGATCCTGCAGCGACTCAGGGAGGGGAAGATCGACATCATCATCGCCACTCACCGCCTCCTCCGAGACGATGTTTCCTTCCGGGATTTGGGTCTCTTGATCATCGACGAAGAGCATCGATTCGGCGTCGTCCACAAAGAGCGATTAAAAGAGATGAAAAAATTGGTGGACTGCATCACCCTCACCGCCACCCCCATCCCACGCACCCTGCAGATGTCACTCCTGGGAATCAGGGATTTAAGCCTCATCACCACCCCTCCCCCCAATCGCCAGTCCATCCGCACTTATCTCGTCAACTTCGACCAGAGGGTAATCAAGGAGGCCATTCTGACGGAAATCAACAGGGGGGGTCAGGTCTTCTTCGTCCACAACCGGGTCAAGGACATCGATGCAGTAGCCTCCCTGTTGCGAGGGCTGGTTCCTGATGTTCGCCTGACAATAGCTCATGGACAGATGCGGGGACGGGCCCTGGAGGCAGTGATGATGCAATTCGTTCAGGGAGAGATTGATCTCCTGGTCTGTACCAGTATCATCGAATCCGGCTTGGACATCCCCAACGCCAACACCATCATCATCAACCATGCAGAGCGATTTGGATTGGCCGACCTCTACCAACTGCGGGGCAGAGTGGGAAGATCTGCCCAGCGGGCCTACGCCTATTTGATCGTCCCACCCCGGCAGCACCTTTCCCGGGAGGCCCTTAAGAGGCTGCGTGCCATTCAAGAGTTGAGCGAATTGGGCTCCGGCTTTCGGCTCGCTATGCGCGATCTGGAGATCAGGGGGGCGGGTCATCTCTTAGGACATGTCCAATCGGGCCACATCGCTGAGGTGGGTTTTGAGCTGTACAACAGCCTCTTGGAGCAGGCCATCAGGAAGCTTAAGGGTGAAGAGGTAGCAGAGCGGGTAACCCCTGAGATTCGTTTGCCCATCGATGCATCTATTCCCCCTGACTATATTATGAACGATAATCAGCGCCTGAGCGTCTACAAGAGGCTTTCACTCTTGGAAGATGAGGAAGCGGTTGAAGAGATCGCCATGGAGTTGCAAGACCGCTTTGGGCCCCTTTCCCCATCCCTGTTGAACCTTTTGGAGGTCATCAGGCTGAAGATATGGTTGCGCACGGTCTCCGTGCAGAGATTTGAATTAAGGGATGGCACGGTAGGAGTAACCTTTGTCCCCGACGGGGTAATTTCCCCGGAGAAGGTAGTGGATCTTCTCGAACGGGGGGGTGGCAAGTATCGCTTGACACCGAAGATGAAGTTACTCTATACACCCGAAGCAATGGACTGGAGGGGAATACTGGATGAAACGAGAAACATCTTGCAAGGGTTGGTATGATATGATAGCCTTTTGCCAACATGCGACTATATACCGTGATTAAAAAAAGCAGCGTATGGTGGGTGTTGCCGTTACTCTGCTCCCTCTGCTCGCTCCCGTCCTGTAACAAGGCGCAACCCCTGAAGGAAAAGGAATTGGCGCGGGTAAATGATCGCATCATCACGTTAGATGAGTTCGAAGGAGAGATGGAGCGCCTCCCACAATTCCTGAAGACACAAATGATCTTCGAAGAGGGGAGAAGGAAATTTTTGCAAGAGCTCATAAACCAGGAGCTCCTCTTACAGGAGGCAAGGAAGAGGGGGCTGGACAAGGACAAAGAGATTCTCGTCAATTTAGAAATAGTTAAGAAGGGATTGATCACCAATGCCCTCCGGGAAGAACTCTGTGCAGGGAAGGATGAAGTGAGCGACGAGGAAGTGGCATCATATTATCGGGAGAACAAGGAGGAATTCATCCTGGAAAAGGTGCGGGTCAGGCATATCATGGTGGAGACATTGCCGGAGGCTCAAAAGATCAAGAGGCTGTTGGATCAGGGAGAGGATTTTATCACCTTGGCGAGGCAATACTCTATCAGCCCCAACAAGGCAGAGGGTGGTGACCTCGGGTATATCGAGAGGGGAAGGGTGGGCAAAGAGTTTGAACAGGCCGCCTTTGCCTTAAAGCAACGGGGGGAACTGAGCGACATAGTCAAGGCCGAATTGGGCTATCATATCATTCGCCTTGAAGACAAGATAGGTCCTCGACAGCTTACCTTTTCCGAGGTACAAGAAGAGATTCGGAACCGTCTCAGGAACAAGAAAAGGGAGGAAATTCTCACTGCCTATTTGCAAGACCTGCGGGAGGGAGCGCAGATCATCATTCATGAGGAGCTATTGGCAACCGAGGAGGAAGATGGTTCATGAAGCATTGTTTCAGGTTTCTCACCTTGATCTTATTGTTTATGGCTATGCTCCCCTCCTGCAAGAGGAATGTACCAGCACACATCGTGGCAGAGGTCGATGGGGATGCCATCACCGTTGCAGAGTTCACTACGGAATTCTTCCCATTGGTGGAAGGCTACGACACTCCTCCCTCAGATCAAGAGCAAGAAGCGTTGAAGAACTTGAAAGAGGCCCTTCTGGATCAGCTCATTGAGAAGAGGGTTATCCTCCACGAGGCCCCAAATATGGGGATAACGGTGAGCGATGAGGAACTGGAGGAGGTCTTGACCTCGATTCAGCGGGACTACCCTGAAGGTGGATTTGAAGAAGTCGTGCAAGATGAGGCTTCCCTCCTCCGTTGGAAAGAACAGTTGCGCCAGAGGCTCCTGATCGAAAAGGTCATCAGCCGGGTCTCACAAGTTACCTCCCCTATCGATGAAAGAACTATGAGGCAATACTACGAGAAACATCGTGAAGAGTTTGTGGTTGCCGAACAAGTGAGAGTGCGACAAATCGTAGTCAAAGATCGCGAAGATGCGGAGAGTATACTCAGGAAGCTCAAGCGGGGGGACCCCTTTGATGAGCTTGCAAGGCGGTATTCCTCCGGTCTAGAAGCCGAAGAGGGGGGGGACCTTGGGTTCTTCGGCCACGGGGAGATGCCGGAGGAATTTGATGTAGCCTTTTCTTTACAAGAAGGAGAGATCAGCGATATCGTGCAGAGCCCTTACGGCTACCACATCTTCCAGGTCGTTGCCAAGGGTGGTCAGTCTGAATTAGACTTTGCTCAGGTGAAAGATCAAATTAGGAGCATGATCACGCGAGAGGAGGAAGAAAAGACTTTTCAAGATTGGCTGAAAACGATTAAAAAACAGGCACGCATCACAGTGAATAAAAGCGCCCTTGAGGGGATAGGACTTCCTGCTCCTCACCAAAAACAAGAGGACGAGAAAACTCAATGAAGAGGGGGTATCGATCGATGGTGAAATGCATGTTGCAAATTATACTCATCATTGTTCTGTTGATACCTTTCCCCGTTGCGGGGAAGGTGCTTGATAGCGTGGTAGGGGTCGTAGATGGTGATGTAATCACCCTTTCTGACCTCGATGAAGCCATGCCGCGGTACGGAAAGGCCAACATCCTTGCCGAAGGAAACCCTTTGGACAAGGAAATCAAGCTGCGCCAGGCGCGCAAGGAAGTCCTTGATATGCTCATTGAAGAGCGGCTTTTACAGCGGGTTGCCGAACGGTTTGGCATCACGGTCGAAGACGTAGAGGTCGACAAGACCATCGAGCAGATGCAACAAGGAGCGAATGTCGATGAGGAAATCATGGCACAAGAACTCGCAGCGCAAGGATTCACCCTGGAAGGGTACCGCTATTTTCTCAAGGCACAGATCAGAAGGGCCCGGATCATAGAGGCTGCTATCAGGCCTACCGTATCAATGGCTGAGGACAAGATACGAGAATATTATCAAAATCATAAAAACAACTATCTATACCCCGAGGTGAGAGTGAGTCAGATATTGATTCAGGTTAACACCGAGGCCGAGGAGCCAACACCCAAAGATTGGGAACAAGCGAAAGAAAAGGTGGAAACTGTTTTGCAGAGCCTGAGAAAGGGTACACCATTTGAGGAATTGGCTTCTCGCTATTCGGATGACACAACCTCAGCTTCCTCTGGAGGGGACATCGGGTTTTTTAAAAAGGGAGAGATGATTCCTATGCTCGAAGCGGTGGTATTCAGGATGCAGGAGGGAGACGTGAGTGAGGCCATTCAATCGTCTCAAGGGTTTCATCTCCTCAAGGTGACAGAGATACGGGCCGGATCAATTGCACCATTCGAAGAGATAAAGGCACAGGTTACGGACGATTACTATCGGGAAGAAGTGATGAGACTCTATACCAAATGGCTGGATGATCTGAAGAATCGCTCAAACGTGGAGGTTAAGCTTTAACCCCCCTTTTGTATTAGTAACACAACTCATACGATGTCCTCCCCCTTTATCGCCATAACTATGGGCGACCCCGTTGGTATAGGGCCGGAGATCATCGTCAAGGCCCTCGGCGAACACAGCTCCTTTTTTCGGTGCCGCCCCCTTGTATTGGGAGATGAGGCGATACTCGCTTATACCACCCAATGGATGAAGGCTCAGGTAATCATTAAGCGGATCACAGGGCCTGAGGAAGGGGAGTTCAAACCAGGGATTGTGAACCTCATACCCCTGACCAACCTCACCCCTGAAGAAATTCCCATGGGCCGATCCCAACAAAAGGGAGGGGAGGCGGCTTACCGATATATCGAGAGTGGGGTAAAGATGGCCCAGGCGGGCACTGTTGATGCCCTCGTAACGGCCCCTCTCAGCAAAGAGGCCCTGAATGCGGCCGGGCATTCATTCCCCGGACATACGGAACTCCTGGCCGCAATGACGGGGGTAGAGGATGTGGTGATGATGTTGGCAGGCCCCCGATTGCGCGTAGCCCTCGTGACAACCCATCTTCCCCTCCGCGAAGTACCCACCGCCCTGACCACAGAGCGGATCAAGCGGACTATCGTAATCACCTTTCAGTGGCTCCAGGAGTATATGGGGGTTAAGGATCCCAAACTGGCCGTGGCAGCCCTCAATCCCCATGCCGGAGAGGGAGGACTCTTCGGCTCCGAAGAGAAAAAAATTATCGCACCTGCCATCGAGGAGTGTCATCAAAAGGGTATCACGGTAGATGGCCCCCTCCCGCCGGATTCCCTCTTTTTTCATGCCGCTTCGGGAAGATATGATGCGGTTGTTTCCATGTACCATGACCAGGGATTGATCCCCCTCAAACTCCTGCACTTCAGAGATGCCGTGAATATTACCCTAGGATTACCCATCATCCGGACCTCAGTCGATCATGGAACAGGATATGATATCGCTGGTCAGGGGGTGGCTGATCCAACAAGCCTCATCAACGCCATCCTGATGGCCTCGAAGATGGCCCTGACAAAGAAGGGCGGGGCTTAGGATGCCGGGAGGAAACAATCTTCCTTAAGGCAACAATACATCCCTTGCAATAAAAAGTCTTGCTCGAACAATTTCTTTTTAACCCTTGACAACTGCTGACTGTTTGGATGAACCTATGGGGCACGTTCTACGAAATATATGAATATCAATAAAAAGATTGAACAGGTCAGCATGAGAAATTATTATAAAGAAAGAGGAGAGATATGAACTGGCTTATGGATTTAGATACTGCATTGATGCGTCTTTTAAACGTGGAGTTGACCCATCCGTTTCTCGATCGGGTTCTCCCTCTCTTTTCTGATTTTGATGTGTGGATAATCCCCTTCATCATTCTTTTGATCATCATTGTGATCAAAGAGCGTCTGAAAGGGGTCTTCATCGTGGCGGGCCTTGGGTTGACCATCCTGCTCAGCGAGACAATCAGCACAAGGGTGGTGAAGGAACTCGTGGGCAGGATCAGGCCGTGCCATATCCATGAGTGGGTGCGCCTCGTCGGGAGCTACTGTCCAAACTCCGCTGCCTTCACCTCGACCCACGCCACCAATATCACCGCAGCAATTACGTTCTTATCCTTCTTCTTCCCGCGCTGGCTTCTCTTCGTGATGATACCTCTAGCCATCATCGTCGGGTATTCCAGGGTCTACAAGGGAGTACATTACCCACTTGATGTCATCGGAGGGGCGATACTCGGGATAGGATGTGGCTGGGGAATATATGTGTTGCTTAAAAAGTTAGTCTTTCCACGCTTTAATATTGAGGTCAAGCCTGCCCGCGCCACAGAGGAGGAGTCTTCCACCAAGAAGCGGCACAAGGGGAACAAACGCTAGTTACCAAAGAGATTCTGTATAAAGTGGGATTCTACTTCAGTTTTGCTGCCGGATATTAAAGAGGATCGTAAGGACCGGAGACCACACCATCTCGTACCACGTTCTCCTCATTCCCCTTTCTGTTCTCTGCTTCCTCTTCTTCCCACAGAGGAATAATGAAAACAGTATTATCCAATGGATCCACGTGGAGTTGTACCGCGGATGCGATCTTGTAGAGGTCATCGGTGATGAGCTTGGAGGTGAGCATCAGCGAGAGGACTTTTTTATACCGTTTCAAGGCTCGTTCCGGATAACGGTAGGGGTTATACAATGTGGGACTGGGGATAATAGCCGCCAGCAGGACAGACTCAAAAAAATTGAGATCTGCAGGGGACTTGCGAAAGTACTGCCAGCTTGCCGCTCCCAATCCATAGACCCCTGGCCCCCATTCGATAACGTTGACGTATAATTCGATGATCCTGTTTTTACTGAGGTGCCGCTCCAATTGATAAGTAATAATCGCTTCCTTCAATTTTCTCGACAGGGATTTCTCCCGAGACAGATAGAGATTCTTGGCAAGCTGCTGGGTGATGGTGCTGCCCCCGCGGACGGGCTTTCGCCTTTTGATATTTTCCCAGAGGGCGTCTCGCATCGCAGCAAAATTAAACCCACTGTGATGGTAAAAGGTATCGTCCTCCGCCACAATAACGGCCCATTGCAGAGCAGATGGAATCTGAGAGAAGGGGGTCCAGTAAGGGTTGCTCGGTCCCACGACAAAGGGGACCTTCTTCCCTGTCGCATCGCGTACCATGAGTGTCATGGTAAACTGGGGGTTTTTGAGAGGGCGAACATCAGGAAGGGAGCGGGCAATCACCCATACAAGAGCGCTCCACGATGCTATCAGGATAAGGCCGGCTATAAAAGGATGTTTTTTGGTCGGCATGGCTGTTTAAACGGTATTGGGATATTATTTCGTGGAAAAACGATGTTCAGGATCAGACATTGAACCGAAAGTGGACGATATCACCATCCTGCACCACATAGTCCTTCCCTTCAACCTTCAGTACTCCCTTTTCCTTGGCAGCATGTTCTGAACCACTGCTGGTAAAATCACCATAGGATATCACCTCGGCCTTGATAAAGCCTCGCTCCATATCACTGTGGATCCTTCCCGCTGCCTGCAGGGCTGAAGTCCCTTGGGGGACTGTCCATGCCCTGAGGTCTTGGCTCACCGTAGTGAAGAAGGTCACGAGACCGAGAATATCATACCCTACCTGTATTAACCGTTCGAGGCCGGAATCTTTCAGCCCCAATTCTTGGCGGAATTCCTCCCGTTCCCCTCCATTGAGCTGAGCGATCTCCGCCTCCAGTTTTCCGGCGATGACCACCACCTGCACACCTTCGGCCTGGGCCAACTCCCGCAGGTTCCTAACATATTGGTTCCCCTCCTCTGCCCCTGGATCATCCACATTGGCTACATAGAAAGTCGGCGTGGCGGTGAGGAGTTGGAGATCTGGGGGGAGGGTCTTCCCCGCAGCCTGAGTCAATACTTCCGCACGCTGCCCCTTCTCGAGGACCTCCTTGATCCCCGTCAAGAGGCGGGATTCTTCCTCTGGCCCCTTTTCGCCCAGCCGGAGGAGTCGACTGAGCTTTTCCACCCTTCTGTCCACCATCTCGAGATCGGCCAGGATGAGCTCGGTTTCTACTATCTCTATGTCCTGCCGGGGGTCTATGGTACCGTACGTGTGGGCTATCTCACCGTCGGCGAAACACCTGACCACATGGGCGACGGCATCCACATTGCGTATATGAGCCAAAAACTGATTCCCCAACCCCTCCCCCTTGCTCGCGCCTTTGACCAACCCTGCGATATCGAAGAATTCCAGTGTGGTGGGGGTGACTTTTTTGGGCTTGATCAGCCGGGCCAAGGTATCAAGGCGTGCGTCTGGTACGGGGACTATCCCGACATTGGGTTCGATGGTGCAGAAGGGATAGCTGGCTACTTCCGCCCCCGCTGCCGTGAGGGCATTAAAGATGGTCGACTTCCCCACATTGGGGAGCCCTACTATACCGCATCTAAATCCCATAGCCCCTCTTCATCGACGTGGAGGAGTCTGTCTCTTATCGCCTCATCAGCGGATGGCATGAGATACTTCATTGAGCGGATTTCTGTGCGGCCTTTTCTTTTTTACGGTCCTCTTTTGCCGCTTTTGTTTTCTTCTTTTCTTTCTCCTTTTGCTTAGCTTCCCGCTTCGTCACTCCTTGTTTTTTCTCTTCCTTTTTCTTTTTTTCATCTTTCTTCTTCACTTCCTTGTCCGGTTGCACTTCTATGATCGACCGCTTGATGATCTTCCCTTTATGTTTGTCGAAATCTACTTTGATGTAGACCGTTTTGGGGAATATCTTAACAACCGTCCCCTCTTTTTCATCCTTTCCAAAAGGAAAAGTGATCTTATCGCCTACCTGCATCTTTTTCTCCTTCCTTAAAAGACCTTACGCCAATAGTACACCAGCATTTTTTGATATTCCATGATCACTCGTTTACAATCCTTGCTCCGTTTCCACCATTCCTCAGGATCAGCAGGGTCGTATGGGGACGGGACACTGATAACCGAGGCCTTTCCCTCGAGGGCATCCTTGAAGATGAGGTAGGCACGCCGGGAATGGTACTTGGATGTTACCAAGAGGACAGACGTATATCCCTTCTGTTCGACGAAATTGCTCACCTCTTGGGCCTCTTCCCATGTATCAGTGACCTCTTGTGCAGATGTCTCGATAGCAGCCAAAGGAACCCCCAGACCTTCAAGGATGATGATGAGGAGATCCCTGTTTTCCGGAACGTAAATCCCTCGTTTTCTGGTCTCCTCCAGGCCCTCCATGGGCTCCATCCTCGGAACAAAAACTACCTTCGCCAGTCCCTTGTTATAGAGATCTGCCCCGCCCCGAGCCCTGATAATGGTATCATCCCAATTGGCCGGGATGGCAATCACGTCGGCTTGTTGAGGAGATTGGTCGTAGACCAGGTATGTACCGATGGCTATCAGGATGCGTTGACGATAGGCGATAAGTTGGATGAGGGCAATAGCCACAATGATGAGGAAGATCAGCTTTCCTCGTTTCAGCTGCTGTTTTTTCCTCGCTTTAGGATTTATCATTGATGGTTTAGGTCGTTTTCTCATGGCGTCTTTTCACCTTTTTAGCATAAATCGAACTGCATTTCAACTGATCTCAACCGCCTCCTCGTCGAGCTCTCTAAACAAATTCCTATGGGTATACACTCAGGTTTAATGGTTTGACAAAGAAAGCTTCAAAAATAAAAGGGGCGTCCCACCCGGAACGCCCCTTTTATTTTTATTGTACTGATTAACCGAGCTTCTCTTCGCCGATCCTCATGCTGTAGAATGAACGATACACAAAGATCAGAGCGACTACGAAAAAGGCGAGGCCGAGGCCTATCTTCAAACCACGGCTTGTCATCGTCACCGCGATCTCTGTGGCAAGCAGGCCGAAGAGCGTGGTGAACTTGATGACGGGGTTCATGGAGACCGAAGAGGTATCCTTGAAGGGATCGCCGACGGTGTCGCCGACAACGGTGGCTTCGTGCAGCGGAGTGCCCTTTTCTTTCAGGTCTACCTCGACGATCTTCTTCGCGTTATCCCAGGCACCGCCTGCATTTGCCATAAAGATAGCCTGATAGAGGCCGAAGAATGCGATGGCAATAAGGTAACCGATGAAGAAGTAAGGATCAAAAAAGGAGAGTGCGAGGGCAAGGAAAAAGATAACGACGAAGATATTCACCATGCCTTTCTGCGCGTACTGGGTACAGATCTTTACTACTTCCTTGCTGTCCTTGATGGATGCCGCCTTTTTTTTGAGGTTGATTTTTTTCTTGATGAAAACGACAGCCCTATATGCGCCCGTTGTGACAGCCTGTGTCGTAGCGCCGGTGAACCAGTATATAACGGCCCCACCCATCAGAAGACCGAGGATGATCTTGGGATTTACGAGGCTCAACTGGGCGATAACGTTTCCAAAGAGGTTTTCAAGAAGCATGATGATGCCGAAGACCATCGTAGTGGCGCCGACAACAGCGGTGCCGATGAGAACCGGCTTCGCGGTCGCTTTGAAGGTATTTCCGGCGCCGTCTGCCTCTTCGAGATAGTCCTTGCCATGCTTGAAATCGGGATCAAATCCGAAATCCTTCTTGATCTCTTTCTTGATGCCGGGAATGCTCTCGATACGGGAAAGTTCATAGACTGACTGGGCATTGTCGGAGACAGGGCCGAAGGAGTCAACGCAGATCGTAACAGGTCCCATGCCAAGGAAACCAAAGGCCACAAGACCAAACGCAAAGACAGGCGCCGCAAATACAAACTTCGCAGGCATGATTGCGAGGATAGCGGCATGCTGGGACACCAGATAGGCGATGAGCATGAGCACAAGGATTACGAGACCTTCCCAGAAGGCCGAAAAGTTGCCGGCTACAAATCCGGAGAGGATGTCGAGCGATGCCCCCCCGTGACGGGCCGCGCCGACAACCTCTCGCACATGGCGCGACTTTGTGCTCGTAAAGACCTTGGTGAATTCAGGTATCAATGCCCCCGCCACGGTGCCGCAGCTGATGATGATGGACAGCGCCCACCAAAGCCCGGGGTACTTGGGGTCGAGCTCACCGAGAAGCACATAGCTTGCACCGAAGGTAACAAGGATCGAGATGATCGATGTGATCCAGATAAGGTTTGTCAGGGGCTGCTCGAAGTTGAATTTCTTCTTGTCGCCATAGAGAGAGGCGGTGATACCTTTATTGATGAAATATGATACGAGAGATGTGAGTATCATAAGAATACGCATCGCGAAAATCCAGATGATGAGGGTTGCCGACATCCCCAGGTTTGCAGCCAGCGCGAGGGCGAGAAATGCGATAAGCGCCACGCCAGTTACGCCATAGGTCTCGAAGCCGTCCGCTGTGGGGCCAACGCTGTCGCCCGCGTTGTCGCCGGTACAGTCGGCGATGACGCCGGGATTCTTCGGATCATCTTCAGGAAGATGGAAGACGATCTTCATAAGGTCGGAGCCGATATCGGCGATCTTCGTGAAGATACCGCCCGCGATCCTGAGCGCGCTCGCGCCGAGTGATTCGCCGATGGCGAAGCCGATGAAGCAGGGGCCTGCCAGTTCCTTGAGGAACACAAGAATGCAGATCATGAAAAAAAGTTCAACACTGACAAGCAGAAGGCCGACGCTCATGCCCGACTTCATGGGGATATTGACGACGTCAACGGGTTTGCGCGTAAGAGAGGCGAATGCCGCTCTTGCGTTTGCCTTTGTGTTGATCCTCATACCGAACCAGGCAACCCCATAGGAACCGAGGATGCCGAGAACCGAAAAGGCGAGGATGACTGCCACCTGGCTGATTGGCGTATGGGAGAGCACTACGAAATAATATACCATACATGCGGCGATGAGGGCCCAGAGAGCGATGAGAAACATGCCCTGTTGCGTGAGATAGGATTTACAGGTCTCCCAGATGATGTTGGAAACACCAAGCATCGATTTGTGGGCCGGCAGCTTATGCGTCTGCTTGTACTGAATCATCGCGAAGATTAACCCGACAATACAGATAAAAAGACCACCGTACATAATGGAAAGACCGCTTATACCGCCAAAGACGCCGAACTGCACCTGATCAAGGGGCGGCAGTTTGATATCCGCTTCACCGGCAAGTACCGGAGACGCAAGAAGCATCACCATACATAATAGTAATGCCGCGCTGAAAACTTTTTTCGAAATCATCACCCCTATCCTCCTTCTGTTATTTTTTACGCTAACCTTTTGATAAAAGTGGCTTAATCTAACAGAACAAATGCGGTAAAGTCAAGGCTTTTTCGCCTCTTTGTGAAAGCAAGTTCAATGTATAAGGAGGCGCATATAAATTTTTCTTGACATCAAACACAAGGAACTTCACTATAATCTACAACAAAAAAAATCACCATATTTGAGGGATTATACAAGTGACGTGGCTTATCATCGGTTTGGGGAATCCAGGCAAGCGATATAGACTGACAAAACACAATGTGGGCTTTCGGGTAGTGGATCGCTTTGCCGAGAAGAAAGGGATTAAGCTAAAAAGGCGTTTGGGGAAAGTGCAAGTAGGAGAAGGTCGGATTGGATCGGAGCGGGTTGTGATAGCAAAACCCTTGACTTACATGAACAGGAGCGGCGTGGTAGTAAGAAAGTTAATCAAGGAATTGGGAATAGCCCTCGATCACCTCGTGGTGGTACATGACGATTTAGACCTGGGGTGCGGCCGGATAAAGATAAAGGAAAGGGGGGGGCATGGCGGCCATAAGGGGGTCAGCTCGATCATTGAGCAGATAGGAAGCTCTGATTTCCTGAGGATAAAGGTGGGAATTGACAAACCGGAAAGGCCTGATGAGGGGGCGGATTATGTCCTTTCTCCATTCGATAATGAACAGCTTCCCCTCATAGAGGAGAGCATGGAACAGGCCTCTGAAGCTCTCGAGGCCATAATCGTATCTGGAAAAGACAAGGCCATGAGTATGTATAATTCAACCGATTCCATATAAATAATAAATCCAGAGGTATTATAACTAACAATTGACCTTGTTTAAAGGGTATTTTCACAAAAAATTATTGACACATCTCCTAGTATAGATATGATGCTACCAACAGTAGAATAAGCTTAAAAATAAATGTTCGGGAACAGATGATGATCGCGATACAGGACAGACAACTGCGCATTGGTGATACAGTCTTGGATATGCCTCATCCAATTCTTGATGCACGCCAGATTGGCGACCGCATCGTGGTCATCTTCGATTACATGGATTATCCGAAGTGGCGTCAGGCTCAGAACCTGGAGGCATTTGACCTCACAGGAAAGAAGCTGTGGACTGCTGAGCACCCGACCAACGAAACGGCCGACTGCTACGTGAATTTCATGGGAGATGATCCGTTGACTCTCGGCAACTTCGCTGGCTACAAATGCGTAATCGATGAATCAACAGGGAAGCTCTTGAAATCAGAGTTTACGAAATGAGAACCAGAACAAGTTGCTGCTCCTGACCGGGATTCCGCTGCTGCTTCATCCCGTCAGGAGAGATCGTCGTTAGGCTTAAAGGGGGACATACAATGCTAAAAACCGGCTTAATGCTCTTGATCTTGATATGCGCCACATTATTTTTAATCGTTTCTATCCCCGTGACAAACGCTGATGTAACAACACTCCCAGATCCTACCTCCAACAGGAACAAAGGATTACGTTGTCTAATTGTCGACACAGGCCAATCACAGTGTTACAACAATGCAAGGGAAATATCCTGTCCTGAGTCCGGCAAACCATTGTATGGTCAGGATGCCCAGTATGAAGGCATTGTACCGTCCTACCGGGATAATGGTGACGGAACAATAACCGACCTGAACACAGGCTTAATGTGGTCTAAGGCTGTTGATAAAAAAAAGTAAGCCTAATCGAGGCACAAAAAATTGCGCAGCAAATGACCCTTGGCGGATATTCTGACTGGCGAGTCCCAAATATTAAAGAATTATATTCCCTTATTGATTTCAGAGGCTATACGGGTTTTAACCAACGAGGTTTACATTCAGGGGTCCCCTCAAATGCTATACCGTTAATCAACACAGACTATTTCGACTTTGCATATGGAAACATCGATGCAGGAGAAAGATATATTGACGCCCAGTGGCTATCGAGCACCAAGTATGTCAGCACTACTATGGATGGATCGGACACTTTGTTTGGGGTAAATTTTGCCGACGGTAGGATCAAGGGATACGGTTATCAAATGCCCGGAAGATCCAGAGAGAAGAAATTCTTCGCTCGTTATGTAAGGGGAAGTGCCTATGGTGAGAATCATTTTATAGACAATGGGGAC
>Ga0315537_1001980_pt1 | contig 15815 bp, 12 predicted proteins | sample SalMarSW160270MG_FD_203091 | JGI IMG/M metagenome (GOLD analysis project Ga0315537, IMG submission 203091) | Salt marsh sediment microbial communities from the Plum Island Ecosystem LTER, Massachusetts, United States - Salt Marsh Sediment SW1602-70 ... | reverse complement strand
CCCTGTTTTCGTATGTGGCTGATAAACTTAATATATCGCCGCACGGCCTCAGCAGCGATCGGATGATTGAAATTATAACCACTTCCGGTGCTGAGGAAGAACTTATCAAGGAAACCGAGGAACTTCTTAAACGGGCTGATTTTGCACAGTATTCATCGGCAGGCGTCGACCGGGAACAAATCCGACTGTCACTGAAAATGGCCGAACGGGTTCTGGTCCGGCTGGAGGGTATTACGATTGCTCAAAATATTTAGTTCCGGAATTGTAATTCTCCTGTTATTATCCGCGGCGCAGGCCGCTGAAATAAATGCGGATTCATTATTTATTCAGGCTAACGACCATTTCGACAATCGGGAATATGACCTTGCTCTAAAGGATAATTTAAAACTTGTGAAAGCCGGATTTCAGTCGTCTTCACTCTTTTATAATATCGGAAATTGCTACTTCAAACAGGGTGAGCTTGGCTACGCGATTCTTTATTATCTGCGCGCCAGGAGACTGAATCCCAATGATGACGATATCAACGCCAATCTGGCTTTCGCCCGGCAATTTATGCCGACCAGACTGGAAGGCGTTAAAATCAATCCAATAACCACCTTTTTCGATATGGTTGTCACGCCTTTTACCATGAACTTAATGTTTTGGACAGCTTCGATTCTGTTTATCATTTTTATTTTATATCTGGTTGGTTATGTGTATTTCCAATATCGCGGTTTATATGTCAAATTGACAATTTATGGACTGCTGATTCTGGTGCTGGCGACTTCCGGTTTGGCCGGGTACAAGTATCGAAGAGAATATATGACCCGGGAGGGTGTTATTGTGACGGCCGAGGCAAAGGTTTACAGCGCTCCTTCAGAAAACAGTGATCTCGAGTTCACCGGCGGTTACGGCCTGACTTTTGAAATCAAGAAATCTCTGGAAGACTATTATCTGGTTATTTTCGAAAATAAAAGAAAAGGATGGATAAAAAAGGAATATATCGAAATAATCTGACAATATTCCTGCCGCTCTTTTTAATTGACAGTTAACTTAAAAAGGCCTATCATTTACATTTTGACGACCGGCATAAGCCGGTTTAATTTTTGGAATAGAGATGCCGCGTATTTTTAAGAAAAAGGAATTTTGGGGAACGCTAATAGCTCTCGGAATATTCCTCTATTTGCTTAAGGATATAAGTCCGAACGATATTAAACGATTATTCGCGCGCGTAAATATTTATTATTTCATCCCCGCCATCCTGATGCAATTCACCATGGTTTTCCTGAAGGGAATTCGCTGGCGGACAATAGTCGAGAAAACAAAAAAAATACCCTTTCATAAAGTTATCCCGTTGTTCGCCGCCGGCCAGGTGCTTAATATTGTCATGCCGGCGCTTACAGGACAGGTGGGAAGACTTCTGCTTTTCTCGAAAAACGCCGGATTGAGAAAAACATTTGTTTTCTCGACGGTCGTGATGGAAATCCTGTTTGATGCCATCACCCTATTGTTGATGATTTTGCTTTTGTCGATGGCCTTTGTGTTTCCGGCCGAATATCGTTCAATCAGCTATATAATCGCGATCGCGACCGGGTCGATGTTTATTCTGTTATATCTGCTCCTGACATTTAAGGAAAAAATCGGATCATTCGGCCGACAGCATCTGCGGGGCCGGTGGCCGGGGACTTATATAACCCTTAAAAAATTCGCGCTGTCTTTTACCAAGGGTATCGCGCTTCTCAGATCCACTCAGTATTTTTTCCGAACGTTTTTTTTATCCCTGGGCGCCTGGGGTTCTCAGATTCTCGTTGTCCACTTCCTCTTTAAAGCCTTCGGCTTTCAGCTTCCATTTATCACGGCGGTAGTCATTATGGTAATAAATATCCTGGCTTTATTGATCCCTATCACGCCCGGCAACGCCGGGACTTTTGAACTGGCGGTAATGGCGCCGCTTCTGGCCTTTAGAATCATGAAGGCCGATGCCGTCATGTACGCCCTGGCATTGCATCTTTGCGACCTTATTCCTATTTTAGTTATCGGATTGTTTTTCTTCCGTTCGACACGTACGACCATAAAGGAATTCAAGGAAGAGGGCGAGAAGGAAGAGATTTTGGATCAGGTGGATATCGAGGATGAACCGGAAGAAGTCATGGTGGAAAAGGATGGCCTATGATTAGATCTCTCTTATGGAAAGCGAATGAGCCGATTCAGGAAATGCGCGGTATTGCCGATTTTGATGCCCTTTTTGCCGAACCGGAAGCTGTCCTCTGGATTGATATGCTCGACCCGGATGATAGTGAGTCATTTATTTTAACGCATGATTTTCATTTTCACCCGCTTGCAATCGAGGATGTTATCGAGGAAGAGGATGCCATTTCGGAGCTGCCACGTTCCAAGATTGACGATTATAAGAACTACCTGTATGCCGAGTTTTCGATCGCCGATTATGTCGATTACGAGGAAGGGATTAAATTACAGGAAGTGCATATTTTCCTGACGAAGAACTGCGTTGTCACGGTGCGGGATGAAGAGCATAAAGTATTCAGATACCTGTTTCAAAGGGCGAAGAAAGATGATCGAGTGATGTCACGCGGTTCGGAGTTTCTTTTTCATTTGCTGCTTGACGTAATGGTCGATAATTATAACAACATTCTTGAATTTTTCGACCGGGAGGTCGATGAGATCGAGGAAGATGTACTCGAAGAACCGGATCAGGAGACGGTCAAGAAAATATTTACCCTGAGGCGAGATATTTATCACCTGAAAAGAATCGTTTTGCCCCAGAAAGAGATGTTGGGACAGATAAGCCGGGGACAATATCCCCAGATTTCAGAGCGCTCGGCGATGTATTTTCGGGATATTTACGACCACCTGACGAGGATTATAGAGCTCTCCGAGTCGCACCGCGATACGTTGATAACGGCTCTGGAGGTGTATTTCTCCAATGTCTCGACTAAAACCAATCAGATTATAAAAGTCCTGACGATTTTTACGGTTATTCTGATGCCGCCGACATTTCTGGTCGGTCTGTGGGGGATGAATTTCAAATATATGCCGGAATACGGTTGGAAATATGGTTACGTCCTTTTCTGGGCGATATTTATCCTGATTATGATTATCATGATTGTCTTTTTCAAGAAAAAGAAGTGGATATAGGAATCCGGTTACAAGCGATCGAATTTGCCCAGCCAGCCGCTTTTATGAAATTCAATAAAAAAGATAAGAAATATAGTGATTTAGTCAAACCTTTTCTTGACTTTTGCGTAAATTGTCGTATATATACTCTTCGGTAGGTATGTAAATACCTACCGTTTAGTATATACGAAGGATTGAGAGAATGAAACAAAGCCCCAAGCAGCCGGCGGAAAAAAGACAAGCACAACTTATTAAAGCGGCGGCCAGAATTTTCGCTAAAAAAGGTTATGCCAACGCCACAACCGAAGAAATCGCGCGGGCAGCCGGATTGACCAAAGGGGCGCTTTATTTTCATTTTAAGAGCAAGGAGGATATATTCTTCGCGGTTTTTAAAAATATCAGCGAAAGAAGTACCGAAACGATTTTACAACACCTTGAAACTGAGACGAATCCGGAAATTATGCTGGAAAAGACTGTCCGTTCCGGCTTTGAATTCATCAGGAAAGATAAGTATGCGACCGCGGAGTTCTGGGAGCAGGTTCATAATATCCCGCGCTTAAGAAATTATTTTGCCCGGACGCACTGCGAGATGCGGGATAAGATCGTTAATTTTTTGAATTTACACAGTCAACTGAAAAAGAAGGAGTGCGAGTCGCTTTTTACGCTGCTTCACGCAATTTTCGACGGCATTATTTTAAGATATAAACTCGGTCATTGCAAGGTTGACCTGAACAAATTGGCCGACCAGGTGGTTTTAATTGCAAAGCTTTATTTGCGAAAAGATAGATTTGAAATGGATAAAATATGCTGAAAAAAGTACTAATATTTTTCTTTTCGGGACTCTGTTTTTCGACGCTTCTGAATGCCGCGACGGTTTTAACGCTCGAAAAAGTGCGTCAGCTGGCGTTGGAAAATAATCGACAATTCCAAACAGCTCAAAAAGAGCTGGATCGTTCACACGGTGAGATTATCTCCGCCCGATCCGCCGCTTTACCGCAGATCAGTATCGATGGCCGTTATACGCGAAACCTGACCACGCCGCAGATATTCCCCAGCGAATTAGGTGGCGGAAATGTCTCTTTTAATTTTCCCGGTCTCAATAATAATGATTTCGATTTATCCCTATCGATTACTCAGCCGCTTTATTCGGGGGGAAAAGTCGGTTCGGCGTACGGCATTGCCAAAATTTATGAAAAATATACCAAGGAAAAAGTCAATGAAGTTGAGGACGAAATCGTATTCGGCGCCGAATCGATGTTTTATCAGGCCATTCTGGCCGGATCGAATCTCGATGTTTTGAAGAGCGCCGAAGAACAGCTTTCGTACAATCTTGACGTTGTCGAAAAATATTTCGACCAGGGAATGGTATCCGAATACGAATTACTTCGCGCCCGGGTTGAGAAACTCAACCTGGAGCCGAAGCTAATTGCCGCTGAATCACAGGTCAGTCTAACGCGCAAAAAATTGAAATCCTTTGTGGGGATTGCTCTGGATGAAGAAATCACACTGGTTTCCGATTATTCCGACACGACGATAACCGATTTGCCGTCGCTGGATTCGTTGGTAGGACTGGCCCTGAATAATCGCCCGGAAATCAGACAGGCTCGACTTCAAAAGGAAGGGTACCAAAAGGCGGTACGCGTCGCGAAGGGTAACTGGATTTATCCCAATATAAGCTTGAGTACGGCTTATAGTTTCAGCGCCTATTCCGATGATTTCAAAATACAGGAAAGAGAGACGAGTAAAAGCTGGTCGGCCTCGGTTCTTTTAAATATTCCGATTTTCGACGGCGGTCGTACGATTGGCGAAGTTCGAAAAGCGAAAACCGATTATTACCAGGCAGTGCTGGCCGAGGAGCAGGCGTACGATGATATCCGTCTGGAGGTGCAGCAGGCATATGATAATCTTATGATGGCGCGGCGGGCGATGGAATCACAAAAAGAAACGATCGAGCAGGCGGAAGAAGGTTTGCGGATTGCGAATTTGAGATATGAATCGGGTGTTGGGACGCAGCTGGAGGTGTTGTCGGCGCAGACCGCCTTAACCGATGCCCGTAATAATCTTTCGAAAGCGATATATGATTTCCGACTGGCAAAATCGGCCTTAAGGAAGGCCGCCAAATTTGATATTAAGTAGAGAGGCATTATAATGACTTCGACAAAACCGATGATATCGGGGATTCTGATTATCCTGATGATGACATTAATTTTCGGATGCGCCGGGGGCGATCAGGAAGGTGCTCAAAATGCCGAAAAAGCCATTTCGGTAAAGGGAATGCTGGTGACGGCAAGTTCCGAGGACCTTACAAAAAGTTTCACGGGTACTCTTGAAGGTGAGAAACAGGCGGTAATAAATGCCAAAATCGCCGAAGCAGTGGAAAAAATTATGGTCAGTGAAGGCAGTCGCGTAAAGGCCGACGATGTAATTATCCGTCTGGATCGTACCGGGCCGACCTCCAATTATGTTCAGGCTTATTCGGTATATCAGAATGCGGAGAAAAATTTCAAAAAGATGGATCGTCTTTTCAGTCAGGGAGCGATATCCGAAATGCAATATGATGGCGCCAAAACAGATTATGAAGTTGCCCGCGCCAATTATAATGCCGCCCACAGGCTGGTCGATATCAGGACACCGATTGACGGAACGGTTACATCGGTCAAAGTATCCGCCGGCGACTTTCTTTATCCCGGCCAGCAGGTGGCCACGGTCGCAGCGATTGATAAACTGCGAATGAAATTCGGCGTGAGTGCGTCCGATATCGGTTATTTCAATGAAGGTGACGCCGTTCAGGTTATCGTCGAGTCGTCCACCCAACTAGTCGGCAACGGGCAGGTAATTACCGCGGCCAGTTCGGCTGATCCGGCGACACGGACCTTCCAGGTCGAAATCGAGATTGATAATTCTGCAAATAAATTCAAACCGGGGATGTTTGCCCGGGCTGAGATTATTGTGGAGAAGTTTAGGGATATCATTATCGCGCCGCGCAATGCCGTCGTTATAAGGGATAACAAAAACTATGTTTTCGTCGTCGCCGGTGATTCGGTAACGGCGCGGGAAGTGTCCCTGGGGGTCGAATTCGATGGTTCGGTACAAGTCTTAAGCGGGCTGAATCAGGGTGACACGCTGGTGACGGTCGGGCAGGAATATCTTGACGACGGGAGTAAGATCAATTTGACCGGATTGGAAGATCATTCGGCAGCGGGGGGGAAGTAAACTTTGAAATTAGCTGAAATATCGATACGTCGGCCGGTTTTTACGGTCATGATGATAATGGCACTGGTGGTTCTGGGATACACTTCTTTTTACCAGATGAATATCGATCTTATGCCGGAAATGGATTTTCCTTTTGTTATTATTTCGACAATTTATCCGGGGGCCGGTGCGGAAGCGGTCGAAACCGAAGTAACAAAAAAGATTGAAGACGCCATCAATCCGATTGAGGGAATAAAACACATAACATCGACCTCACAGGAAGGATACTCGCTTGTTCTCGCCGAGTTTATTCTTGAAAAGGACGGTCAGATTGCAGCTCAGGAGGCCCGCGAAAAGGTAGCTTCTATAAGAGGCGATCTTCCCGACGATATCGAGGAGCCGGTAATAGCGCGTTTTGATCCGCAGAGTGCGCCGATTATATCGTTGACCGTATCGGGAAAACGACCGCTCCGGGAAATCACTACGTTCACGAAGGATAAGGTTAAAAAACGCCTCGAATCGCTTCCCGGTGTCGGTTCGGTGACGCTGGTCGGCGGCTTTGAACGCGAGATTGGTGTTTTTCTTGATATCGACAAAATGGAATCGTATCAGATTTCGATTGATAAGGTCAAGACCGCTTTGCAGTCGGCTAACCTTGAAATCCCCGGCGGACGCATAGATGAACGCGGGGTCGAATATCTGATACGGACGATGGGTAAGCTGACCACAGTCAAGCAATTCAATAATCTCGCTATAGATAATCCCGAAGGTCAGCCGGTGTACCTTCACGATTTCGCGACTGTTGTGGATGGTGTCGCCGAGCAACGGTCGCTGGCAAGAGTCAATGGCGAACCATCAGTGACGCTTGATATCTCGCGGCAGTCGGGCGCCAACACGGTCAAGATTGCGGAGGCCGTCAAGGCTGAAATCGCGCGCTTGCAGGAAGAGCTGCCGCCCGATATAAACATCAATGTTGTTCTTGACAACTCGTTATTTATCGAGAACTCAATCCATGAGATCTTAACCAATATTATTTATGGCGGACTTTTGGCGATCCTTGTGATTTTTCTCTTTTTGGCCGATATACGCTCGACGATTGTCTCGGCCGTGGCCATTCCAACCTCGATTATCGCCACCTTTACTTTTATGAAAATCCTTGGCTTTACCCTGAATATGATGTCGCTGATGGGCCTTTCTCTGGCGGTGGGATTATTGATCGATGATGCCATTGTCGTTATTGAAAATATTTTCCGACATCTGGATCAGGGCAAACCAGCTATGAAAGCGGCATTCGAGGCCACTAAAGAAATCGGGCTGGCTGTTATGGCGACGACTTTTTCAATCGTGGTCGTTTTTCTCCCGGTTGCGTTCATGGGTGGAATTGTCGGGCGCTTTTTCTATCAATTCGGTATGACGGTCGCCTTTGCCGTAAGTGTATCGCTGTTTGTCGCTTTTTCATTGACGCCGATGTTGTCCTCGCGATTTTTGAAAAAAGAAGGCAATGACCTTCAACCACCCAGATTTGTTCTGTTCAGAATCGCCTGGAAATTTTATCGCCGGATTTTAAAAATTATCAAACCCTGGAACGTATTTTTCAATAAGTTAAATGGATGGTACCGGAGAATCCTGGGCTGGTCATTGGACCATCGGTTGATTGTCCTGGGTGTGGCCACAGTCGCATTCATACTGGCTATTTTCCTCGGTCAATATGTCGGCAGTGAGTTTATACCGGCCACCGATCGCGGCGAGGTAAGAATCAGCATCGATACGCCGCCGGGAACCGATCTCCAGACAACCTCCGAACGCATGGCTCAGGTCGAAAAGATTTTATGGCAGCTTAAAGAAGTCAAATTAATTTTTACGACAATCGGTTCCGGTCAGAATCCGGTCAACAATGGGCAGATTTTTGTCAAACTGGTTGACCGCGATTTACGAGATATATCGGCGTTTCTCCTGGTCGATTCGGTCCGCAATATGATTTCAGTCGTCCCCGGCATTGAGTATTCCGTCAGCACCGAAGAAAGCCATGCCGGGGGGGGCAAACCGGTCGAGATTTCGATCCGAGGAACCGAGCTTGATATTGTCAGTGAACTGACGCACAAGGTACAGGATATTTTCGAGAAAACGCCCGGTACGGTAGATATCAGCAACACTCTTGAAGAAGGAAAACCGGAACTTAGAATAAGAATCGACCGTGAGAAAGCCAATGATCTGGCGCTTAATGTTTACTCAATCGCCTCCACTGTAAGGGGCTTTGTTGACGGTGAGGTGGTGACACGGTATAAGGAGGGTGATGAGGAGTATGATGTTCGTATTCGGCTGAAAGAGTCGTCGCGGACGTCAGCGGCGGATGTCGGTCGTCTGCTGATTGCCAGCAATAAAGATATTTCGGGACTGCGAACGTTTTTGGTGCCGCTGTCGCACGTGGCCGATATTGGCAAGACGGCTGCCATCGGCCAGTATAATCGTTATGATAGACTGCGAGAGGGAAAGGTCAACTGTAATGTCGCCACCGGCGCTTTTAGCGGCACGATTGTTAACGAAATAATGCAAAAGGCAAGTGCGATAGACTTACCGCCCGGATATTATATAAATATTTCCGGCCAGGGAGAAATAATGGCGGAGTCATTCCAAAACATTTTTGTGGCGCTTTTTCTGGCCGTGATATTTATCTATCTTCTTCTGGCCTCGCAGTTTGAGTCGTTTTTTGATCCATTTTCCATTATGTTTTCGCTACCGCTTTCGCTGGTCGGGGCGATTCTGGCCTTACTGGTTTTCGGAAGTTCGATGTCGATTATTTCGCTGATTGGAATTATCCTTTTGATGGGACTCGTGACCAAAAACGCTATATTGTTGATTGACTTTATCAAACAAAATCGGTATAGAGGTGTGAAGAGACGGGAAGCGATACTGATAGCGGGCCCGATCCGGCTGCGTCCGATTTTGATGACGACTTTTGCGATGATTTTCGGGATGCTTCCGCTGGCGCTGGGAATCGGACCCGGGGCCGAATTTCGGTCGCCTATGGGCCGGGCGGTTATTGGAGGATTGATTAGCTCAACTTTATTGACGCTGGTGGTGGTTCCGGTCGTATATACAGTAATAGACGATATTATTACATTTTTTATCAGGCGGGAGACAATTCGACCGATAAGAGATAATAATGAAGGCAGTTGAACCGCCAGTAAGCTCGATGAATAATCGGCAGTTTTCCAGGCTTTATTCTGATTTTTTGAATAAAGAAGCGCCTATAAAAAGGTACATTTTTTCAAGCAAGCCCGCCGATGTCGCCGATCGAATCGGCCCGCCCAAAATCGATCGTGAGATTCTTTGCGATATTCTGCTCAGGCAGAATAAAGAATTCGGCGCCAAGCCGAAGGCGCTGGGTGCGGTCGAGGGATTGCGGCAGATGGATGCCCTGTGTATTTTTGCCGGCCAGCAGGCCGGACTTTTCGGGGGACCATTGTTTACTCTTTATAAGGCGGTCGATATCGTCAAACGGGCGCGCCTGCTCGAAAAGCAGCTGTCGCGTCCGGTAATACCTGTTTTCTGGATTGCCTCGGATGATCATGATTTTGCCGAGATAAATCATACTTATTATGTAAATCAGGAAGGGGATCTGGCTAAAATCGGATATGAACATCCCGACGATGTCCATGTACCGATCGCGGAGATTTGCCTGAGCGGTGAAGAGGAATTTTCAGATCTTAAGCGGCAGACCGAGAGTGCCTTTGGAGGCACCGATTTTTCGGATGAATTGCTTAAGCGTTTATTCGCGGCCTATACATTCGAAAAATGTATGGCCGGCGCTTTTGCCGAATACATGACTGATATTCTGCCGGACTGTGGGTTGGTATTTTTCTGCCCCAGCGATAAGGATATAAAGTTCCATTCCAAGGATTTTTTCAAACGTCTGACCGAAAGCCATTTTCGCCTTAAACAGATTCTTGATGAGACCAACCGCTTTCTTAAGGAGGATGGCTATCATATTCAGGTAGAAAAGAAACCGTCGGCGGTGCACATGTTTTTTCATGATCCGGGACGGCTGGCTATCCATTTTCTTGATGAATCTTTTCACGTCGGCGAAAAAAGGCTTGGTCTGCCGGGAATGCTGGATTTGATCGACAGAAATCCGGAGAAATTTTCGCCCGATGTTCTCTCACGTCCGCTGTGGCAGTCATATTTATTTCCGGTTGTGGCGCAGACGGGAGGACCCTCCGAGATTGCCTATTTCAGTCAGATCGGGAAGTTATTCAGGCTTTTTGACTTAACCCAGCCCTGCTATTTTCCCAGGGCAAGCGCGACGATTGTCGAAAAAAGGTCAGAGGAGTTATTCAAAAAGTATAATTTCAAGATGGAAGACCTGACCGGGGACATTGAACAGCTGATCAATCGGATTGCGGCGGAATCATTTCCCAAAGAGATCGATAATATAATCAGGTCTTTCCGCAAAACGATGGAAGATGAGTACGCCCGTTTTGAAAAGGAGATGGTTGCGTACGATGAAAATCTTGAACCGAATGCGAAACAGACGTATGGCAAAATAGATTTCGCGCTGAATAATTTCGAAAAGAAGATTTTCAGCCAGCATAAGAAGAGAATGCAGACGGTTCGAAATCAGATTTATAAACTGAACGAAATATTATATCCTAATAAGAACCTTCAGGAAAGATCGCTCAACATAAATTATTTCATCGCCAAGTACGGCTTTAATGTGGTTGGCTTTATCGCGCGGAGTCTGGATATAAGTACGGTCGAGCATCAAATAATCCCGCTCTCCAAATTCGTCGAATAATATGAACATCGGCATAACATGTTATCCTGTCCCGGGCGGCTCCGGGATAGTCGCCACCGAGTTGGGGCAGCAGCTTGCCACGCGAGGTCATCAGGTTCATTTTATAAGTTATGCCATCCCCTTTCGGCTCGACCGCTACCAACAGAATTTGTTTTTTCATGGAGTCGAAACGACAGCTTACCCGTTGTTCAAACATCCGCCGTATGCGCTGACCCTGGCGGCCAAGATGGCTGACGTCGCCTGTCAGTACAATCTGGAAATATTGCATGTGCACTATGCTATCCCGCATGCCACCTCGGCTTTTTTGGCCAAGCAGTTAATCACCTGCCGGCTCCCGAAAATTATCACGACTTTACACGGAACCGATATTACGCTGGTCGGTTCGGACCCCTCTTTTTTTGATATTACGCAATTCTCGATTAATGCCTCCGATGGGGTCACGGCCGTATCGGCGTACCTGGCCGACGAAACCAAAGCGACTTTCAAGCTCGAAAAAGAAATCCGGGTGATACATAATTTCTTCGACAGTGAACGCTTCCGACCCGATGCGGTTACAAGCTGCAAGCGGAGAAATTTTGCCGCCGATGATGAGTTTGTCATTGCTCATATTTCGAATTTTCGACCGGTCAAAAGAACCCTCGATGTGATTGATATTTTCAGTCGTATCGCCGAGGCATTGCCGTCGCGGTTGTTATTGGTCGGCGAAGGGCCCGATACGGTTCTTGCCCGCAGGCATGTCAGCAAGAAAAACCTGAATGGTCGCGTTACTTTTTTGGGTAATGAGGGTCGGGTCGAGGAAATCTTACCTTTGACGGATCTCTTCTTGCTCCCTTCCGAGGAAGAATCGTTCGGTCTCGCCGCTCTGGAGGCGCTGGCCTGCGGTATACCGGTTATCGGGACGCTTGAGACCGGTCTGGTCGAGCTAATCGATGACAAAGTCAACGGATTTCTATTCCCGGTAGGCGACACCGAAGCGATGGCGAGGGCGGGAGTGGAGCTCCTTTCCGACAAAAAAAAATTGGCGCAGTTCAAAAGAAGCGCTCATGAGTCGGCGTATGACCGCTTTAACGCCAATAAAATCGTTACGCAGTACGAAAAGTACTATGAAGAAATATTGAATGGATAAAAATATCCCGAAACTTGACGTTCTCGCAATCGCGGCGCATCGTGACGATATCGAAATCACCTGCGGCGGGACAATTATAAAATTAGCCGACAAGGGCAAAAAAGTCGGCGTGCTGGATCTCACGCAGGGTGAGATGGGAACGAGAGGTACCGCCCGGGATCGTGAACGGGAAGCAACTATTGCAGCCGATCTGATGGGCCTGGCCTGGCGGGATAATCTCGGTTTGCCGGATGCCGATGTGGAGGTCAACCGCGAAAATAAAATAAAAATAGCCAAGATTATTCGACAGTCAAAACCGACGCTGGTTATACTTCCGTTCTGGCGTCAGCGGCATCCGGACCATCTCTCGGCGAGCCTGCTGGGCTACGATGCGTGTTATCTGGCCGGTTTGGCGAAACTTGATATCGGGGGCGAGCGGCATCGTCCGCCAAAAATTATTTATAGTTCGTCGTTTCGTGATGTGAAACACTCGTTTTTTGTCGATGTCAGCGATCAGTTTCAGCGCAAGCTGGAATCAGTCGGGGCATACAAATCGCAATTCGACGGCACACCGCAATCGAAACAGATATTCAAGCCGGGCGTCGATATTTTTGAATATATGGCGGTGAGCGCTCGCTATTATGGTCATATGGTCGGTGTGAATTTTGCCGAGGCGTTTTCGATAAAAGAGAATATATTGATAGATGATCCCTCGGAGATGCCGGTGCGATCGATATGATATGAATGCTGGCGTGCCCCGCCGCTTGCGGTGGGATCGTCAATAAGTGCACAATAATTAAATCTTATGCCTCGTTACACATTCAAAGAAGTCACCTCCGAACTGTGGCTCGATTTTGAAAAGCTGTTCGGGACGAACGGTGCCTGCGGCGGCTGCTGGTGCCAGTGGTGGCGGCTGCCCAAAGGGGGTTTGTTATGGGAAGAGACCAAGGGCGCCAAAGCCAAGCGGACGATGAAATACTTATTTAAAAACAACATGGTGACCGGTTTGCTGGCGTACGATGGCGATATGCCGGTTGCATGGTGCTCTTACGGACCGAGGACAGATTTTCCGCGCACCGAACGGATGAAAGCTTACCGTCGGGGTGATAACGAAGCTGTCTGGTCATTAAACTGCTTTTTCATCGACAAAAAATATCGGCGAACCGGCCTGGCGCGAGAGATTTTGAAGGCGGCTTTGAAGTTTATGAAAAGACGAAAAGTCAAAATAGTCGAGGCTTATCCGGTGCCTTTGACAAAAGACGGCAAGCAGCTTCCCGCCGCTTTCGCTTACACCGGCCCCTTGAAGATATTCGAAGAAGCCGGTTTCAAAATCATCCAGCGGTTGTCATATTCCCGCCCATTAGTGCGGAAAGAATTAAAATAGTATTGCGAGCAGATATAAAAAAACCCGCCGATGATGATCCGGCGGGTTTATTATTAAGGATAAAGATATCTCAGTCGCAATGGCCGGGGCCGATGAGGCCATTATTGTAATCATCCAATTTGCCTTTCAACTTATTGACATACTGCTGGTCTTTCTTGGAAAGACTGTCCCAGTCGGTCCAGTCGTATTCGGCCAGGAATTCATCAGCTTTGGTGATTACTTTGCTGATATCGGAATCGTCAGCGCTACTGGCAATATTAAATTTCGCACCGAGCAACTGAGCATAGAGTTTGGTAATACCATTGGAAGGGTCGCCATAAGTCTTCATGACAAGAATATCATACGCCATGGCCGAATCGGTCACGACCAGGCTCTTACCCGTGCCGTCGCCCAGGGTGATGGGCAGCAACGCCGAGACGACGTTATCCTGAGGGCCGAAGCCGCAATGATTCTTCCAGAAACCAATGGTTAAGGTGCAGCCTTCCTGCGGAACGCGATACAAACCGGCATCCCAGGTGGGATCGATTTCACCGGCTTCAAGGTTGGTGCAAATGGTCATTCCGGTGGTCGGATCGGCATCGCTGTCGACCGCGTCATCGGTACCCTGATCCTGCATGGTGAAAGCATAACCTTCCGGTTTAACAAATTCGACATAGTAGTCACCCGGCATCAAATTGTAGAAGAAGTAAAATCCATCAGCGTCGGTCATCGTAGTTGCTACCAGGTTGTCATCACAGTCGTACAGGTTGACGACTACATCCGGGAAACCCGGCTCATCGGCATCCTGAATGCCATTCTGATTATTGTCAATCCAGACGGTGTCGCCCAGTGCGGCCGGTTCCGGTATCTCGGGGAATTCAAAGCGAACCAGGGCCTGTTTTTCGAGATCAGTCGCATTAAACCAGCCATACCAGCCGATATCCAATTCAGGTGAGTCGCCTCTATTCTCATCCGGATAAGTTTCGACTATATAGGCGTCAGCAGTGGCCTGCAATTGCTCACAGACAACATTCTGTCCATCCATATAACATACTTCCAAATAGGGCTGTAATGAGGCGGCTTCCCGGCTATGTAATATTGTGTAAGGGCTGGTCATATCTTCCTGATCCAAAAGGATGCCGAAATTGTCATAAGTGCCGCTTAACCAGGCCGTGACAAGAGCGGTAACATCAATGCCTTCATAGGCTGTATCGTCGGCGAGGAAGGAGCCCTCGACAGTGGCGTCAAAGCTGCCACCGAAATTGTTCCAGGTCACTGTCATTTCACCCCAATCGGCAGTTATGCGATGGGCGCTGATGGTATAGCCACTGGCCTGATTAACATAAACATAAAGTGTGGCCGAGACCAAATTATCCTGGGTTGGAGCTCCGGTCAATCCCGCCTGGAAAAGGGCAGGATTATCGGAGCGGGTAACCAAAGTGCGATCGCTATCGCACCCGATGCCGATTAACGCCAGGACCGAAATCAGCATCAGCAATAAAGTCAGTTTCCGCATGTTTGTGAATCCTTCGTTTTATTCGTTAATGATTAATTTCTATCTTAATAGACACCGCATATGGCAAAAAAAGTGCCTTCTTTATATAAAAATTCCTGATTTCCAAATATTCAGACTGCTAATTAGTGCTTATGAGACCGAAAACCGTTTTGACAGACGATTTGTTCCCTTATTTGGAAAATTTATGTGAAATTTGAAGGATTGCATCTTAAATCGAATTCAGGATAAGCCGACAATAGTCTGAAAAGCAATATATGAAATTATAAAAGGCTGTAATCTATTGCAGTATATATGCATGTGTTCTCTCTTATTGTGAAATCTATTATCATTCTTTAGCTTACACTGGGGCCGGTAATGGCAAAGGACAGATTTATTTCCCGCTTTTTCAGTCTTGATTTCGGGGCGGAAACTGTTATTATGTTCCCGGAAGCGGATAGGGTCTGGTGGCCCTTGCGGTCTTCAAAACCGTGGGGAGACGGTTAGGCCGTCTCCGGTGGGTTCGATTCCCACCCCTTCCGCTTTTTAATCGAGGAAAACATGAATCGAAACTATCATAGGTTTAATGAATATCGCCAGGTATCCGGGTCTCTTGACTTAAAATGACAGCTTTGTTATCATGTGAAAAATTATTGCGCTATCCGGAGTGACATCGAATGAAGATTAAATTCCTTGATCTGCACGCTCAGTATAATTCGATAAAAGACGAAATAGATTCGGCATTGTCCGAGGT
>Ga0315537_1001979_pt1 | contig 15821 bp, 12 predicted proteins | sample SalMarSW160270MG_FD_203091 | JGI IMG/M metagenome (GOLD analysis project Ga0315537, IMG submission 203091) | Salt marsh sediment microbial communities from the Plum Island Ecosystem LTER, Massachusetts, United States - Salt Marsh Sediment SW1602-70 ... | reverse complement strand
TCGAGATTGCCAAAGAGTTCTTAAGCGCTATGAATCAGACGCTTCCGGAACTGAATTATAATGGTGCTCTCATAACATTTGGTCATGATGACTCGATCCTGCGTGATTACGGACCGACTCGATATTCGACTTCAGGGTTTGGATCGGCCCTGAACGCTACAAAGGAGCCCAGGGGAAATAGTTCTTTTCCTTTGGCAACAGCCATCAACGCGGCCGCCGGTGACTTGAAGTCCCGTCACGGTCAAATAGCAGTGATTATCGTTAGCGACGGAGAAAATATGGACCAGGCCCCGGTAAAGGCTGCGGAGGCCTTGAAAGGGGAGTTCGGTAACCGGGTTTGCATATACACGGTGCTGGTGGGAAATGATCCTTCCGGCGAAGCGCTTATGAAACAGGTTGCTTCAGCCGGCGGTTGTGGATTTTCAGTGCGTGCAGACGGAGTTAAAGATAGCGGTGGCATGGGAAGTTTTGTGAAAAACGTATTTTTGGCCGGGATGGCCGAACCCAAAATGGCCAAACCGTTGGACAGTGACGGAGACGGGGTAACGGATGACCTGGACCGGTGTCCGGATACCCCCAAAGGTGTTACCGTGGATGCTTACGGTTGCCCCCTTGACTCGGACGGGGACGGTGTACCGGACTATCTGGATAAATGTCCGAATACGCCCAAGGGTGCTACTGTGGATGCAAGGGGGTGCTGGACCTATGCGGCGGTGGTGCTGTTTGACTTTGACAGTGCTAAGATTAAGCCCGAAGCTTTTTCCATGCTTGGTGAGGCGATCTCCATACTGAAAAAGGACCCGGAGATGAAGGTTGAGATTGATGGTCATACGGATAATAAGGGTCCTGCCTCTTACAATATGAAGCTTTCTGAAAGACGTGCCAAAGCCATCATGCAATATTTTGTGGACAAAGGCGTTGAAGCGGGACAGCTTACGACCAAGGGTTTTGGGTTTACCAAGCCGGCCGCAAGCAACGACACCAAGGAAGGCCGTGCCAAAAACCGAAGGGTTGAATTAACGCCGGTTAAATAAATAACCCTGACAGGTATGAAGATGGGATAAGACAACTTTGTTGCCAAATTCCATCTTCATAAACCAAATTTGTCTCCATGTTTAATCATTACATTATATTTTGAGAGTTTGTTTGATTAAAAAGACGATGTCATTACCAATGATGGATATAGAAACCTTAAAAAAAATATTTAAAGATAATCCTGAAAAACCAACGATTACATTTAAAGGTAAATGTTCGGTCTGCGGGGTAGAGGTAGTAATTGAGGTAATACCCTCATCAGGAGGATTTGGGCTGCAGGGTGGCGCTTTATTTGAATATACTCCCGACGTGTATTTTGCTACATGTCCTAATTGCTACAAAACCAACCCCAAGATCGAAGATCACTCTGAACCAAAATACAACTGTATTATTGCTAAATAAAATGCCCGAGACAGTTATGAGCAAAAAAAACAGACAAGGAGGACGAGCATGAAAAAATGGATTCTTTTAGGTGGCGGCGCTCTTGTTGCCGTCATCATCATTGTGCTGGTTGTCGGGGTGTCCAATCTTGGGCCCATGATTAAGAATGCAGTCAATACTTACGGCCCTGAAATGACGAAGACCGAGGTAAGATTGAGAGATGTCAGGGTTTCTCTTTTATCTGGAGAGGCCGAACTCAAGGATTTCTTATTGGGAAATCCCGAGGGATTCAAATCTCCACAGGCCATGAGCGTGAAATCTATTCATCTGAACGTGGATGAAAAATCGATCACCAAAAATACGATTATCATTGATAAGATCGAGGTGCTTGCCCCTGAAATCACTTATGAGAAGATTCGCGGCACGGACAATTTTCAAACCATTATGAACAACGTGAAAAAATTTATTGGGGCGGACAAGACCACTGAACAGCCTGCTGAGAAAGGGAAAACAACTGAGGGCAAGAAGATTCTGATCAAAAATTTTATTGTTCGCGACGGAAAGGTAAATTTGGCCATGGCAGTGCTCGGTGAAAACACACTGAGTGCCGATTTGCCGGACATCCATCTCAAGAATGTGGGCCAGGAAAAAGGCGGTGCATCTCCTGCAGAAGCATTTAAAGAGATATTTGCTGCACTGTACACAAAGATAACATCTCCGGCAGTAACCGATGTTCTCAACAAAGAACTCAAAAAATTAACTACCGACACTCAGGCCATGACCCAAGAGGCTAAAAAGCAACTAGAAGACGCCGGCCAAAGCGCCAAAGATGAAGTCAAGGCCACAACCGATAAACTTAAGGGAATCTTTGGAAAATAAAGATGATTAAGGCAGGCTGTATTTCCTGTAGCGTGGTTGGATATTAATAGGAGAATTCAAATGAATTTACGACACGTTAATTTCAAAATGTTTAAATCTATCTTCATAATATGTATTACTATCCTTGCACTTTGTTGTAATTCAAGAGTTGTAACCGCACAAAGCAACTGGTTTCAGAAAGCAAAGGACTTGGTTGGCGGTGTTGAGAAAAGTGACAGTGGGCAAAGTGCACTATCCGTTGATAACATTGCCGCCGGACTCAAGGATGCACTTCGCGTAGGTTCTGAAACCGTCGTTAAACAATTGGGAAAACCCGACGGGTTTAATGCGGATCCGGCGATTCATATTCCATTACCGGAAAATTTTAAAGCCGTCAGAAATGCACTGGATAAAATTGGAATGTCATCTATGCTCGACGATCTGGAATTACAACTCAATCGAGCGGCCGAAGTAGCCACCCCCGAAGCCAAGGCGCTTTTCTTGCAGTCCATTAAAGAAATGACCCTGGACGATGCCATGGGCATCTACAAAGGACCGGATGATGCAGCCACAAAGTATTTTCAGAGCAAGATGTCACAACCCCTTGCCGAAGCCATGCATCCTATTGTAGAAAACAGCCTGTCCCAGGTTGGGGCGGTGCAGACCTACAATAACGTCATCGGTAAATACCGATCTTTGCCTTTTGTGCCCGATGTTAAGGCTGATTTGACGAATTATGTTACCGAGGGAGGCATGAACGGAATTTTCCACTATCTTGCCCGTGAGGAAGCCGCTATCCGCCAAAATCCCGCTAAGCGCACCACCGATCTGTTGAAACGTGTTTTCGGTGCGCAATAGAGACTTACCGGTGGCCGTGGTATCAGTGGGTCGTATGAGGTAATTCAATAATAGATGAACACAGAAACGAGCGGCCTAAGGAGGAACGCATGAGAAAAGAGACGACTCTAATACCTGTTCGGTTGATTTTGATTGCTGTTTTTCTGATTCCCTAACCTGAAGAAGGCGTATGAAAAGTTAAACGCAGAATATGAAGATAGCGAAAAGGCTGCAAAAAAGGTGTCCGAATGGATCGATAAGGTGGAATCTGTTTCAGATGCCCTATTTGGAAAAAACATACGCGACAATTGCGCGTCTCGTTTTGGTCATGCATGTCAACAATTTGACGGTTAACCTCTTGTTTCGATTTTCCCGCAATTCCTAATCTACCCCCCCAAGTTTTGGCCTCCTTATTAATAAAGGTTATATCATATTGATATAATTTAGCTTAGTGATTTGCCAGGTTGAATTTACAAAAATTAATTCCAAATGGCATATTTAATGCAGAAGATTCTGCAGGCTCAAAAAGAAACAATATTTTACAAACATGTCATTTTATGGCTTGAAAACGCTTATCCGTTTTACTCGCTTTCACAATCACTCTATGAAAATAAATAGCCTGAAAAAGATAACCTCCAGAATGTTTAATTTGGATCGAAGGAAAGGTAGGCGATTCAAAGTAGATGACCGTGTATTTGTTGTTTTTGGACCTCGTCTTCACAAAAGAAAGCCAATTATCGATATAAGTATGGGTGGGCTAAGTTATGTTGATGGAGAAAATCAACTAACAAAATCAATTAGTTTAAACCTGGTGGCCGATAATTGTTTGTATTTTGATGATAAGGTTTTGTTTATGCCCATTTTGAAGTCAGAAACGGTCTATTCCCTTGACGATTCGATAAAAACAAATCGACAAGCCGTACAATTTATGGGACTGACGACAAGTCAGAAATCTCAACTGAAAAATTTCATCCAGAGCCACGCCACAGATAGTGTTTAAGTCGAATTGGGGAAAAAATAACAAATTACGGCTTGTGAATGTGGTCATTTAGATTCATCGCATTAAGCCGGGCAGAAACAGAGCGATCTGAGGAAATATAAGAAGAATCAGATTGCAGAGAAGCAAAGCCGCAAGCATGGGCAAAACACCCCTGAAGATATTTTCCAGTGGAACATCCTTGGCAACTCCATAGACCACATAAACATTAACCCCCACAGGCGGCGTGATTACTCCCATTTCGGTAATTAAAACAATCACCACGCCAAACCAGATCGGATCAAATCCAAGGGTTTGCACCACCGGAAAAAATATGGGGATAGTCAGCATAATCATGGCCAGGGCGTCCATAAAACAGCCTCCGAAAAGATAGACCAAAATGATTACACCCATAATGGCATGGGGAGGGAGGGGAAGAGAACTCACCCATTCTGCCAGTTCATAAGGCACCCGGGTAATGGCCATAAAATGGCCGAATATTACGGCGCCGGTTACAATCACCATTATCATACAACTTATTTTGGTGGTATCTGCGAGGGATTTAACAAACGCATGCCATGTGAGTTGCTTTCTGAAGACCGCAATCAGTATGGTTAAGAACGCGCCGATAGCCGCCGCCTCGGTTGGCGTAAAAATGCCGAAAAAAATACCTCCCATGACCAGGGCAAACAGTATCAAAGTTTCAACCACACCGGCAAAGGATCTGAATTTCTCTTTGAAACTGGTCTTGGGGCCGGGAGGTGCAAGGGAGGGGTTTTTCAGGACCCTGAGGTAAATGCTCATTAAAAAAAGAAAGCAGAGAAGAATACCCGGCAGAATTCCGGCAGCAAAAAGTTTGCCGATGGACTGTTCGGTCAAAATTCCATATACAATGAAAATTACGCTGGGAGGTATAAGAATGCCGAGGCTTCCTGCCGCGGCTACGGTACCTGTGGCCAGACCCATATCATACCCGTACCGTTTCATTTCAGGAAGCGTAACGGTTGCCATGGTTGCTGCCGTCGCGTTGGTCGAGCCGCATATGGCCGAAAAACCGGCACACGCGCCCACGGTTGTCATGGCAAGCCCCCCCCGGCGGTGGCCAAAAAATACATAGGCAGAATCATAGAGCCTTCGGCTGATACCGGCGTGAAAGGCAATCTGCCCCATAAATACAAATAGGGGAATGACGGTCAAATTATAGGAAGAAAAAACATCCCAGACATCACGGGCTAAAAGATTAAAGCCCGCTTCGAAGCTCACCACGCAGCTGAATCCCATCAATCCTAAAAAACCCATGGCAAAGCCCACCGGCATTTTAGAATAGAGAAGGAGAACCAGTATGATAATACCTATGATTCCTGTGGTTGTCAGACTCATTTCCCAAATAGTTTCAAAAGGTTCTTAAACAGATCTGACAGCAAGGTGAGGCAAACGACTGTTGCTGAAAAACTAATCCCGTATACAAATGGATAAAAAGGGAGTTCCAGGGTCAACGAGACCTCGCCGGAAAGACGAAGATCATTTGCATAAATTACGGACTGCCACGCAATTAATGTAAAAAAGAACAGCCCAAAGCATGTGGTGACGCTTTCAATCAGACCCTGAATTCTGCGCGGGAAAAGGCTGACCACAAAGCTTACCGCCACATGACCTCTTTCTGCTGAGGTATGGGCCATGGCGAATGCAACTGCCGCAGCCCCCAAAAAGCAGACCAACTCATAGGTGCCGGGGATGGGCTTTCGAAAATAGCGCAGGATCACATCCGCACAGGTAAGAAGCATCATGACAACAATGGCAACTCCTGCAACCCAGTAGAGTTTCCTCGCCATAGCGTGAGATATTTTTTCAAAGGGATCCATTTTTATGATTCGTCATACGCCATAAAATTCGGGGTTGCCCTATACCCTCCTGTTTGGTGAAAGGCAACCCCTTTATATGAAAATCATCTTAATGTATTTAATGTAAAAACAAAGTAATATATGTCATAGTTTCAATTAAAACATTATATTATTGGGACATCAATTCTCTGATTTTTTTAACGTAGACGTCGCCGTTAGGAGTGTTGGTAATATAATCGTTAATCACCGGTTCGACAGCATTGCGCCATCTGGCACTTTCTTCATCGGACAGGGGTATAATTTCGTTGCCCAGGCTTAGTGTATATTTTCTGCCTTCTTCATCGGTGCTGTCCCATACCTTTCCGTGAACACCCACATATTTTTCACTGACCGTTTCAAAAACCTTCTGTATATCGGCCGGAAGAGACTTCCACTTGTCAAGATTCATTACAACGAAAAAGGTGGTCGTGTACCCGACGCTGTAACATTCAGTCGTATATTTGATAACCTCGGCCTGTTTCCACCCTTTTAGAACCTCCATGGGGCCAAATGTTCCCTCTACGACCCCTTTTTTCAGAGATTCGTAGGTTTGACCCTGGGGCATGGCCACCGGAACACCACCCAGAGCTTGAACGACCTTGGCACTTAGACCGGTAGCTCTGATTTTCATGCCCTTGAGATCTTCAAGTTTCCTTACGGGGTTCTTTGTATGAAGAAGGCCCGGGCCGTGTGCATGAAGATAGAGGACTTTTACGTCGTTTAACTCTTCAGGCGTGAAGGTCTTTGCAAATTCCTGAGCGACTTTGCTGGCCACTTTTCCATTCGGATAACCCATGGGGAGATCAACTGCGGCCATGACCGGAAAACGTCCACGGGTATAGGCGAACAGACTGAATCCCAAATCTGAAATTCCCGTGACCACGCCACTGTAACATTGGGGAGCTTTTGTCAAGGTTCCGCCGGGAAAAACGGTGATCTGCACTTTATTGTCGGTGAGGGTTTCAATTTCTTTGGCCCAGTCCATTGCAGCTTTTGTCTGACCGTGGGTAGGGGGAAAGAAGATGCTGAATGTCAGATTGATGGGTGCGGCTTCCGCTGCCAGGGCACCTGTTGATAATAAAACGGCGCACAGGGTTGCGGCCAGGAAAAATAGAAAAAATTTTTTCATAACTAAGACCTCCTTCTTGTTAAATGTTATACTTGAATTTCAAAACCTTAGGCAAATACCATAGGTATCAACGTCCCGATATAACAAAATCAAAAGGAAGACAATAAAAATATTATTTTATTATTTTCATGGTTTTTGCGAAACGTTTATGGACCCATCCGCCAAATCAAATTACGAGTCTTCTTGACATTGAGATTTTATTGGTCTAAAAGTTTTTTGATCTACCTAACTGTCTCGGAAATTCTACAATTTTTCGAGAATACATGTTCTTTAATACAAAATGTTTATGGCATCGGAGTGGAAGAATGGAATTCTGGAATTGTGGAATATTGGGGGTAAAGGCGGAAACAAACCATTTTAACTGTAAAAAACTCCTTCAAACCCATTATTCCATTACTCCATTATTCCACTATTCCAATTGGGGCGAAGCCCCTAAGTTCTAATGGGATAGTAAATAGTAAGTTATAACAAAATCTAAAACTATTTATGAAAGGAGATTAAAAATGGCAGCAAAACTAATTAAAGGTACTGAAATCCGTGAACAGATTCTTGAAGAAATTACTGCTGAAGTTGCGGAAATTAAAGAAAAGCACGGTGTTGTTCCGGGACTTGTAACCATTTTGGTTGGTGAAAATCCTGCTTCAATTTCTTACGTGACCCTCAAGATTAAAACCGCCCACCGGGTCGGATTCACTGAGATACAGGACAGCCAGTCCGTAGACCTTTCCGAAGAGGCACTTTTGGGTCTGATCGACAAATACAACAACGATGATGCTATTAACGGCATCCTTGTGCAGCTCCCCCTTCCCAAACAAATTGATGAGAAAAAGGTTTTAAATGCCATTGATCCTGACAAGGATGTGGACGGATTTCATCCGGTCAATGTGGGACGTCTTATGATCGGCGGTGATGAAGTCAAGTTTCCCCCCTGTACCCCGGCAGGTATACAGGAGATGATTGTTCGGGCCGGTGTTGAGACCAGCGGGGCGGAGGTAGTGGTTGTGGGCCGTTCCAACATCGTAGGGAAACCCATAGCGAATATGATGCTCCAGAAGGGCCCGGGCGCCAATTCAACCGTCACCGTTGTTCATACCCGCACAAAAGATCTGGCCGGACATTGCAAGCGAGCGGACATCCTGATCGTGGCCGCAGGCGTTCCAGGATTGGTAAAACCCGAGTGGATCAAACCGGGTTCATGCGTAATTGACGTGGGGGTCAACAGGATCGGTGAGAAGATCAGTGAAAAAACCGGGAAGAAGATTGCAATTTTAAGCGGAGATGTTGATTTTGATGCCGCCAAGGAAATTGCAGGCTTTATTACACCGGTGCCGGGAGGTGTCGGGCCCATGACCATCACCATGCTTATGAAAAACACACTTAAATCTCTCAAATTTAAACTGGGGATTGCCTGATTATAATATGGTGTTTAGAAACAGCCTGCATGACGCCGAAAATCTGGCGAATTAACGCCTGAATTTTTCAGGGGAAAGGTTATCGGCGTCAATCCTATCTAAAGCTGACGGTTTCGTAAAAAGTCCAATTTCTGCGTTGCGCTTCATTTCGTGTTCACTGCGGCGTACATAAGTACGCCTCATTCCACGAAATTCGCGACGCCTTGAACTTGAACATTTTACTTTGCCGTCTCAATTTTGACTTTTTACGAGTTCATCAAAGCTAAACTGAGCGATTTTTTTACTTGATCTCAGCACATCTCTTCGCAAAAAAAATCGCTCAACTTAAGTTAACGTTTGTTTCATATTCCCGTTTTTCATTTGGATTCTGATTCTTGACTAAAGTTTTTTTGCAAACGTGCGAAAGATACTGTTAGAAGGAGATCGCGAAAACAATAAAAAAGGTGTTTTTTCTGTTTCATTATCTTTTTCATTAACTGTATATGCTAATAATATCCGAAATTATTGACAACCCCATGTTATTCATGATAATTATAAAAGTTAAGGGCTTCGTCCCGCCTGCCATTGCAAGGCACGAGCGGGAAGGCCCAATTGGAATAGTGGAATAATGGAGTAATGGAATAATGGGTTTGAAGGAGTTTTTTTACAATTATAATGTTTTACTTCCGCCTTTATCCCCAACATTCCAACATTCCATTCTGATAAAATAAACAGGTTGCCATTAATAAACATGTATTTTCAATAAGTTGTAGAATTCCCGAGACGTTTATTTACAGTGGGTTTAAAAAAACAGTAGCATACCACAATTTCAGGCATTTTAACCGCCACCAAATCTTAATCGGATTAAGATTACTTTTAGCATTCAAACTAATAATAAATCGTGCATATAGTGAATCAGAACCGATTAATACTGCTTTTAGATCGAGTAAAACAGACTCTTTATAAGTGTAAAAAACTTATTGAGCACAGGGGGATCTCGTTTTTTATTTTAAGTTATACCGGCTCTTCAGTGAAGCAGTTAACCGTTTCCAGACGCTTTTTAGGTATTATCAGCGCCGGTTTTACTATTTTTGTAATATTGTCCGCCTTTGTTATTTATGATTATTATACGATTAAGACGAAATTCAACAAAGAGGAACTTATAAACAAGATTGCCAATCAAAATGATGAGATCGTTACCCAGCGCCGGCAGATTCAAAAATTTGCTGATGAGATCAACACGTTAAAGTCAACGCTGGTTAATTTAAATGATTTTGAAAAGAAAATACGGATTATTGCCAACCTTGAAAAACCTGCCGATCATGACAGCCTTTTTGGAGTGGGCGGTTCAATTCCTGAGAATTTCGATTTACAGATTCCACTTGAAGAAAAGCATAATAGTCTAATGCGCGAAATGCATTCGCAGACCCGGCAGCTAAACCTGGCATCAATCAAACAACAAAAAGGGTTTGAATCCCTTTATAACTCTCTTGAATACCAGAGAAATCTTTTGTCATCTACCCCCGCGATCCGTCCATCAAAGGGGTGGATATCTTCGGGGTTCGGATATCGGAAATCCCCCTTTACGGGTCTCCGAGAATTCCATAAAGGATTGGATATTGCCAATCACAAGGGCACACCGATCATGGCTACCGGGGATGGCATTGTAACATTTATCGGAGCCAAGGGATTGTTGGGCAAAGTAGTTGTAATTGATCACGGACATGGAATGGTTACCCGTTACGGGCATTTACAGGAGGTATTAACAAAACAGAAACAAGCGGTAAAAAGAGGTGATACGATTGCTCTTATGGGCAATTCAGGACGCGGAACAGGCCCCCATCTTCATTATGAGGTTTTATTAAACGGAATCCCGGTAAATCCAAAAAAATACATTCTGAATTAAACGTCTCGGAAATTTTAAAACTCAATGTAACCAACCAACATTCTTTATACGCTATTCCTTGGATTTTTTTACTTTTCTTCCCTTCCCTTTCATTTTATGATCCTTACCGTGAGATCGTCACAACCGGTTTTGCAAAATCTATCGATTAATGGTATACTCTGAGCCAAAAATATAGCACAACCATTCAGGAGGAATATTAATTATATGTTTGCACATTTTTTAACCAAAGTATTCGGCAGCAAAAACGAACGGGAATTAAAAAAGCTTCAACCGGTTGTTGAAAATATCAATGCCATAGAACCTCAGATCCGGGCAATGAATGATGAGGCGCTGAAAACACAGACACAGTTGTTTAAAGAGCGCTTGAAAAATGGTGAATCGCTTGATGATATTCTTCCGGAGGCTTTTGCAACCGTGAGAGAAGCTTCGGTCCGCACCCTAAAGATGCGGCATTTTGATGTACAGCTCATCGGCGGAATTGTTCTTCATCAGGGAAAGATTGCTGAAATGAAGACCGGTGAAGGCAAGACTCTGGCAGCCACTCTTCCCGCTTATCTGAACGCACTTACCGGCAGGGGGGTTCATATTATTACGGTAAATGATTACCTGGCAAGGCGTGATACAGAATGGATGGGACATATTTATAATTTTCTCGGTCTTTCCGTCGGATGTGTATTGCACGGTCTGGATGATGAAGAGCGAAAAGCCGCATACCATTCAGATATTACATACGGAACAAACAATGAGTTCGGTTTTGACTATTTGAGGGACAATATGAAGTTTGACAAAGACTCCATTGTCCAGGGAGAACTTAATTTTGCCATTGTTGATGAGGTGGACAGTATATTGATTGACGAGGCTCGAACCCCGTTGATTATATCCGGTCCGGCTGAAAAATCGACGGAACTATATCATCTGGTCAATGGCGTTATTCCACGTCTTGTGCTTGAGAAAGACTACACCGTGGATGAAAAGGCCCGGTCGGCAGTTATGACCGAGGAAGGGATTGCAAAAGCGGAAAAAATACTCAAAGTCGACAATTTGTATGATCCGAAATATATTGAACTTTTACATCATATAAATCAGGCACTTAAAGCCTACGCCCTCTTCAAGCGAGATGTCGACTATATCGTCAAAAATGGGGAGGTTATCATCGTAGATGAATTTACAGGCCGCCTCATGCCCGGACGTCGCTACTCTGAAGGATTGCACCAGGCACTTGAAGCCAAAGAAAACGTCAAGATCGAAAACGAAAACCAGACCCTGGCTACCGTTACCTTTCAGAACTATTTTAGGATGTATAATAAGCTTGCGGGTATGACCGGTACCGCCGATACAGAGGCTGTTGAATTCAAAAAGATATATGATCTAGACGTGTCGGTTATTCCTACAAATCAACCTATGATCCGAAACGATTTTTCGGATGTAATTTATAAAAGCCGCCGGGAGAAATTTGATGCGGCCATGGATGAAATCATAGAGCTTCATGAAAAGGGGCAGCCGGTTCTGGTGGGAACCATTTCAATTGATGTTTCAGAAAGTTTTTCAGATAAATTAAAAAAAAGAGGCATTAAACATTCGGTCCTGAATGCAAAAAACCATGAAAAGGAGGCCGAGATCATTGCAATGGCGGGTCAGAGAGGGGCGGTTACGATTTCAACAAATATGGCCGGCCGTGGAACCGACATCGTATTGGGTCAAGGCGTCACTGATCTGGGAGGGCTTCATATTTTAGGAACTGAAAGACATGAAAGTCGGCGAATCGATAATCAGCTCAGGGGGCGTTCGGGCAGACAGGGCGATCCCGGTTCATCTCGTTTTTACCTCGCCCTGGAAGATGACCTACTCCGGATATTCGGCGGGGAACGGATAACCGGAATTATGGAGAAGCTGGGGATGGAAGAGGGTGAGCCCATCGAGCACAATCTCATTAGCAAGGCCATTGAAAATGCTCAAGCAAAGGTTGAGGCGCACAATTTTGATATCAGAAAGCAATTATTAGAATATGATGATGTAATGAATCAACAAAGGGAGGTTATTTACAAACAGCGGAGGGAAGCCCTGAACGGTAAAAGCTTAAAACCGGCCATTGAGGATATGATTCGCGATAAGTCCGATGAGATAACATATAGCTGCATAAATGAAAAAGCCCTTCCTGAAGAGTGGGACTGGAAATTGCTGAATGAAGCGGTGTTCAAACAATTTCACTTCCGTCTGGGCAAGCCGGATAATGATACCCTGGACGGGCTTACACCGGATGGACTGGCCGAGTTGATTTCTGATGCCGGTTTAAGTCTGTATAATGAAAAAGAGGCTTCCATAGGATCGGAAGAATTCAGGAATCTTGAAAGAATTATCATGCTCCAGACCGTGGACAATTTGTGGAAAGATCATCTGCTCAGCATGGATCACCTGAAAGAAGGAATCGGTTTGCGAGGATATGCGCAGCAGGATCCCCTGATCGTATACAAAAAAGAAGGGTTCGAACTGTTTCAGGATATGATTTCCAGAATCAAAGAAGAAACGTTGGGTATTTTGTTTAGAATCCAGATATCCGAACCCAAAAAGATAGCTGATTTACAGCGGCCCAAGGAACAGAAAATGATATTTTCCAGTGGTGATGAACCCGAAAAGAAAAAACCAGTCAAACGGACCCAAAAAAAGGTCGGTCGGAATGCACCCTGTCCTTGCGGGAGCGGGAAAAAATATAAAAAATGCTGCGGAAGTTAGGTTAAAGGAGGGAAGATTTTTTCGGTTTATCCTCTTTACAAGCCGAGCAATTAATGATTATAATTTATTAAAAAATAACCGTGGTAAATGGTATCATGAATGAGTACAGCTCTGAAACAGAAGAAGAAGTCATTTCAGAAACCAGGGACGAGATTGATGAACCCCCCATGTACAAGGTGCTGCTTCACAATGATGATTATACCACCATGGAGTTTGTCGTCGAAATTCTGATGCTTGTTTTTAACAAACCACCGGAAGAAGCGGTAGAGATTATGCTGAATGTCCACCAAAAAGGCATCGGTATTTGTGGTGTTTATACATATGAAGTATCTGAAACCAAAGTGAATACCGTTCACGATTTGGCCCGTGGAAACGGGTTTCCTCTTAAATGTACTATGGAGGAAGAATAGACCATGATCAATAAAGAACTCAGCGAAACGCTCGGCTTTGCGGTAAGAGAAGCCAGGAAAAGACGCCACGAGTATGTTTGTATAGAACATCTCCTTTTTGCCATTCTATACGACAAAAACGGTATAGAAATTATCGAAAATTGCGGGGGTAATATCCTGAACCTTAGAAACGCCCTTGAATTATTTTTCAGCCAGCGGATGGTGAGTATCCCCGAAGGGAATGAATATGTGCTACAGCAGACTGTGGGCTTTCAAAGGGTACTCCAGCGGGCGATTAATCATGTCCGTTCTGCCGAAAAACAGGAAGTGGCCGTCAGTGACATCCTGGCATCAATTTTTCAGGAAAAGGACTCTCATGCTGAATATTTTCTGAACGCCGAAGGTATAACCCGTCTTGATGTTTTAAATTACATTTCCCATGATGTTTCCAAGTCGCCTTATAAAGATGAATCAGATGAGCTTGTGAAAACAGACAGAAAGGGAAAAAAGAAGAAGGCCGATCCGCTCGAGGATTTCATGATCGATCTTGTTAAAAGTGCATCCCAGGGGAAGCTGGACCCGTTGATCGGCAGGGAACGTGAAATGGAACGAACCATTCAGGTGCTCTGCCGGAGGCGGAAGAATAATCCGGTTTTTGTGGGAGATCCGGGTGTGGGAAAAACAGCAATGGCCGAAGGGCTGGCGCTTAGGATAAATGACAAATCCATTCCCGACCTGCTAAAAGATGTTCGCATATATTCCCTGGATCTCGGGGGGCTTCTGGCAGGCACAAAATTTCGTGGTGACTTTGAACAGAGATTAAAAGGGGTGCTGTCTGCTCTGAAAAACAAAAAAGATGCCATTCTGTTTGTTGATGAAATTCATACCATGGTAGGTGCCGGTGCTACCAGTAGAGGATCCATGGATGCGTCGAATATACTGAAACCGGTACTGGCAACCGGTGATCTGCGGTGTATCGGTTCAACTACTTATGAGGATTACAAAAATTATTTTGAAAAGGACCGTGCCCTGTCCCGCCGTTTTGAAAAGATCGAAATTCTGGAACCTCCGATTAAGGAGACCATTCAAATTCTAAAAGGCCTGCGATCCCGTTATGAGGAATATCACGGTATTATTTATACCGATCCTGCACTGAAAGTCGCTGTTGAACTTTCCGCAAAATATATCAATGATCGTTATCTGCCGGATAAAGCCATAGATGTGATCGATGAAGCCGGAGCGTTTGTCAGACTTTCGGGGCCTTCAAGCAGAAAGAAAATCCATCCCAAAGATATTGAAAGAATCGTGGCCAAGATGGCAAGAATACCGACCATCAGCGTTTCGACACCTGATAAAACAAAGTTGGAGAATCTTGAAGGAAAACTCAAGCAGTTTGTTTTCGGGCAGGACGATGCCATAAAATCCCTTGTCACCTCCATAAAGCGCTCCCGTGCAGGCCTGGGAACACCCGAGAGACCCATCGGTTCGTTCCTGTTTGCCGGTCCCACCGGCGTTGGAAAGACGGAAGTGTCCCTGCAAGTTTCCAGAACTCTCGGCGTTCAGTTTTTACGATTCGATATGAGCGAATACATGGAAAAACATGCTGTGGCACGTCTTATCGGTGCACCTCCGGGGTATATCGGTTTTGACCAGGGGGGACTTTTGACGGACAGTATCCGTAAACATCCTTACAGCGTCCTGCTATTTGATGAAATAGAGAAGGCGCATCCGGATATGTTTAACATTTTACTTCAGGTTTTGGACCATGCCACCCTGACGGATAACAATGGCAAAAAGGCTGATTTCCGAAATGTAATCATTATGATGACTTCAAATGCCGGTACCCGTGAAATGAGCAGCCAGACCATCGGTTTCGGTGATAAAAAATATGATACCGAGGACAAAGGAAAAAAAGCGGTTGAAAAGTTTTTCAGCCCGGAATTCAGAAACCGCCTTGACGGCATCATTCACTTTAATGCGCTGAATGAGGAGATCATGGAAAAGGTGGTGGATAAGTTCATGAAAGAGCTTAAAGAACAGCTTGCCGTTAAAAAGATATCCATCACTCTTTCTTCCGATGCACGAACATGGCTGGCAAGAAACGGGCACGATCCCCGTTACGGAGCCAGGCCTCTGACCCGGTTGATTCAGACCGAAATCAAAGATATACTCTCAGATGAGATTCTGTTCGGGCGGCTTGAAAAAGGCGGCGAGGTTTTTATTAATACGGAGAACGACAAGTTGATCTTTAAGTTTACGTCTCGGAACTTCTGCAACTAGTTGAAGATATAGTGAATTTAAAGGCATCG
>Ga0315537_1001976_pt1 | contig 15832 bp, 12 predicted proteins | sample SalMarSW160270MG_FD_203091 | JGI IMG/M metagenome (GOLD analysis project Ga0315537, IMG submission 203091) | Salt marsh sediment microbial communities from the Plum Island Ecosystem LTER, Massachusetts, United States - Salt Marsh Sediment SW1602-70 ... | reverse complement strand
AAACCCAATGTCAAGGACGCTCAAATTAACGTAAACTCTTATATGAAAAGTATATATGAAAAATTGGACACTTGGTTAAGTGGAAAAAACAAAGCCAATTCAAACCCAATCAAACCCAATCTCCGAAAAGCCAAAATGAACGTAAACTTATATGATATAGAGGATTACAGAAAAAAAGATGATTTCTTAGTCCGAATAAACAAACCCAATTTCGTTAAAGGCCCAAAATGAACGTAAACGTATATGTTATAGAGGATTATGAAAATGAAACCACCTTCAGGCCCAAAAAAACAAACCCAATTCAAACCCAATCAAAGCCTGTCCTGAGCTCAGTCTGCCCTGAGCATAGTCGAATGGGTCGAATGGGCCAATTTCTTCAAAGGCCAAAATCGCTTGCCAAAAAATCCGGCCACACCCTTCCCAAGTCTGTGGAAGAAAATTATTGATATGCCGCTTCTGTTGTGGAATAATAAGCCACCTTATGAAAGTGCGCACGAAAAAATTATTGGTCGCGGCTGTATTTGCTCTTTGCCTCGGCAGTTTTGCGAAAGCGGATTTGGCGAAGCGAGTCGATGGTATTATCGGCCGTTCTTTGCAGCAGAAGGTTCGATTTTCCATTCATATCGTAAAGGCCGATTCCGGCGAGGCGGTATATAACCATGACGCAGGAGAGCTGATGATACCGGCTTCAAATATGAAAATAATTACCACCGCAGCGGCTCTGAAATACCTGGGCCCTGATTACGAATATAAAACGAATGTCGGCCTTTGTGATGATACCCTCGTAGTAATAGGAAGCGGCGACCCGTTGTTGGGTGACGAAAGAACAGACGCTAAGTATGGCCGAGAGAAAGGCTGGATATTCAAAGACATAGCAGGAGAGTTGAAACGTAAAGGTATCACTACCATAAAGGATATTGTTGTCGATAGCAGCGTATTCGATGACCAGCGGGTCCACCCGAGCTGGTCTAAAAAAGAGCTGAACAAGTGGTACGCCTGCGAAGTGAGCGGCTTGAATTTCAATGACAATTGTATAGTAATAAGCACAAAGAATAATGGCGGCAAAGTGGAAGTATTTATTGAGCCGCAAACCGCTTTTATAAAATTCGACAATCAGGTCAAACCAATATCAAAGGGCACCAGTGCCGTAGGGACCTATCGTAATAAAGAGCCTAATATGATTGTCATTTACGGCAGATGTAAAGACAGGGTCGGGCCTTTTGACGTTGCGATTGAAAGACCTGCTGCATTTTTTGGATTTCTTCTGTACGAGAATCTCGCTAAAGCAGGAATAAGAACAAGAGGCCACCTCGTAGAAAAAACGCTCGACGACCCCGGCGATTTCAAGCTGCTCACCCAATACGTAACTCCCTTAGCTGATTGTCTGGCACGTTCTAACAAGAACAGTCTCGGATTGGCAGCCGAAGCGCTGCTTAAAACCATCGCCGCTCATAATAATCCGAATGGAAAATACGGCAGCTGGGACAGAGGCAGGGAATTGGTTTCTGAATTTCTGTTGGGACTTGGCATCGATAAAAGCCAGTTTTATATCGACGACGCCAGCGGCCTGAGCAGACAAAATGAGCTTAGTGCATACGCCATAACGAAAGTGCTATTGAATATTTATAATAGCGACAATTGGGAAATGTATAAGGATTCGCTTGCGGTAGGGGGGGGAGATGGGACAATTGCCAGATATTTCAAAGAAGAAAAATACAAAGGCAAAATCATAGGCAAAACCGGATATATAAATAAAGTCAAGACATTTTCCGGTATTTGCACAACCGAACAGGGCGATTACATTTTTTCAATTCTCGCAAACAACACCAACGGCCGCACACGCGGGGTAATCAATGACATCGCAGAAGCGATTATTGATGATGCTGATATGTAGCAGCGTAACAGCTTACTTGGTGGCAGTATAATCCTGAACCAGTAAAATTATTTCATAGTGACCACGGCGATTTCGTATATGCTTACCTGCGGCACAGTGAATGTAACAACGCCGGCTTGCTCCCTAAAGGTCAGTTTAATGTCGTGTTCCCGCTCGGGACCGGCCAGTGTTACGGACTTGACATGACGTTCGGCCGGCAGGCGCAGACTTATTGTGATGTTTTTGATAGGGTCATCTGCCCGATAGTTGACCAGATGAACAAGGCGTCTGCCGGGCTGTTCGGTCAGTTCCGAACATAGTCCCGGCTTGGCCTGAAGCGACAAGGAAAGTTTATTTGCGCAGGCCCGGCTGACTGCACCAGGGATGTCATCATTTTGGCCGATGCGCACCACGCTGTTGAACGGCAGGTCATCAAGTGGCAGTTTTCCCCGCGGAAGCATCCACTCGTCGTGGGTTGCGACCGGACCGATGACGCAGACCCTGCCGCCGGATTTGATGTATTGCCTGATTTGTTCAATCTGCTCGTTGGAAAGGGCTATACAGCCTGCAAGAACGAGCGCACGATAGCGTTTTAAATCGTTGAGGTGGTGGTCATAAATTATCTGGAAACAAGTGCGGTTTTCAATGAGAGCCTGTTCGACTTGGTAAGTGAGCTTAGCGTAATTCGAATTAGCGAATACCTGTGATGGAAAGCTGCGTAAAACGGCTACGTCGGCAACAATCCTGGCTTTCCGAAGCAGGTCACGACGCGTATTAAAGAAGCGAATAAAAGGTTCAAGAGTTTTGGAAACGAGTTCATTCGAGCCCGGCCTGGCTACTAACCTGCCGTATTCAAACCAGCAGATGCATCCAAGGCAATCGCGGTTGAACGCTATGGACTCGGCCATTTCAAGGCCGGTAGTGGTGTAGACAAAAGCAATATTATTCATACGGCGGGCGACTTTGAAAGTGCGGATACGGGTCTGTAGCTGTCCGTTCCGGTAGCCGGGCTGTCTGCCCTCGTCCCAGAACGCCTCGCCGCCCTGAAGAAGGTTTCCATGGTCCACAGGTGGTCGAATCCAGTTTCCCGGACCTCCGGGATTACACTCGATGAGGATGTCCTTGCGAAGCTCGCGAGCATACCGGCTCATGTCGTGATAGGAGTTGGTAAGCGACCGGCAGGAGAAATCCAGCCACGCCCGACGCAGCATATTCTCCGGCGGGCCGGTCATAGGAGGCTGTACGGCATTCAGGTCATCGATACCCATTTTCTTTAGCCGCTCAGGAGTGAACGTATCACCGAGATAGTTGCGAAACCTTTGTACGGAATTGGCGTCTTGGCCGGGACCGTACCCATAGTTATCGAAGTGAAGCAGCTCTGCTCCAATGTCGTTGACGGCAAATCGAACAAGCTGCCGATAGAACACCCGGGCATCGGCGTGGTTCCGGTTCCAGCGGTAGCGATACGTTGCCGTACCATACGTTAGAGGCCTGCCATTTTTATCGATTATGACCCAGTCTTTGGCCATTGGAACCTCTTTAAACAAAAGCTCCCAAATAAAGGCCCCGCTGTAGTTATAAACGCCCACGTTCAGACCGGAGTCGTGACAAAGTTTAGCGAACTTGACCGCATCGGCCATGCTTTCGCGTTCCGCTTCCAGACCTGCACCTTTATAGCAGTGCATCATAACGAAATTTACGCCCAGGGCCTTGAGTTTGGCAATCATTTCGGGACTGTGTTCGCGCAAGTAGGCGGCACGTTGCTCGGTTGTCGGTATGTAGCCTTCACTACCGTCACGGCGAACGCGGAACAGCAACGGCTCCCAGCTCCCCGCCATTACAATCCCGTCCCGCTGCAGCCAGTCCGGACGTTGCTCGAGCGGCAAAGTCAGCGGTTCAGCGTGAACCAGACAAGCAAGACATAAGTGCAGCAAGATTACCAGTTTGATGGACATAAAGGTCCTCTTGCGAATGGACTGTGCCGGGATTTTTCTATATGCCTTCTTCATAATCTTTCTCGATGTTCATTTTACGAGATTACGGTCTAAAGTAAACTACAATGCCGTTTTCATAGACTTTTCTTTCCCAGTCGGGCTTGACGATTGATTCGAAGATGGGGTCTTCGAGGCGTCTCATTTCTACGCCGAGTATCACCACCGACGGCGGAGATTTTTCGAGTAATTCTACAAGTGTTTTTGGGCCTGTGGTATGTGTAACACTTCGCTCAGATGGTGACATAGAATCGGCAATTCTGTAGATAATCGCACCACAGGAAAGCTCTGTATAAATATCACTTCGGCCCTCGAGAGCGAGAAGGGGGGCTAAAGTCAGTATGAGTTTTGGCTCTTTCGTTCTCTCGGCAATATCTTTTGAAATCTTATGTATTTCAATCGGCACCCATTTTTCCGGCACAAGAACTATCGGAATCCTGTATAGTACAACTGGATAATAAGCGACTGCCACAAGTATACACACAGTTATTAGAGCAGCCGCTATTTTGAAGTGCTTACTAATGCTGGTTGTTTCGGCAAGTTTTCGCAAATACAGCAGCGGCAAGGCGAAACTGATTACCAGGAAAGGTACCGGCAAAGCAAGGTACTGCCTCCACATTGTCGGCGGAATCACGGCAATTATAAAAAATGTTAACGGCAGCAGGACGGCAAGCAGTAGATTTCTGATATTTACTATCTTTAATCTGCGGCGAAGACAAACAATAGTCAGGCAAAAATATATTGCTAATACAATAAGTACAAAATATCCCGGCTGTCTAAGGCAGGTCAATGTCAGCGTGGATTTGTTGTAAACCATACCTATTTCGTGCAGCCATTGGCCGTAGAGCATTGGTATTTTGACAAGGTTCAGAAAAAATGCTCGCGGAGCCTGAGCTATCACCCAGACAGGCCAAATCAAGACAAAAGCTGCCGCCACCAGAAACGGCAGGGCGGTCTTGAATCTTTGTTTCATTGATCCGGCCGGCCGGCTTAGCAGCATCACAAAAAACAGCAGCTCTACCAAAGCTGTTGTTATACGCATACAACTTGCAAACGTGAGCAGGGCACCGATAGCGGTAATTCGCCAGCCCAGCGAAACTGGGTTTTGATCGTGCCCGCCTTCGGCGGGTGATCTTTGCTTAAAATCAGTGGATACAAACAACCAGAAGGACAACACAACGCATAATGTTACAACGTCGTGGTTCCAGGCATAGCCGTTGGCATAATCGACGAGAGGATTGAATACGTACAGAACAGCCGCTGCCAGGCCCAAAAGCATCCCTGAAATTGCGAATGACTTGAAAATATTACGATAGATGCCGACAATGCAGACCACTACGAGAATATCGCAAAAAGCAGAGAGAATTCTGCCCACGAGCAGATAGTGGGTTGTGTTAAACATTCGAAATAAAGCTGCACATAGTAATGGGTGGTAGGGCATCTGGGCCGCGTATGAAAAGTCCCTGTAAATCATCCTGCCTTGGGCCAGCAGGGCACCGCCGGTGCAGTACATCTGTTCGTCCCGGCCAAGGGGCTTGGTCATACTATTGGCTAAAATTGCAAGCGAAAGAACAATCAGTATTAAGAGAACTAATATATTAACGGTTTTTGCAGACATCATTAGAAAGCAGCATAGGCTTAAGCCTATCATACCTATTTAAGATCGAAAATAGTCAATTACTTTACCATTCAGCTAACTCACCGAGGAGTTCCTCAGCTAAATCTTTCATTGTTACAATACCAATGGGCCTTTCCCGTCCGGTACGACCAGCTCTCATAACCAGAACGATTTTCTGATTTTCCCTTTGCATAATATTTATCGTATCAGTAACAGTAGTATTCGCGTCAAGCTTTCGGATTGTTTTTACAAATTTTTGTAGATTGGCGAACTGTTTTGCTGAGCTTAAGGCCTCGTAGATACTTATAAAGCCGATGATATTTCCAGGCCCTCCCTCTGTGACCGGCAGACGAGTAAAGGCACACTTCTTCAATTTGCTCAAGAGGGCCGAATTATCAGAATTAACATCGACTATTTGGACATTGTTAATCGGTATCATCACAGACCTGATATGTATATTCGAGATACTGACCAGACGGTTTATGATATCCGTCTGCACGGAGCTGAGAATGCCTTCTTCATGTGTATCCTGCAGAATTGCCTGGACCTTATGTCTTTGTGCAGATGTTATTACGGTTTTTGGAGAAGAAGCCAGACCTGCCGAGCGGGCAAAGAGTCCCGATACAAACTTGAGCAGCGGCACTACACCACAGAAGCTTAAAACTTTGTGAAATGTGTATAAAAGCGGCGACAGGTAATGCATAAGTGAGTCTGCACGATAAAAAAAGATATTTTTGGGGATTAGCTCTGAGAAGACAAATAGTGTCGGTGCAGTTAAAAGGGTTGCGAATAATTCAGCACTGTGTTCGCTTCCTGCCTTTTTCAAAAATACATAACTGAGAAATATAAAAGTCACAATACTCGTAGCAAGATAGTGGGCAAGATTTGTACCTATTAGCATTGATAGGAGCAGGCCGCTGCTGTCATGCAGACATTTACCGAGTATGATAAATGATAATCGTTTCTTTTCAACGCCTAATCGTAAGCGAAGCCGGCTGAGGCGGTACAGGCCTGTTTCTGCGCCGGCGAACAAGCCCGCCAGAATAATTAAAAACACAACTGCCGATATTAAAACTGCGCTATTGACCATCGGTTCGGAACGGCCCAAGGGTTAATATTAAGGTTTCTATTCGGTGCTTTTGCACTTTTTCAACAGTGAACTTCAAGTTCTTTAAATATGCCACATCGCCGCTTTTGGGTATTTTCCCTAAAAGGGCGGTCACTAATCCGCCCACTGTGGCGGGGCGTGTATCTGCTAAATCGACGCCGAATACCTCAGCCCACTCGTGAATGGCCAGATTGCCTGCCAGGCGATATTCGAAAGGCCCTGTCTGTTCAATAGGTTCGATTTGGCTTGTAAGCTCCATTTGGCCGAACAACTCTTCGGCGATGTCCTCCAGCCGAACAGAACCGGCAATCCCGCCATATTCGTCCACGACTATTGCCATATCGGTTCGACTTCTGCGGAAAAATTCAAGCAGAGATTCGACCGTTTTTTGTTCCGGAACAAAATGCACTTGCTGGACGATTTTGTCTAATGAAACATCGGCTTTGAGCAGAAGCTGCCGAAGGTGCACCACCCCTACTATATTGTCTATTGTCCGGACGTAAACAGGCAGCTTTGTCAGGTTATTTTTTTGCATCTTCTCTTGGGCTGTTTGCAGCGAATCTGTAACGGCACAGGCAATCATATCTACCCGCGGCCGCATAACGTGACGGACTTTGAGAAAGCCTAATTCGATAACTTCTGTTAAAAGTTTGTTTTCATCGGCGGTAATCAATCCCTGTTTTTGGGTTGTCTCAATCAAAGATTTGAATTCGCCTACGGTTATTGGTTTTGGACCTCTGGCCGGCCCTAAAAACAACCGCAGAATCGGCTCTGATATGAAATATTTGGACACAAATTCAAGAGGAGCGAAAACTTTAAGGCACAAAAAAGCCGGCAGGGCGGCAGCGACACTTACAGATTTTGAATTTGCATAGGCCACCGATTTTGGCAGTATTTCACCTATGAGCACCAATGCAACAAAGCTGACCAGAGCAGTAATAGCTGCGGCAGCCAAGCCACTTTGCTCCTTGACTTTCATTGTTAAGACACTGGCAATGGCGTAAAACAGAACATTAACGGTCATATTCCCGAACAAAAAGGAGTCGAGCAGCTGCCCCGGTTTGTTCAGGAGTCTTGCAGTAAGATTTTGGACCTTGTGCTTGGACCTTTGCAGCAGTTTTGTTTGTCTGCGTGATAGATTAAAAAAAGCGGTCTCGGCACCTGAAAAAAATGCTGAACCGGCAAGGAGCAGTAACATTAAAATAATTTGGTAAGCCTGAGCCGCCATTTTCGTATTGCGTATTTCGTATTGCGTCGTGCGTATTGCGTAATATACTAAAATTTCTTTTTTTACGCAATACGCATCACGCACGACGAGTTCATTTTTTAGCTGACTGTGGTTTGGGCAGAGTTATCTTGAATTTGCTTCCCTTAGCGGGTCTGGATTCGACCGAAATCAAACCCTCGTGTTCGGCTATTATTTTTTTGCAAAAAGCCAGACCGAGCCCGGCCCCTGAATACTCAGACGATGAGCTCATATTTGTTTTTGTAGTGAAGAACGAGTCGAAAATATTATTCAAATCGGCTGGTTCAATTCCCTCGCCGGTGTCGGTGACTTCTATCTCGAGCGCATCGCTCTTCTGAGTGGCTTTGACGGTCAAAATACCGCCGCGCGGCAGCATCGCCTCGCGGGCATTAAGAATCAAATTCATTAAAACCTGTTGAATCTGGACGGGCACGCCCCAGACCGTTAAGTCTTCGGGAATAGAGATTTCTACGGTTATCCCGTCCTTCGCAAAATCCCGGCAAAGACAGGTAAAAATCTCTTCGACCAAAGTAAGTAATCGAGCATTTTTCTTTTCCTGGGTTTGGCCGTTTGCCACCGCGAGCATACTTTTCACAATCTTCGAGGCACGCTCACAACTTCGGTCAGTTTTTTGAAGTGCTTTTTCAACGAAATCCCTATCATCAAGGTTCTCCAGAGCAACAGCCGCATAACTCCTCAATGGTGTGAGCAGATTGTTGATTTCGTGGGCTATCATGTAGCTGACGGTTCCCATGTTAGCAAGGTGCTGGAGCTGAGCAAGCTGGGATTTTAAGGCGTTGTTGGCCTGCTGCTGATTTTCCAGACGTTTGTGCAAAGAAGAGCGTTTTTCTATAATACTTGCCAATTTTCTGCTCCTGCTATAAAATTTAGCCGTTAGTGGTTATTATTAATAGGAAACTCTTGACTTACAAGTGTCTATATCGACTTTTAATGCGGTTTTTCTTGAACCACGACATACGATATACGAAAAATGAATGAACAGAGGATTTTAGAAGAGCTTTTAGCACTTTTGGAAGCAAACGGTGTTACAATCCGTGATGAGCCGCTTGGCGGAAGCGGCGGCGGTCTTTGCACTATAAAAGGGCAGCAGATTTTTTTTGTGGATACCCAGGCCCCCTCGGCCGTAGTGGCAGTGCTTTGTGCCGAGGTGGTGCCGAAAGTGGCGGATATTGAGCAGGTATATATCAAACCGGAAGTCCGCCAATTTATCGAAAATCACAACGACCAAATTATCTGAAAGGTGGTGTGACCGTGAAAAGAATATGGGTGGCGATATTTCTGCTCTTTTTGGCCGGGCTGCTTCACGATTCAAAAGCGGCAGCAAACTCATCCTCTGCAAAGGGGACGAAGACATTTGTAAATTCGGTCGGTATGAATTTTGTCCGCATAGAACCCGGCTCTTTTCTGATGGGGCAAAAAGATGGCGGTGATTGGGACGAAAGGCCTGTGCACAAGGTTACAATCACCAGGTCTTTTTGGATGGCCGTAACCGAAGTTACTAATGCTCAGTATGAGCAGTTCGACTCCGAGCACCGCAGGCTTCGTGGAAAGCTCGGCTTCTCCAAACAGGACGATGAAGCAGTCGTTTTTGTGAGCTGGCACGATGCGGTCAAATTCTGCGAATGGCTATCGAAAAAGGAGGGCAAACCTTATCGTCTGCCGACCGAAGCCGAATGGGAGTATGCCTGCCGTGCCGGCATTACCACTGCCTACCACACCGGCGATAGTCTGCCGAAGGAGTTTGACAAGAACGCTCGGATAAGCTGGTTCCCCGACCCGGCACGCAGCCGCAAGAACGCTGAACCGGTACCGCTCACCGTCGGGCGGACTATGCCGAATCCCTGGGGTCTTTTTGACATGCACGGCAATGTCGAAGAATGGTGCTGCGATTGGTATGGGCCATATGGCGAAGGCACTCAGACAGATCCGGTGGGTATTGAATCCGGTGATTTCAAAGTTAGCCGCGGCGGCAGTCACAGCACAGAGGTTTTGTTCCTGCGCTCAGCCAACCGGCTTGCCACACTACCGGAAGACAAAAGCTGGCTGATAGGCTTCCGCTTAGTCCTGGGCAGGATGCCGAACACAAAGCCGCTTCCCGTCCCTGTAGCGCCATTGAACCGCCAGCGTGTCAGCCTGCGAATTCCTTCCGACCTGAACAAAGGCCCGGACATGAACAAACCATACTTTAAAGGCCCAATCGAATATGTCAAGATAGCTCCGAACTCTAACGGCCCAATGTACTCCGAGCACAATCATGACCCGGCTTTGGTTGACTGTCCTAACGGCGACCTCTTAGCGATTTGGTATTCGTGCCGGGATGAGCCTGGCCGCGAGTTGGCCATCCTGGCCAGTCGATTGCGATATGGCACCGAAGAATGGGAGCCGGCCTCGGCCTTCTGGGATGCACCGGACCGCAACGACCACGCCCCGGCTTTTTGGTTTAATGGCCGAGATACCATTTATCACTTTAACGGCCTCTCAGCAGCAGCTACATGGGGAAATCTCGCTACGGTTATGCGAATCTCAACTGACAGCGGTGCCACATGGTCGAAGGCACGGCTCATCAATCCCGAACACGGTCTTCGCCACATGCCTGTTGAATCGGTATTTCAGACCCGAGAGGGATTTATCGTTTTGCCCTGTGACGCCGTAACCGGTGGCAATGGGGGAACGGCCGTGCACATCAGTCGCGATGGCGGCAAGACGTGGATTGACCCGGGCGCTGGCAAGCCAAATCCAAGCTTCGCCTCAGGTTCAACGGGAGCGTGGGTAGCCGGCATTCACGCTGGTGTAATGCAGCTTAAAGATGGCAGTTTAATGGCTTTCGGACGCGGCAACAATATCAACGGCCGTATGCCAATGAGTATCTCACAGGATATGGGACGAACCTGGACATATTCGGCCAGCGAATTCCAGCCAATCAGCGGTGGGCAACGATTGATTCTAAGGCGATTGCAGGAAGGCCCAATTTTATTTGTGAGCTTCGCCGACCGCAGGAAGGGTATGGATATCCCCGATGCCTCCGGAAAGCAACGTCGGGTGTACGGAATGTTCGCGGCACTTTCTTTTGACGAGGGCAAAACCTGGCCTTGCAAACGCCTCGTTACGGCAGGGGGGCCGGCCAGGAAAATTGACGGCGGAGGCAATACCGGCCCGTTTACAATGGACGAAACCCACGCTGAGCCCCGAGGCTATCTGGCTGCCACACAAACGCCGAATGGGCTTATTCATCTTATTAGCAGTAAGCAATACTATGTTTTTAATCTGGCCTGGATTAAACAGCTCACACCAACTGCGGTGACAGAGAGACTTCAGGCCGGAAGTTTGCTGATTAGTCAAAAATCATATTGATAGATGTGTTATGCAAAATTGATAACGAAAAGGAGCAGCAAAAATGGCAGCGAAAAAGGTAGCTATTATGGTTGACGAGATGTATCAGGTTCTTGAGGTCTGGTTCCCTTACTATCGCCTCAAAGAAGCCGGCCTGGAGGTTAATTTCGTTGCCGCTGAGGCAAAAAAGGAATATCATTCAAAAGAGGGCTATCCCAGTGTCTCAGAGATTGCAGCAGCAGAGGTTGACGCCGGCGATTATGATTGTATGGTGGTGCCGGGCGGGTTCGCTCCGGATTTTATGCGAAGAAACACTGATGTCATAAAGTTCGCAAATGATATGGTAAATGCCGGCAAGGTTATAGCCGCTATCTGTCATGGCGGATGGCTGTTGTGCAGCACCCCGGTTTACAAGGGCAAAAAGGCAACCTGTTTTATGGCAATTAAAGATGATATTATAAATGCCGGTGCCGAGTACATAGACGCCGAGTGCATTGTGGATGGAAATTTGATTACGTCACGCAAGCCGGACGATTTACCGGCCTTTTGCACAGCTATCTTAAAAGCTCTCGGAAAATAATGAATAGGAAACTATCTCAAAAATGTCACTCCTTCGGCAGGCTCAGAACAGGCTCTGAGCGAAGCGAAGGGTCTGGTTAGCAGAAATAAGAGATTCTTCGCTGCGCTCAGAATGACAGATTGTGTTTTGAGATAGTTTCTAAGCAAATAGGAGCATTTTTTTATGAACCGGACAAAAACTGAGAATGAGCGGGAAAAGACGCCTAAGGTACTCGTTGTTGATGATAATCAGCAGAATCTGGAACTCTTGCAGGCGTATCTTGAGGATGTGGATTGTCAGGCGGTCCCGGCACGCGATGGGCTCGCGGCGCTGGAGATTATAGCCAAAGACCCCCCTGATTTGATTTTGCTGGATGTGATGATGCCTAAAATGAGCGGCTTTGAGGTTTGCAAAAGAATAAAAAACGACCCAAAAACCTCTGATATCCCTGTCATAATGGTAACTGCACTTAATGAGTTTGGCGATATTGAACGGGCCATTGATTCGGGCACCGATGATTTTCTGAGTAAACCGGTGAACAAGCTCGAACTATTAACGCGAATTAAAACTATGCTGAAATTAAAGTACTTAAGCGACAAGCTTGAGCGCACGCTGGCATATTTAAGCGAGATAGAAAAGCAGGCACAAATGGCAAAGTCCGATTAGGAATTTTGCTTAAAGGCCTTACTATAACGAGCCAACATTGTCATTATTGGGCTTTGTGCTATTAATAAAATATAGGGTGACACCCCCCAACTTGTTTGAGGGGTGTCTTTGTGTTAGTAGTTCAATCTTGATTGCAGTAAGAGCCGTTCTTATAGGCCAATCTTCAGAAAGCAGGGGGGTAAAAAACCCGATAACCGGCTTCTAAAATCGTAACAACCCGCACATCACACACAATCGCCAAAACGAAAAGACAAAATGATAAAGTAGGCGATGAATTACCAAAATATGGCTTAATCCACTTACGCTAATTGTCGATACTTTAGTCGACGCATTCTGGTAATCTTGTGAAAAAGTGCTGGTTGTAAATCAAGAATCGAATTTGGCTCCGAGGGAGGGTGCATGAGTCAGTTACTGGAAATTCTTGGTAGGGCGATAACCATCGATATTGCCGATTTGATATGGCATTGGTTAAATGCAGCCAAACTTCCGAAAGACGACAGCCAAACTGCCCGATACAGTCAGCTAACCAAAGCCATTGAGCTAATTGGTGTTAGGAAGCTCGATGCCGCCTCCGAACAGATGAGGTTATATCTGTTTGAAAATCCTTCCTGCACATACGGACGGCTGGCCGCCGCCGCCATTTGTCTTTATAATAACCATCTGCAGGAGGCAATCAGAGAGCTAAATTCAGTTTATCTTCGCGAGCCGACTAATACAATGGCCCTTTATGCCCTCGGCTATTGTTACGAACGGCTCGGCAAAGAGTCTCAGGCAATCGAATTCTATCAGGACTGTTTGAAGTTCAAGAGCTATTTACAGCTTCCCGCCCAGCGACTGGCTGCTATTTACTTCAAAAATGGCCAACTCGAAAAAACCATAGAGCAATATGAGATTTTGAAAAATGAATACCCCGACGACATATCAACACTTGTAACGCTTGGGCATCTGTATATTGCCACCACCAGATATATGAAGGCTATCGAAACGTTTAACACCGCCATCTTGATACATCCGGACAACTTCCACAATCAGGATGATATAGACCAGCTTATTGTCGAGGGCCAATTTCAGGAGGCATTGGAGCGTCTTGAGGATTTATTGCAGGGGCAGCCCAACAGGGCCGATTTGCTTATGAAGTATGCCGATGTCCTTCGTGTGCTGGGTGCTTGCGATGATGCTGTTTCGCAGTACGAAGAGGCCCTGCGTATCTGTCCGGATTTCTTAGAGGCCACTATAAAGCTTGGTACACAATATTTACAGCTGCACCAGGGGAGGCTTGCCGCCCAACAATTCAACAAGGCCGTTGAGATAAATGACAAAATAGTTGATGCATACATCGGCCTGGCAACTTCCCAAAAATTGGCCGGAAGCCTCTCAGACGCCGTTGGGACATTATCACTCGCAGCGGCGATTCAGCCAAATAGTACACTGTTATTCGCCGAGACTGCTGCTTTGCGATTCCAGGACGGCCTTAGGGAGAATTTGCCTTTTGATAATCAATATGATAATGTACAAGATGACCCAATAAATCTTACCAGGGCTGTAATTGACGCGCACCGCCAACAGATCACCCATCGTCCGCAAAACCCGGATTTGTATTATAGACTTGGTGTGCTGATGATGAGCATAGGAAGGTTAACCGAATCCATTCAATCATTCCAAACTGTGTTGGAGATAAATCCCGATTATAATAGGGCCAGAAGCAAATTGGCCATCTGTCTGTTTGAAATGAACCAAAAAGCCGAAGCCCTCGAGCATCTGCCCGGTCCTGACCGTCTCGATAAGGATACGCTTGATCTGCACTATAAGACGGCCTTGCTTTATTGCGATAAGGTAAAGTTTGCATCGTCCCTTATGAACCTTGAGCGTCACTTAGAGAAAAATTTCGCACGTCCGGATGCTGCGGTGAACATCTCGATAGTTCTGCAGAACTTAGGGTTGTTAGACAGGGTAACTACTATGTGGGACAATCTCTCAGATACCGCCGAGAAGGCGATTAACGCCGATTATCCATTTTAGCTGTAGGCCGACAATATTTAACCGGAAAAATAAAAATAGCCCATATTGCCTAAAAAGCTGAATGAAACATAACACATATTATGGGACGTATTTAATTGCACATCAAATGAACATCTCTGAATTGCAGCTATTCAGGATTTTTTGATTTTTTTAGGGCTGTGATTGTTAACGTGTACCCAATCTATCGTAATCATTATTAGCACGTTTAGGATGTTGCCTTTCGAATGAAGAATCAGGACATCTTTTTCCTCATTTGGCACACTCCCATAATCCCTTTTCCATGTCGATGAGTTGAAAAAGCTCTTTATCCTTTGATATAGCATCGGGCACAATAAGGCCCTTCTTTTTGATGATTTTCTTTAGTTTTCCAAGCAAGGAATCCATCTACAACTATATCGTTTTCGGTTGATTTTTGTTCTTTTGACTCTGCAATATCATTTTGTAGTTGATTATAGGATTCAAGGATTCTAACTATTATATCAATCGCTGACTGTCGGAACTTAAAATTTTTCGTGGCTTGGTCTATAATATCCTCTGCCACTTTTTGTGGATTATCATTTAGATCATCCTTTATATTTATCCACCCTTTTTATTCAGACTTTGATTGTTGTAATCCTTGATTCTGTGGCTCGAAGTCATCGCAGCTATCGTTGGCATCGTGTCTTTGTTGGTCTTTTTGGCAGAGGCCGTCCATTATCGTTTCTCTGTTGGGGTCGCCATAATGTAAAGGATAAATGGTTGGCTTGAATGATTTAAAATTACTGCATTCTTTCATAAGTGTACATTATACTCATTCAAAGGCCAGATGCTTCGCTTCGCTCAGCATGACATAAAAAACCGGTCAGTTTAAGAATCTAAGTTAAAGTCCTATAATCTGCCCAGCTGGGCCTCGCAATGCCAAAGGCCTGCCTAAGATTTCGTAATGCAGAATCGCCATTCTCAACTCATCGGGATCGGCGTAGTCCAACAAAACTTCGGAAAGATATTTCGACTCAGGAACTTCAGCCATACCCTTACGTTTGCCTACCAATCCTTCAACAGTTTTGACGGTGAATTCCGGAAGCGCTTCGATACCTGTCTGGAGTTCCGGAAGCTCTTCAAAGCCGGGCTGAACTTGTAGGGCCGGCATCGACAATTCAAGGCCAGGCCTTTTAGCTTTTGCCGGCGGTGTTATAGGTTTGGGCCGGCTCACTTGTTTGGCTTCGGCAGCATATTTACTTACAGCAGGAGCAGGCTGAGGACGATCAAATTTTTTGGGTGCCGGCTGGGCAGCAAGGCGAGACTCTCGCTCTTGTGTAGGCTCGACAGCTCGCTGAATCTCCCTGACGAATTGTTCCAGTAACCCCCTACCACCCTCAGGTTTACGTTGTGGTTTACGGCCCTGTTCTCCCTCAGACTGCT
>Ga0315537_1001972_pt1 | contig 15847 bp, 12 predicted proteins | sample SalMarSW160270MG_FD_203091 | JGI IMG/M metagenome (GOLD analysis project Ga0315537, IMG submission 203091) | Salt marsh sediment microbial communities from the Plum Island Ecosystem LTER, Massachusetts, United States - Salt Marsh Sediment SW1602-70 ... | reverse complement strand
GTGGCCCTTAAACAAATAGGAGTACTGTTTTCAAAAAAAGCCTTTAATGAGTAAATGCTCATTAAGTAGACGATCACGGTCGGCAGTTTAGAGTAAAATTGCTCAACGCTTATTTTATAAGTTTTTCATAAGGCGAAATATGCCGATTTATGGACGGGAACTAATTAACATTAACCAAATCTCAAGGCATGGTCAGCAATGCCCCTGCTTTGTTGTTATCCGGCCTTTGAATAGCTGCAATATATTTTGAATCCAAGAGTGGATTCAGAGGTTGTGATATCGAACTCTAAATGACAGATCGGGACAGTTAATTCAATTTATTTTTTTATTGTAATATTATCAAAAATCCCATATCGTAATAAAAATTTCAATAAAATCCACCCTTGGTAACACAATTGTATTACCATTTTTTATCAGTCTTTTTCTATATTATTTCAGGGATATATAAATGGCATGCTGCGTTCGGGACGCTGGGGTCGCGCGTTCAAATCGCACCGTCCCGACCATAATACAAATTATTTTGTCCCATGATTAGAGGGAGTTAGTGATTACGCTAATTCCCTCTTTTTACAATGAGAATGACGGAGATGAGCAAGATTGAGCATATCGTAATCCCTTAATCACTGAACCCCGAATTTCCTCAAAATATTGTCTGTGTAAGATTCATCTTTGAATTCCGTAAGTTGTTTGCCGAACATAATTTAGACCGCATAAGATTCCTTGCATTTTAGAAAATAATGTATAAAATAAATGTTTTGTTTTTATATCTAGTGCCTGAACGAAAACTGTCTTTTCCGCCAATATCTGCGTCAGACTCAAATTTTAATCCTCGAAATACTCAATGTATGTCTGTGGTTAAAATTTTCGTCTTTCTTGATTTTAACGAAAAATCCTAGTTTTCGTTCGGGCACCATCTAAATCCTGCATCAACTTTTTTCGAAAGAGATATATTTACAATAATAACAGTTGATTATTTGGATATTATATAAAATAGTAACAAGGAGATTGGGCAATGGAATTCATTAAGTCCTATTCACGTGGATCTTTGGTTTTAATTTTAATATTGGGGGTCATATTGCTGGCAGCAACGGTTTCAGCGTTTTACTGGGTACTGCAGGTTATGTACCAGGACATATCATTGATTGCAACTCCCGAGACCCCCTCAAGGGCGCTCATTGCCCCGATCTCTTTGATTCATCACAAGTACTTTATGTTTGCTGCGGGGGCATGGGCCGGCGTTTTTATGGTTTTTAGCATCATTTTGTGGGGCGGTTTGCGGCGAATCGCTGTAAATTCTTTCAAAAAATCCGGCAAGACCGTACCGAAAAAACATGTTCATGCATCGGCAGCATCCGCTGCTGAGCGGGAAGCGCAACAGCACCATCAGCAACGCTTGTTTTTACACCTGCTGTCCGTGCTCCAAAGGGAAGGACGCCTGGTAGATTTTTTTTCGGAAGATCTCAATCTTTATGAAGATGCCCAGATCGGCGGCGCGGTTCGCGCCATACACGAGAACTGTAAAAAAGCGGTCAACAAAAGCCTGGCCCTTGAGGCGGTCATAGACCGTAGCGAAGGCGAAGAGATCCGGGTTGAACCGGGGTTTGATCCGGACGCCATAAAACTGACCGGCAATGTGACCGGAGAGCCTCCGTTCACAGGGATTTTGCGCCATAAAGGCTGGCGCACCCGAAAACTGGAACTGCCGGCTCTATCCGGTGTTCAAGATGCACACATCATCGCTCCGGCTGAGGTGGAAATTTTATAGAATCGGCTTCATATCAACAGTAAACCAAGGTAAATACATTAACTTTAGTTCACTTTAACTCACTTCAAATTTTAGGCACTTTAAACCTTTAGATTTTGGAAATCAAACCATGCGCAATCCGGTTTATATCATAGGAATCGATCTTGGGACAACCAACAGCGTGGTGGCCTACACCGAAGCGGATACGGAAATAGGCCGGCCCTCTAATATACGCTTGTTTGAAATCCCCCAGCTCATTGACGCCGGCGTGGTCGAAAAACGCCGAATGCTCCCCTCTTTTATTTTGGTTCCGGGAAAACACGATGTTTCCGAAGCCGCCATGGCCTTGCCGTGGCGGGAGACATGTCCGCTGGTGGTGGGCGAATTTGCCAAAAATCGCGGCGCGGAGCTGCCCAATCGGTTGATTGCTTCTTCCAAATCCTGGCTCTGCCATACCATGGTCGACCGGAACAAGCCGATATTGCCCTGGGAAGGTCCCGAGGAAAAATCTAAAAAATCACCGGTGGAAGCATCCGCAGCCATTTTGCAACATATCCGGGATGCGTGGAACCACACCATGGCTGCAGACGATGAAACGCTGAAAATGGAAAACCAGGAAATTCTACTGACCGTTCCGGCGTCCTTCGATGCGGTGGCCCGGGAGCTGACCGTAAAAGCCGCCCAGATGTCCGGACTGGAAAATGTCACCTTGCTGGAAGAACCCCAGGCCGCCTTTTATGCATGGATTGAAAGCACATCCCATGGATGGCGGGACAGGGTTACTAAAGGCGATCTTGTCCTGGTTTGCGACGTTGGCGGCGGAACAACCGATTTCAGCCTCATCAAAATTTCCGAGGAACAGGGCGAACTTGCCCTTGAGCGAATCGCTGTGGGTGAGCATCTGCTGGTGGGCGGCGACAACATGGATCTGGCCCTGGCCTACTCAATTTCCCGACAAATGGCGGATAAAGGCACCCGGCTGGATGCCTGGCAGATGCGGGGGCTTTGGCACAGCTGCCGCAACGCCAAAGAGCAACTTCTATCCGACCCCGATGCCCAAGAATATCCGGTGACCGTTTTGGGCAGAGGCACCGGCCTGATTGGCGGAACCGTTAAAACCGTGCTTTCCCGCGATGCGGTTGAAAAAGAACTGTTGGACGGCTTTTTCCCGGTTTGCGAGCGTACGGCCACACCGATTTCTCCAAAAAAAACCGGCATCCGGGAGATCGGTCTGTCCTATGCGTCCGACCCTGCCGTAACCCACCATCTGGCCAAGTTTCTCCAACAAAACAACGGCGAAATCCTGCCCACGATGGTGCTTTTCAACGGTGGCGTGATAAAGGCAAAAAACGTCCGCAACCGTATCATGGAGGTGATGTCTTCATGGAAGGTGTCGGAGGATTCCCCGCCCATTCGGGAGATCCAATCCCACGACTTTGACCTGGCGGTTGCCAGAGGTGCGGTATATTACGGCATGGCCAAACGCGGTCGGGGCATTCGAATACGTTACGGCTTGAATAAATCCTATTATGTCGGCATTGCCGCTTCCATGCCGGCGGTTCCGGGGATGCCGGCACCCATCAAAGCGTTGTGTGTCGCACCGTTCGGCATGGAAGAAGGAACCGGCGCAACCCTTGAAAACCAGGAGTTTGCCCTGGTGGTGGGCGAGCCGGTGAAATTCGATTTTCTCAGTTCCATGCGCCATGACCATGACCTGGGCACGGTGGTTGAGGACTGGGAAGGGGAAATCCGGGCCATTGCCGAAATTGAGACCACCCTGGATGGGAAACACGGTAGCGTGATTCCGGTTACCCTGGAAATTCGGGTGACCGAGGTGGGAATCCTGGAACTGTGGTGTGTTTCACGGGAAGACGGCCGCCGGTGGAAACTTGAGTTCAATGTTCGGGAGAAAGAAGCCCTTGAATCTTGACGACCACCGCTACATTATCGGTATCGATCTCGGCACCACCAACTCGGCGGTATCCTACGTGGATTTGCATGCCGAGGACAACCGTGGGTCGCGTATCCGGCTGTTTCCCATACCCCAGATGACCGGTCCGGGTGAGGTCTCCCGGCTGCCGATGTTGCCCTCTTTTCTCTACATTCCCGGCGATTACGATATTTCCAAAGAAAGTCTTTCCGCTGACTGGGGATGCCATGGCGACAATTTCGCCGGAGCATATGCCAGAGATCACGGCGCCAAAGTGCCCGCCAGGCTGGTATCGTCGGCCAAAAGCTGGCTGTGTCACGCCAATGCCGATCGAAAAGCACCCATACTGCCCTGGGGCGCAAGCAAAGAGGTTCGCAAAATCTCGCCCATCCAGGCCACCGCCGCCTATTTACGGCATATTCGCTCCGCCTGGAATCGCAGACAAAGCGACGAGGAGGCCTTTCTTGAACATCAGATGGTCATTATCACCGTACCGGCCTCCTTTGACGAGGTGGCCCGTGAAATGACCCTTGAAGCGGCCAACCTAGCGGGTATGAACTCCGTGATTCTACTGGAAGAACCATTGGCCGCCTTTTATAGTTGGCTCATGACCCATGAACATAAGTGGAAAACATTTGTAAAACCTAACGACCTCATCCTGATTTGCGATGTGGGTGGGGGGACCACGGATTTTACCTTGATCTATTTAAGGGAGGTGGACGGCAGCCCGCGTTTTGAGCGCATTGCCGTTGGGGATCATCTGATTCTGGGCGGAGACAATATCGATCTGGCCCTGGCACGGCGTATTGAAGCACAATTTTCCAAAAACAAGCATTCCTTGAGCGGCGACCGGTGGAAAACCCTGTGCCACAAATGCCGCCAGGCCAAAGAGATCCTTCTCGACGGAAAAGCGGATTCCCAAAAAATTACCGTTATGGGGGAAGGTGGTCAACTGATTGCCGGAACACTGGCGGCCACACTGGGGTACAGGGAAGTGGCCGAAACCATTTTGAACGGATTTTTTCCCCTTGTGGATCCTGGCGAGGATAAACCACAAACCATTCGCAAAGGCATCACCGAATTCGGACTTCCTTATGAACAGGAACCGGCCATCACGCGCCACCTGTGCTGGTTTTTGGAACAGCACACGGCGGACGTAACCGAGTTTTTACATAAGGATCGGCCCGAACCCGATATTATTCTCTTTAACGGCGGATCGTTGAAGCCGGCAGTAATCCGGGAGCGGATTCGCGACGCCATCCGGAAGTGGTTCGGTCAACCGGATGATACGCTTCCCCGGGTATTGCAAAATCCGGATCCCGATCTGGCGGTTGCAATGGGCGCGGCCTATTACGGATTGGTCAAAATCGGCCACGGGGTTCGGGTGGGCAGTGGTAGCCCGCGAGCGTTTTATCTGGGGGTGGCCGGCCACGCAGACGCCCGTAAAGAAGGGAACCGGAAACAGGCCATATGCCTTGTAGAACGCGGTTTGGAAGAAGGAACCGACATTGAATTGCAAGACCGCCAATTTGAAGTGCTGACCAACCAGCCGGTCACATTTGATGTCTACAGCTCCAGCTTTCGAAGCGGCGACCGATGCGGTGATCTTGTCACCATAGACGACTCCCTGACTCCTTTGCCGCCCATTCAAACCGTGATTCAGTATGGGAAAAAAGGCATTCAAACCCGCATTCCTATACATATTGCGGCCAGCTATACGGAAATGGGGTCTTTGGCGCTCTGGTGCCGGAGTTTGAAGAGCGCCCACCGATGGCACCTTCAGTTTCAACTTCGCACGGTTTCGGTCCCTGCCCCGATCGTAGATCAGGAAGTTTTTGAATCTTCCGTTGTGGACGATGTTCGCGAAATGGTCCGGAAGGCTTTTTCAGCCGGGGCCTCCGACACGCAGCTTGTGTCCCTTGCCAAGGATATTTCTAAACGCGTTGAAAGACCGCGGGATAAATGGCCCCTGACCTTTATTCGCAGCATTGCCGACGAGCTCATTCAACTTGAAAACGTCCGAACCGGTTCACCCGTGTCTGAAAGCAGGTGGCTTAACTTTTTTGGATTTTGCATGCGTCCCGGATTCGCCGACGCTCTGGATCCGCACCGGATGAAAAAGATATGGCAGATCTACATCCTGGGAATGCGCCATCCCAATCATCTGCAGGTTCAAAGCGAGTGGTGGATCATGTGGCGGCGGGTGGCCGGCGGTCTTAAGCCCGGCTGGCAGCGGCAGTTCTTCCAGGATCTTACTCCCATACTTTTCCCCGGCAAAGGTGCCCGAAAAAAGGCACCGCCCCAGCAACGGCTGGAAATCTGGATGGCCGTGGCCAACATGGAACATCTGCTGGCAAAAGACAAAATTAAATGCGGTCGCGCGCTGCTGTCGGAGATAAAACCCAAAAAATGCAGGCCCCAGCACTTCTGGTCCCTGTCACGCATGGGTGCCCGTGAACTCCTTTACGGACCCGTGGACCGTGTGATCGCGGCCAAAGAAGTGGCTGCCTGGATTAAAACGCTGCTTTCGATAAACTGGCGCGACCCCAGACCCATTGCCGCCGCCATTGCCCAGATGGCCCGCAAGACCGGCGATCGCAGCCGTGATCTGGATCTCGCCGATATGGAACCGGTTATGGCGTGGATGACACAAGATCCCCATCAGGAAGAACTGTTAAAACCGCACATCCGATACTTAAAAGAAGTGGTTCCCATGGCCAAACAGGAGGAAATCAATATTTTCGGAGAATCTTTGCCCGCCGGTATTGTGCTGCACACGGGATGACACCGGAAAAGATTTTTTTTTAACCAATAATGGGGGCGTAATGCCCCTTCAGAACGCCCCAGAGACTGCTCCGGCAAACCAAAAGGAGTTTCAAAAAAATTGAAATATTGTAATCGTTGTGGCTTAAAATTGGATTATCGCGTTCCCGAGGGCGATGACCGGCCGCGGTTTATATGCGATGCCTGTAAGACCATCCATTATGAAAATCCCAAGATGGTGGTGGGCTGTATCCCCGTATGGAAAGACCGCATCCTGTTATGCCGGCGATCCATCGAACCTCGGTATGGCAAGTGGACGATTCCCGCAGGTTTTTTTGAACAAGGAGAGACCGTTGAGGCCGGGGCAAAACGAGAACTCTATGAGGAGGCTTGCGCAACCGTGGAATTTCTTGAACCCTATGGCCTGTATAATCTTGCCTTTATCAGTCAAGTCTATCTGATATTTCAAGGACCGCTCAAGAATAAGAACTTTGGAGCCGGACATGAGAGTTTGGAGACCCGGCTGTTTAAAGAATGCGAGATTCCCTGGGATGATCTGGCGTTTTCTGTGGTTCGAAAAGTCCTTCGTCGATATTTCGAGGATTTTTTAACGGGCGTCTTTTCCTTTCACATGGGAGATATTTTGCCGGAGATGAGCTTTTGATCACCATCGGTTTTTCACCCCACCGTGCCGAAGTCCTGCCATTTATGGTTCGAGCCATGTCCCGGCACCAGGTCATTGTTCTGGAAAATCCCCCGGATTTAAATTTTACCCCTATGCTCAACAGCGAGATGTCCATTGAGAACTACCTGATGGAATCGGATTCGGGTTTTCCCGAATTTGAACGCCTGATGTGCCGGTCACTCCAAAAACTCCACGAACAGGGCAAAGAGATCCTGCAGATAGAACCCTTTTTGGAGCGACTGCTCGAGATCCACGAACACTTCGCCGCCGGCAAAACCCCCGAAGATGTACAAAAATTGCCGGAATTAAACCCGGTATACCGGGCAGAAAAAAAAGCCACCGGCGCATTGATCACCTATTACCGTCACAGTATCCAAACCGATTTCAGCAACCTAATTGCATCCGTGAAAGGGTTTGCCAAAGCCGACGCCGAACGTTCCAACTTGAGATCCATGCTCCGGGCACGGGCCATTGCATCCCTGGATACGACCCGGGAGATATTTGTCGAGTCCGGTTATATTCATTATCCCCTTTATCGCTATCTTCGCCGAAAACTTAACGGGCACTCTAAAATACGGGTGGTTTATCTTTTACATGACGTATTTCGAAAACTCGGATGCCAGCGTCGCAATATGGGACCCGGAGACATTCTCACCTTGTATTACGCATTGAATTCGACAATCAAAAAAGATCTGGCGGATTTGCTGGCGGCACGGAGTCTGATTTATATTAAATTGATCCAAAAACAAGAAATGATTCCCCATGGATCCGAGGCACCCCACAGCCAAGACGAGGCCGCGGCCAATGATCTCGTGGATCGTCTGGGATTTGAAGACTGCAAGGTCATTTATTCGCGGATTCGGTTCAAGCCTCGAGATCAGGCTTTAGAAGCCGTGACGGCTTTTGTAAACCACAAAGGTAAAACAGAGTAATTCCGAGAACATTCCCAAGTTCAGAGTCCTGAACACTATTGGCTGGATTTCCTGGTGAAAATATTTTAAGAAGACCCATGAAAGTCACTTTTGCCCTGCTCATCATCGTCTTTCTGGCATTCAGCGGCTATCACCTCACCTTTCGACATTTCCGGTTGCCGCTGTTTGCCCGGATATTTTATCTTACCGGCACCGAGTTTCTTGTTTTGGGGTTCTTGCTCGGGCCCCAATTTCTGAACCTCGTGGATGCAGAAACGCAAAAAGGGCTGGGGCCCCTGACCGCGCTTTTGCTCGGCTGGATCGGATTGCTTTTCGGGTTTCAATTTGAAATTAAAAAGCTCCGGCGGTTCCCCCTGGAATTTTTTTTCGGTGCCGTTCTTGAGGGGCTGGTCACCCTCACCCTGGTTTTTACCGGCGTGTATCTGACCCTTGTGATCTGCTGTGATATCCCCCATTCTTTTATGATGGTGGTTGCCGTTACCCTTGCAGCGGCCGGCGGTTGCACCGCCCAGAGCGGGCTTGCATTTCTATCCCCGGATTGCATGGCCAAACGTCAAAACACGGTAAAACTCTTGAGATTCATTTCGAGCGTTGACGGCTTGATCCCCCTCCTTATTTTCGGACTGTGCTTTTTCTATAATCCGTCAACAAGCCCGGAGGGATCATGGCTGGAAGGTCTCGGGTCGGGAATTCTGACCAGTCTGGGCGCCAGTTTCGGTCTGCTTCTGCTTTTTACCCTTTTCATTAGCCACCGTCGTTTTCAAAAGGAACTGATCCTTGTGGTTATCGGCATGACAATGCTTACCAGTGGTCTGGCCTCCTCGCTGAAATTTTCTCCGCTCCTTACGAATTTTTTCGTGGGATTCTGGCTCGTGAATCTGTCCAGGGATAAAGAAAGAATTTATCAGATCTTGATGACGGTTGAAAAACCCACGTATTTGCTGTTGATGGTTTTCCTGGGCGTACACTTAAGATTCGACTCCATGGGCTTGGTCTTGCTCGCACTGGTGTACTGTCTGTATAGAGCCTTGGGAAAATTTCTTGCGGGATTTTTGGTGACTCGCTTGAATCCCGAGTTACAAAAATATCCCGGTCAGTTGGGCTTTGGACTTCTTGCGCAAGGAGGACTTTCTCTGGCAATATTTCTGGACTTTCAACAAACATTTCCTTCCCGAATCTCAACGTTTGTCATCAGTTTTGCAATCCTTGCGGTAATTTATAACGAATTTCTGAGCCATTATTTCCTCGAACGCCTGTTTAAGAAAGGCACATAATGGGCCGGTACAAGCAATATATTCCAGACTTGAAGATTTATGGCATCATGCTGTTTATTTTGGTCGGGTTTGCCTTCTGGATCAAGATCATGGATATGGGTTCCGACTGGCAGAAAGCAGGCCTTACCACGTTTTCCTTGGGTTTTATATTGCTTGCCGCCTATTTGACGGCACAGATTCTCAGGATTTCGGGATTGCCCCTGATCAGCGGATATATCTTTGTAGGAATCCTTGCCGGCCCCTATATGACCGGGTTTCTCACCCATGAAATGGTTGCCAGGTTTCGGCTTGTGGATGACCTCGCCTTAAGCTTCATCGCCTTGACCGCAGGAGGGACCCTGCAATTGCAATTTCTCAGAAAACGCGGCAAGGCCATTGCCGTAAATATTCTTCTGCTCACCCTCGTGGTATTTGTCGTTGTCTTTTTTTCTTTCTTTTTCATGGTCCGCCGTTTGAACCTAATGCCCAATCTCACCGACGCTCAGATCATAGTACTGGCCTGTCTTTTAGGCGTCATCGCAGTGGCCCGATCGCCGTCATCGGCCATCGCAATTATCAATGAATGTCGGGCTTCCGGAATGTTTACAACAACCGTTCTTGGCGTTACCGTGGCCATGGACGTCCTGATTATCGTCTTCTTTACCTTGGCCATGACGGTGTCGGAAATAATCATGGGTGCCAGCACGGCCATAGATTTCTGGATGATCACCGGGTTAACCCTGGCGGTAGCGGGGTCACTGGCCCTGGGGATCGTGCTTGGAAAATGTATTTCCCTGTATATCGGCAAGGTGGGTCACGACCTTTCCCTTTCCCTTTTATTTTTTGCCTTCTCCGTGTTTAAGGCTTCCCTTTGGTTTAATGACTTCATGGAGGCCCATTTTGCCGTTTCGCTGCATTTGGAACCCTTGTTGATTTGTATCAGTGCCGGATTTACGGTTCAAAATTTCAGCGAGTACGGCTACATTTTCATGGAAGCCATGGAGCGTTTTGCGTTGCCCATTTTTGTGCTTTTTTTTTCAATTGCAGGAGCGTCCCTCAATCTTGATGCCCTGCTTATGACCTGGCCGTTGGCCGCATTTCTGTTTATCATTCGGGCTATGGGTATTTTCGGGTCCACATGGGTTGCTGGTATTCTTAACCGTGACCCTTCTCGACACAGACGGATTGCCTGGATGGCATACATTACTCAGGCGGGAGTGGCCATTGGCTTGGCCCAACTGGCACAACGCCGGTTTCCTGAACTCGGAGTTTATTTGACTACCCTGGTCCTGGCGGTGATCACAATCAATCAGGTGGTGGGGCCCATAACATTCAAAATAGCCCTAAAAACGGCAGGCGAGGTGGAACAGGGGTAAGGCCATCACCCGGAATCTTTTCTGACTTTTTCCTTTAACGGCTTCCCGAGTTTTTTCTCCATATGGTTTCGATGCTCAATCCGGTCAATCTCCAGGCCCAGTCGACCAAAGGCTTTAATGGGGGCAATGAAATATACCCCCTGGTGAGGTTTTCCGGTTTGGGAACAAATCATTTCAAGATAGGCCACCGCCTTGTCAAGAGTCTCCTGGTTTTCAATGGCCGTAAAAAGAGTTTTATTGTGGATCGTTCCACCGCTGGTCAGAGACCGAAACCCCGCGAAAATAGGAATGTGATGGCTTATCAACTGAAGCAGGTCGGTGGTTTCCGCCACGGTTGCACCGGTGATACCGATATCCAGCCAACCGGTAATCAGCTGATCAAGCAGTTCTTCGTTGTTGATGACCACAATCAAAAGGTTCACCGGACACCCCTTGAGTTTTTAAAACCATTAATGAAAGGCGATTTCCTCTTCAATGCGTTTGATCCCCTGCCAAAGATCGTTTGCATTGTGGGTCTGTCTGACAAAATTCAGAAATTCAACCCTCTTGCAAAGCCGGGAAATCCCGGCAAGTATTTGAAGATGTAAGTGAGTCTGGTTCTCGGGCACGATGAGGGCCAGAATGATATCCACGGGCAATTTGTCCAAGGCTTCAAAATCAATGGAATCGGCAAGGCGAATCAAAAGCACTGAAGGATCACGGGCTTCCCTGCTGACGGCGTGCGGAATACCGATGCCGTTCCCGATACCCGTGGACATGGTGTTCTCCCGCTCTATTAAGCTGTCATAAAGCAATCGGGCATGGGTCACCAGGCCGTCTCGGGCAAACGTATCCGCCACAAAGTGTATAACTTCATCTTTGTCCTTTAGAGGAACATTTAAGAAAATATGTTCGGCACTGAGACGTTTATAGATTTTCATGGGACTAAGCGGCTTTGAATTCGTTTTTTGACTCTGTACGAGACTATCCTTTTTAATGAGCCCTATGTATCAAATTCAAGTCGGGTCACCGATATAATCAGCGGCAGATCCAGCAGCTGTTCAACAACATGGTCGGAAATTCGAACATTGGTTTTAAGGAAAACAATGTTCATTTTTCCGGTTTCTTCCTGACCCAAATGCATCTGTCTGATGATAATTTTTTTATTGCCGAGAAGTGACGAGAAACTTCCAATGGCCCCGGGCTTGTCAAGGGTGTATATCAGCGCCAGATGGCCTTCGGGTATGAGTTCAAGGCGAAAATTGTTAATTTTTACAATCCGTATTTTATTCTTGCCGAATATGGTCCCAGACACCATATTCGTCACCTTAGGCGTGGTCACACGGACGGTAATCAGGTTGATATATTCTTCAGACGCATCGCTGGTTATCTCTGTGACCGTTATGCCTCTTTCCTTTGCCAGGACCTGGGCATTGACGAAGTTAACGTCGTCCTTAACCACATGCGCCAACAAACCTCTTAACACGGCAATGGAAACCGGTGATGGATCGAGTCCCTTAAAATCGCCAGCATACTCAATGGAAACTTCTTGAATGGGCCCTCGAATAAGCTGGGTCTGGAGACTGCCGATATGATTGGCAAGGGTCAACAGGGGTTTCAGTTTTTTAAGCAGGTCTCCGGTTACCGACGGAACATTAACGGCGTTCAGAATCGTGCCGTATTTGAGATAATCAATAATCTGTGCGGCCACATCAACGGCCACTTTGGTCTGGGCCTCCTGGGTGGAAGCACCGAGATGGGGTGTACAAATCAGACGTTCATGCTCAATTAACGGGCATATACCGGGAGGTTCACTCTCAAACACATCCAATGCAGCGCCGGCGACTTTCCCTGACTGCAAGGCAGCATAAAGTGCATCCTCATCAACAATCCCGCCCCTGGCGCAGTTTACGATCATGACCCCGTCTTTCATCAGATCGAAGGCCTCCTTGTTCAGTAAACCGGTTGTTTCCTTAAACTTGGGGACATGCACCGTGATGTAATCGGATCTGCGGTATAGATCTTCAAGTGAAACACTTTCATATCCGGCTTTTTCAATCTGCTCGGGCGTTACATACGGATCGTGAACAATGACCTTCATTTTCAAACCCCGTGCGCGATCGGCAACAATAGAGCCGATTTTTCCATATCCGATAACACCAAGGGTTTTATTGAATATTTCTCTTCCCTGAAGTTTCTTCTTGTCCCAGCGTCCGGCCTTCAATGATGCGGTTCCTTCGGGCACATTGCGCGAAAGCGCCAGTAACATGCCAATGGAATGCTCGGCGGTTGTAATAACATTGCCACCGGGGGTATTCATCACAATGATCCCGCGCTTGGTCGCCGCCGGGATATCCACATTATCAAGACCGATTCCCGCACGACCCACAACTTTAAGTCGCGTTGCAGCGTCTAAAAGATCCTCTGAAACCTTTGTTGCACTCCGGATAATAAGGGCGTCATATTCTCCGATAATATTTCTAAGTTCCTCGTGAGCCAGTTCGGTTTTAACATCAACGTCAATCCCGTCTTCTTCCTGCAACATCTGGATACCGGCTTGTCCCAGGTTATCGCTGACCAACACTTTCATGAGATTTCTCCTCAGTCGGGGTGTTTTTCTTAGAAAGCTTTGAAAATAGCGTAATGAATGATCAGCAGCGAAATCATACACTGTTCGAGTTTGTATGATGCAGTCGCTGATTATTCATGGAGCGATTCAATTGAAAAAACTTATCTACCCGTTATTTAAATAAAATCCAGATAATCGTTTATACTGTAATTTGCCAGTCCGGGTAAAGCTCATCCCATTCCTCATAAATCCGTCCGGGGTCTCGGCGAAGATTAAGACGATTCGATTTCTCAAAAGCCGCCCGGGCTTTCTTAAATTCAGCCTCGGAAATATTCCCTTGCTCAAACAGTATCTCCGCTGCCTCAAAAGTTTCATTTGCCTCCCGAGGAATCACCCGGACCAAACCCTGGTCAAATGCCTGCAATAGTGTCTTCCTGAGGTTTTCCGATACATTGCCTCTCTTTTGTCCGGGTTTGACCGTCGCATTTTTGCTGAGGTAGCACACCCGGGAGCCGTCGGATATGAGTTGTTTTTTTTCTTCATCCCAGCTAATATTCGACGGAACAATGAGGATGCCCCGCTTTGCAAGGCTTTTGAAATTGATGAGAACCGGTTCATACTTGGTATAAGAATCCGGGTATCCCCTCTGCCCCTGAGCCCCACCCGGACCGGTAACCAGCGCAAAAGAGATAGAAATTTGATTCTGACGTACATCCGGAGAAACCGCATCAAGCCGGCCATCCAGCGCGGCAACAATCAGTTCGCCCAGATTCTTAAGCCGCCGGGCAACAACCTGCATCTCGGGTTCACCGGCCCGAATATTCATTTCGTAAACAAGAATACCCACGGGTTTCCCGGTAACCGGATCCATGGATACGCGACAGCCCGGATAGAGAATACATGGCCGGAGAATACCTCCCTTTTTCATCTGCTTCACAAAAGGATGGATCACTTTATCGCCGACCAGTTTTATAAGATCAGGTGTCTCGGCGGGGTGCATACCGATTGCACCCATACCCCCGGTAACCGGGTTGGTCTGGCTGGGGGGCCCTTCAAAGCGAAGCGGATAATCCATGGCCGTGGGGAGAATACAAAAATTGCCCTTTCCGTCAATGAGGGTGGTAAAGCTGATCTCAATTTCGGATTTCCAGGCTTCAATCAAAAGCGGCCATTTATTATCTCCGTGAAGTATCTTGTAGCTCTCGCTATAATCTTTCAACAATATATTCCACACATCGAGAATATCTTCGACCCGGAAAACCGGTCGGGAACCTTTACCGCCCGCACTATAAGGATACTTGAAAACCGCACCGCCATGGTTGCGCATGAACTGAGTAACAATGCGCTTAACTTGCTGCAGGTTTTTCGCATCAGCCACCTTGAAAGGGGCAACCGGCACCCCGGCTCTCCTCATCCAAATCTTTGCCCTAACCTTATCCCCTTCAATGAACGCCGCTTCCCTTGTCAGGCCGATGATCCGGTCCCCATAACCCGCCTCCATGAGTTCATTCACAATGCCTTCATAAATCAGATCTTCAGGCATAATCACAACACAGTCTATTTCTTGGTTTTCAAGCGCGGTTATGATGGCGGATTTATAATCAACAACTGAGTTTCCTGCAACGGGAAAAATTTTCACGGTCCAATCTTTTTTCCCCCTGACAGCGTCCAGTACCGGGCCCATACCCGTCATGCCCTTGATTATAGCGCCGATAAACTTCTCATTTTCAACAGTTGATACGGTATAGGCGCATATACAGGTCCTGCCATCCGGTCCAACAAAGCCAATCGTCTTTTTCGCCATAACATTCCTTCCTTCAAATGGACCCTATCGTTGCATAAACAACACATCAAATTATACGTTACACGGCTTGGACAGAGGCTTTGCGTTGATTGGAGTAGCCATCATAAGATCTAACCGTTGGTGCTATCCAATGAAAGCATCTTTTTTGCTGTGTTGTTTACTTTTCAGGAAAGCCCGCCCGAGGCGGACGAGCCGATGACACCGCCTTCCCTTCCCGCCTATGCATTGCATTGGCAGGCGGCCCGTCCGTCATCAAACGCGACTAAGGCGTATGCCGGGCGGGTTTGGCCGGCAGGCGAGATTGTTACGGAAAACGGAATCAAGCGAACTAACCGGAGTTAATTCTATTCCTCAATTTACCGGAACAATGAAATGTAACGACCTTCCTGGGTGCCAGCATTAAATCCTCACCCGTAGCCGGATTCCTGCCTCTTCGTTCCTTCTTTTGCTTTACACAAAATTTTCCAAATCCGGATATCAAAACATCCTCATCGGATGCCAGTGTGTTTTTGATGATCTCTAAAACAATTTCTACAATTTCCGAGGATTTGTTCCGGGTAAAACCGATCTGATCGTGGATTGATTCTACAATCCGAGCTTTTGTAAGTGCCATGGCGAGTTGCTCCTTTTTTCCTATAAAAAGAAAGGGTGATACCTTTGTAAAGGGGTTCCATCCTTCTAAATTCGACATCCACTATTGGATATTCGATATTTATATTGCTCATCAATCTATATATTCCCTGTTCCGGCGGTTTTTGTCAAGATTTGATTTTACACACTGTGCTGTTTTTCTTGAATATTCTTGACAAATA
>Ga0315537_1001971_pt1 | contig 15856 bp, 12 predicted proteins | sample SalMarSW160270MG_FD_203091 | JGI IMG/M metagenome (GOLD analysis project Ga0315537, IMG submission 203091) | Salt marsh sediment microbial communities from the Plum Island Ecosystem LTER, Massachusetts, United States - Salt Marsh Sediment SW1602-70 ... | reverse complement strand
TTAATCAGAGGGCATAAAACTTTTAAAAAGAATGACTTTTTGACATTTACCAGGGTAATATTTTTTGATTTAAATATTTTCTTCAACCCTTTAAATTAACTCTATGAAAAAAATTTTGTTAATGCTGATTGTGTTTGCTGGACTTTCAATCAGTCTGGCTGCACAAAAAGTAGTTACTGGTAAAGTAACGGACGAAAATCAGGCACCTCTCACAGGGGTGTCGGTGATGGTAAAAGGCACCACCGTCGGTACACTGACTGATATTGACGGTGCATTTAGCCTATCAGTACCTGATAACGCAAGAATTCTTTCTTTCTCTTTTATCGGTATGAAAACCTCAGAAATAGAGATCGGCACACAAACAACTTTTAATGTAACAATGGAGGTTGATATCGGTATGCTTGAAGAGGTTGTAGTTATTGGGTACGGTACACAGCGAAGGGGAAGCATTACTGGCTCTATAGCTTCTGTTACAACGGAAGATATTCAGGAGTTACCTGTAATTGATGTTGGTTCAGCTTTGCAGGGCAGGGCTACCGGTGTGGTTGCCCTGGCTTCAGGAAACCAGCCCGGGGAAGGAGTTACCATCCGTATCCGCGGACGAAGATCCCTGACAGCAACAAATGAACCCCTTTACGTTGTAGATGGTATTCCCTACGATGGGAATATCGTTGATATTAATCCCAGGGATATCAAATCCATGGAAATACTTAAGGATGCTTCTGCTACTGCCATCTACGGATCCAGAGGCGCAAACGGAGTTATCCTTGTTACTACAAACCGCGGAGGGGACTTCCCAACTACGGTTTCCTACTCGGGACAATACGGAATTACTAGTGTCCTTGCTCTTCCGGATTTGATGAACGGGGATGAATACTATACAATGAAGGAAGTAGGAGGACGAGCTTTTCAACCTGAAGAAATAACTGCTCATGATAGGGGCGTTTCTGTCGACTGGCTGAAGCTGGTTCTGGATAAGGGATACCAACAGAACCACCAGCTGAGCATCCGAGGCGGTTCAGAGAAAACAGGATTTGCTCTTTCTGCCAACTACTTGAATGAACGGGGAGTCATAAAAACACAGGATTTCAGCAGGTACTCGTTCAGGGTAAATCTTGACCACAAGATTTCTGACAGGATCAGGGTGGGTACTTCTACACAATTATCCAACTCGGTACAAAACTGGGGATCAAATCCATACGGGACCGCACTGGTAATCTCACCACTGGCTGAACCCTATGACAGTGCAGGAGAAATGGTATACCGTCCGGGAGCGGATCCATTGCTGTGGAACGCTCTGGCCGATTTTGAAGAAGGTAATATGGTCGATGAGCGAAATACACTCAGGGTCTTCGCTAATATTTTTGCAGAGGTGGATATTCTGAAAAATCTGACATACCGCATGAACTATGGTCCTGATTATCGTGAATACAGGAGAGGCCTGTTTCAGGGCACTAATTCCATTGCCCGCCAGGGAGGACTCCCCAGGGCTCAAAAAGAACACAGGAGGACTTATAACTATACCTTTGAAAATATCCTGACTTATGATTTGACATCGGGCAATCATGATCTGAATTTCACAGGTCTCTACAGTGTACAAAAATCAACTGGTGAGTATACCAATATATACGCTGAGAATGTACCTTACGAAACTCAATTGTTCCATAATATCGGGACAGCCGAAACAGTACTCGAGTTTGGAAGCGATCTTTCAGAATGGGGAATTATGTCGTTCATGGGCCGTGTAAATTATGAGTTCATGGGTAAATATATGTTAACCCTTACAGGTCGTTATGACGGATCATCACGACTAGCTGAAGAAAACAAATGGGGCTTTTTCCCGTCTACTGCACTTATGTGGCGAGTCAATAAAGAGGGTTTCATGTCAACTCAGGAGTTATTCTCTGACCTGAGGCTAAGGGTAAGTTACGGAGTAACAGGAAACACAGGAATTGACCCATATCAGACCCGAGGATCATTAACCAGAACAATATATTCGTTCGGCGGTAACGCAGCTTATGGTTATGCCCCTGGCACAATAGCTAATCCTGATTTACGATGGGAATCATCCGCAACACTGAATTTCGGAGTGGATTTCGGATTAATGGATAACCGCATCTCGGGAAGTGTTGAAATATATCAAACCAATACCAAAGATCTGTTGCTTGAAAGACAGATTCCGATTACCTCAGGATTTAACTCTGTAATGGAAAATATTGGGGAAACCAGGAACAGAGGATGGGAGATAAACCTTGTAACAAGGAATCTTACCAGTGGTGAATTCAGCTGGGAAACAACATTAAATCTTTTCGGTAACAAGGAAGAGATCATCGATCTTTATGGTACAAAAACGGATGATGTGGGGAATGAGTGGTTCATTGGCCAGCCTTTAACTGTATGGTATGATTATAATAAACTGGGAATCTGGCAACTGGGTGAAGAAGATGCAGCTGCTGTTTATGCAATGGATCCCGGTGAAATAAAGGTGGAAGATGTGAATGGTGATAATATACTCAACCAGGACGACAGGGTAATCCTCGGATCAGATATGCCAACATTAACTGTTGGAGTAGGATCGCGGTTTGAGTACAAGGGAGTGGATTTATCATTCCTGCTCCTGGGAGTATTCGGACATACAATATATAATTCATTCGAGGTAAGCAACGCCACACTGCAGGGCCGATATAACAACATTAATGTGGATTATTGGACCGAAACAAATCCGACCAATAAACATCCTAAACCTGATGGCTCGATGGAATATCCATATTATAGCACTACAAGGGGTTACTATCCTGGAGACTTCTTTAAAGTTAAAAATATCCAGTTGGGATACAGCTTACCTAGTACAATACTCTCCAAAATCAAAGCTAAAAAGCTGAGAGTATTCATTAATTTTGATACGCCATTTATATTTTCACAACTGGCTGATAACCTTGATCCTGAAGTATATGGTGGTACTGTGACGAGTGATGTTCCTTCCACCAGGATGAATTCTATTGGTGTATTATTAGATTTTTAATTTTTAATTGATAAAATATATAGCAAAATGAAAACATTGAAATCTTTAATTATAGTTTTCGTATTGATATTTATATCATCCGTATCATGTGAAGTACTGGAAGAGGAAATCATATCAGGAGTAACAGTTGATACTCATTATGGTACACCGGAAGGATTCGAAGATGCTGTTAATGCTGCTTATGAAAGATTACGTTATTTTTACGGCGATGAGGATGGATGTGAAATAACAGTATTCGGAACGGATGAATATACCAATGGCGGACATGGAAGCGCTCACGCAATTAATAAATATGAGGCCGGATTGAATGCTGAATCTCCATCATTCTGGAATCCATGGCAATATCTTTATATTGGTATCAATACATGTAATGCAGTAATCGGACGCGCTCCGGATGCTGACATTCCGGAAGCCGAAAAGAACATAATGCTTGGGGAAATACATTTCCTGAGAGCTCATTATTACTACCTTCTGGTAGAGTTCTTTGGCCCTGTTCACCTTACTCTCACAGAGACGACCGGTGTTGAAACTGAGGCAAACCGTACACCTGAAGATCTAATATATGATGCGATCATTGATGATCTTGAGTTTGCCATTGCCAATTTACCACTCACTCAGAGTGAGTTCGGGAGAGTAACCAAACCGGCAGCCCAGCATCATCTTGCGCTTATTTATCTGACAAGAGCATATAAATCCTTTGCACAGGCAGATGATTTCAGCAATGCTGCCAATCTGGCTGTGGATGTAATAAATAATTCAGGACATATCCTTCTGGATGACTATCAGCAGATATATAATCTTGCAGATGCTAACGGAAAGCTTTCCCACACGAATGAACAGAATAATGAAATTATTTTCTCAGTTCAATTTGACATTAATCCGTTGTTAAATCCAAGAGGTAATGAAACTCATCTTTATTTCAGACCCTGGTATGAAGTGTATGACAAAGGAGGATTAGTTCGTGGTCTGGGTCACGGATACGGACGTCCATGGATCCGTTTCAGACCGACTGCGTGGCTGCTGGAAAATTTCCGACCAATCGATGTAGATGCAAGGTTTAATAAATCTTTCCAGATTGTCTGGTATTTCAACGATTTAGGAGGTATTCCTGCAGGAGCTTCCCTTGGAGATACATGCATCTGGATAACAGACGAGGACCTGGATCAGGCTAAATTTGATGCACTTCAGGCAAGGCTTCCATATGCTAATATATTCTCCTGGAATATAAATGATATAGATGAGAGCTGGTCTTTGTGGAGGTCGGATCTTTCAGTAACGAATAATAATATCAATATATTCCCGTCACCGTGGAAGATTGATGACAATCTGCGCCCGTCTTTGAATGAACAGGAGGGTTCACGCGATTTTATTGTGTTCAGACTCGGTGAGACCTACCTGATTGCTGCTGAAGCAATGTTGGGAAGAGATGGTAATGCTACCAATGCTGTTGAATATATAAATACAATCAGGCGCAGGGCAGCTTATGACGGGATGGAAGCTGCCATGGAAGTAACTGCCGCAGAGGTTGATCTTGACTTCATCCTGGATGAGTGGTCAAGGGAGTGTTTTGGAGAACAGAGCCGGTGGTTAGACCTTAAACGTACCGGAAAATTGCTTGAACGGGTTAGAGCATATAATCCGGATGCAGCACCCAATATTGATGATCATCATCTGCTTCGCCCTATACCTGCGAATCAGATAACCCGGTGTACAAATACATACCAGCAAAATCCGGGTTACTAAAAAATCATCACGGATGAAAGAGGCTTCCTCAAAAAAAAAAGGCAGCCTCTCTTTTTATTTACCATATTTGTATTTAATTATCTATCTTCATAAATCCATAAACCAAACAAATAATAGAATAATATGAAAAGAAGGAAATTTATTAAAAGAAGTATGACTGCAGTAGCAGGTACGGTAATTCTACCTACTATAGTTCCCTCATCAGTTATGGGAAAAAATCCGCCCAGTGATAAGATCAATATCGGCTGGATCGGTTGCGGCAGGCAGGGAAGAGGTGACATCATGGGAACTATGAGGTTTGATTCAGCTGCGGTAGTTGCTGTTTCCGATGTGGATTCAAAAAGAATGGCACTTGGCAAAAAGTTTATTGAAGAAATTTATACCAGACAGGGTAAATCAGGTTATGCTGATGTTAAAACCTATGGTGATTATCATGACCTGCTCGCTGATAAGAGTATTGATGCCGTTATGATAACAACACCCGATCACTGGCATTCGCAGCCTGCACTGGAAGCTGCACTGGCAGGTAAGGATATTTACCTGGAAAAACCAACATCACTTACCATTGCAGAGGGAAGAGTATTGAGCGATGTGGTAAGACGTCAGAAGGTTATCCTGCAGGTCGGAACCCAGCAGCGTTCAAGTGTTCAGTGGAGAATTGCTGCCGAGCTGGTCAGAAATGGCAGGATAGGACAATTACATACTGTAAAGATCGGCCTGCCGGGAGATCCGTCCGGCCCCGAAGCACCCGAAATGCCGATACCTGAAAACCTGAACTACGATATGTGGCTTGGATCAACACCTGAGGTTTATTATACCGAAATACGGGTGCATCCTCAAAATGATTTCGGCCGTCCGGGATGGCTCCGATGCGAGCAATTCGGCGCAGGGATGATAACAGGATGGGGTCAACATCATTTTGATTCAGCCGCATGGGGTATGGATACCGAACTGACCGGACCAATATCAGTGGTGGCTGTAGCTCAGTTCCCAAAATCAGGTCTCTGGGATGTTCATGGCGATTTCATGTCAATTGCTGAATATAAAAATGGAATAACACAACTCACAAGCGGTAACTATCCCAACGGCGTACGATACGAAGGCACTGAAGGCTGGATATTCGTGACACGCGGAAACTACAGGGCAACTGACAGTGATCCTGTTCCCCAGAATCAGGCAAATAAACCACTGCAGGCAAGCGATCCCAAAATACTGACCTCGGAGATTGGACCGGATGAGATACACCTGTATGAGAGTAATTCACAACAGGGTAACTGGCTCGATTGCATCAAATCGAGACAGGAGCCTATTTCGCCTGTTGAGATAGGACACCGGGCATGCACGGTGTGCCTTGTCGCACACATAGCCATGAAGCTTGGGAGAAAACTGTACTGGGACCCCGATAAGGAAAAATTTGTAAACGACGATGAAGCAAACAGTATGCTGGCCCGTCCGCAAAGAGCACCTTACGGAACTAACTATGTAAAGATTTAATTCTTTAATTATGAGGAAATTATTTATTCACGCCTTGCTGTTGCTTACAGGCGCAGTGATCGCATTGCCATTAACAGCAGCGAAGATCAACGCAGTTAAGGTCGGTTCAAAGATAAATGTAACAATAGATGGTAAATTCTTTACCAGTTATATCTTCTCAGAAGATGAGAAGTATCCTTTTTTCTACCCTGTTAACGGACCGGTTTCAGGAGGATCGGTAACTTCCATGCGTAATGCAGTATATCCTCATCATTCTTCTCTTTTCTTCGGATGCGATCAGGTTAACGGAGGTAATTACTGGCAGGAAGGACTGGAAAGAGGCCGTATAATTTCTGTAAATGCTCAAATTCAAAAACAGGGAGGCGATTCAGTCGTCATCACCGATGAATGTATCTGGAGCCGTCCGGGAGCTTTGTCTCCGATCAGGGACACAAGGGTATTTATAATAACTGCTCCATCGCCTGAAATGATCCGGATAGATGTCGAAATAACCATGGAGATGCTGATGGATGTCCACATCAGAAAGACCAACCATTCTCTTTTCAGTGCCAGGATGGCAGCTGATATTGCAGTTAACAATGGAGGTACAATGATAAATGCCGAAGGAGCTAAAGGTGAAAAGGAAACATTCGGAAAAAGTTCTCCCTGGATCGATTACTACGGGAAGCGGGGTAATGTAATTGAAGGACTTGCTATTTTGCAGCACCCGACAAATCCCTGGTATCCTTCACCCTGGTTCACACGTGCTTACGGATTCATATCGCCCACGCCAATGAACTGGCCGGATAATGGTGAAGAGACTTTCATGAAGAGAGGGACAGAGCTTAAGCTCAGGTATTGTGTACTTGTTCATACAGGCACACATACGGAGGCTGATATTGCAGGGATATTCGATAAATACAAAAATTATCAACCGTAAGTAAAAGCACGGTTAAAGTTGGCGCCAGCAACGAAATATAAGAAAGCTCAAAGTAATGTAACTCTCTTCTTAAGAATTCCTGGCTCCTTCACTCCTGTATCTTCTTTTGGCTGGCATCCTCCAACAGTTAATTCAAATAAGCCGGGTTTTATTACTCTTTTATTCTGCTCATCAATAACTAAAAATGCCTCCGGGGAAACAGAGAAAGTCACTGTTTTGGTTTCACCCGGCTGTAAATGAATTCGTTTAAATCCTTTAAGGGCACGTATGGGGACAGGTACAGATGCGCCAAGATTGGACAGATAAAGTTGAACAACTTCGTCCCCCGCCCTTTTACCCTTGTTTCCATGGTACTCATTTTATGATTAGATTTTTCAATTCTTAACTGTCATTGTGTCTTTTTGCTCTCGATCTATTATATTTTTGCCCTTCTGTAAATACAATCCTTCATGTCACACAGATTACAGGTATAAGGTGCTCTTTTAACATTTTCACCAATACCTATTATCCCGCTGACTGATTTGATCGGGTCCATGAGTGCAGAAGGTGTTAACCTTATTCCACAGAAATTATCAGGCATCAGCCGAAACAGCTTATGTTGTTCAGCTACAAGCCAGCCACAGTATCCCGGGCTGAAGCGGTTTGTAACACCTTCCCCTGAATTATTCATGTTCTTTTCAAGATCGTTATGCATCAGGTCTGCTGCTGCTTCAACCGTTTCACTGCCGACTATATCATATATATATCCTTTCAGAAGATCGCCCTCTTTCATCTCTTTTTTGCTTCTGATTCCAATCTCCTCTCCTGCGGTACAAAGAAACAAGGCAGCTGAATCAGATTTTTTAATCTGTCCGTAAATAATTTTCCTTATATCAAAAACCTGATCTTTTAATGTTACTGTTTTTTCAATATCATTAAAAGTAATCTGATTAAAAATCCTGTATTCAGCTTTTATTTCACATATAGTTTCAGCCTCCAAAAGTACTTCGGCAACAAGTTCTGAAATAGTCTCATGCGATTCACCTTTCTTATACCCTATAACACTTTCAATTTGAGGGACATTAAGATTCAGGTCTTTAAAATCAAATTGAAAAGTTTTTCCGCTCATATTTATCCTGGTAAATTCCTGATTCCCTGACTATCCTTTCCACTATCTCCTCCCATCCCAGTGTCATCAGATGAATCCCGTTTATCCCTTTCTTCCCTTTCAATGATTCAATGATCTCCAGAACTATCTGCACACCTTCTTCTGTTTCCCCGTCGCCTGCCTTTTCCATCCGTTCCAGAATTCTTCCCGGCAAAAAGACTCCCGGTACCTTTTCGTGCAGGTACCTGGCTATCTTATTACTTTTCATGGGTGCAATACCTGCGAGTATGAATACCTTGTCAAGCACATTTTTTTTATCCAGCTCTTCCAGCCAATTGTCAAGCCCTGCCGTATCAAAAATAATATTTGTCTGAAAGAATTGTGCCCCTGCATTGACCTTTTTATGATCTCTTATAGCCTGTAATGCAGGTTCGGCAGCAAAGGGTGTAGTTGCGGCGCCAAGGAAAAATCGTGGAGGGTATTTTATCTTTCTTCCGTCGAGATATGTTGCTTCGTCCCTCATTTTTCTGAGTATCCATAACATCTGGACAGAATCGACATCTACCATGTTCAGGTCTGCTGTAGGTGCAGGACCTATTCTGGCGCTGTCGCCTGTTACACAGAGAATATTCCTGATTCCAAACTGTCCTGAGCCGATCACCATTGATTGAAGTGCCGTTCGTGTAGTATCCCGTGCAGCTATTTGCAGCACAGCTTCTGCGTTGAGGTCATTTGCAACTTTGCAGCATGCCAGTGATGACATTTTTGGATTTGCCGATGAAGCATCAGTAAAGTTTATTGCTGTTACATAAGGCTTTACAAGTCCTATTTCTTTTATCAGCTTCTCTGAATTTGCACTCAGAGGGGGTGTTACTTCGGTTGCAACAACAAATTCACCATTTCTTAGTTTCCTTTCGAGTTCTGATGCTGGTTCCTGATAAGCCTGGGGGTGGTATTCTGAATCCCCTCCCCACCATTCAGGTTGCCTTATAGTTTTAAAAACAGAATCCCATATCTGGTCTTTTTTCTCTTTGTCTTTCGACAATAATCCCTTAATAAAAGTCCATGTACCCGTCTTTTTTATCTGTCGCACTACATCTCCCCACGTTTCTGTTCCGGTCTTGTTCCAGTCAAGAGGGGGAAGAATTTCAAGAAGAGTTTTTTCGCGGCCGGTTTTAACGGCTCTTTTGTAAATGCTGTACCATACACATTTACGGGTTTCATCAATATAGCATTTTTTCTCCGGTGTTATTCCGCCGCAAGGTCCATTTCTTAAACCTTTCGGGCATTCCATGGGACAGATAAAAGCTGTCTCCTGCAAAAGGCAGTTTCCACACATTCTGCACCCAAAAACCGGCCCTTTTATAAAGAGTTCTGTTCTTGCCAAAAGCCGTTTGCCGAATTTTTCCTTTTTAAAAGGATAAAAGGCGGGCTGCCATCTACGTGAAGGTTTTATTCCGGACATCCTGGTATCTGTTTTTATGAATTATCTACTTTCTATTCTCTGAAGAGATTTAAGATTGATGATTAACGATTTTTGATTTATGAAGATAAAACTGATTGTCATTAGAGATAACTTCAAAAATCATAAATCGTTAATCCTTGTTCTTAGATCATCCCTGCTTTATGCTGACGACTCTGAAAATACTCAACAAATCTGACGGCAAAGTCATCCCTTCCGAGAACAAGATCGGCTGCTCTCACCATTCCAGTTATTTTTTCCGGATTGGCAATCGGGCATGTTAATCCGTTATATATTGATATCGCCATATAAGCTGAGTTCAGTGATTCCCTGTCAGGCAATCCGAAAGATATATTGCTTGCTCCCTGTGTGATATTGTGACCGAGCCTCTGGTGAACAAGGCGAATTGTTTCAAGTGTTACGAGACAGGCTTTCTGATCAGCGCTCACAGCCATTGCAAGAGGATCAATAACAACATCTTCCGCTTTAATACCGGTTTTGACTGCCCTGTCAATTATCTTTTCCGCAACTGCAAGTCGTTTTTCCGGCTCATGGGTTATACCTTCCTCATCCATGCAAAGTCCTATTATTGCCGCGCCATATTCCTTTGCAACAGGAAGAAGTGTCTGCAATGCAGTTTCTTCCCCGTTGACGGAATTTATCAGACATTTGCCGGCTGCAACTTTAAGCGCTGCTTCAATTGCTTTAGGATTTGGTGAATCGAGACACAAAGGGACATCAAATTTATCCTGAAGCACTCTGACTGTTTCGGGGAGCAACCTGACATCATCCACACCCGGGAATCCAACATTTACATCAAGCACGTCAGCTCCTGCTTTGATTTGGCTTTCAGCAAGTTCGATTACATATTCAAAATTATTCTCCTGTAATGTAGAAACCAGCTTTTTCCTTCTTGTCGGATTTATGGATTCCCCGATAATAACAACAGGCCCTTCGGTACTTATTATCACTTCTGCAGCTCGTCCCTTAAGAATTGTTTCCATATTTCGATTTTCCTGTTAAGATACAAGATGATTTAAATAATTCACTGCACCTTGTGGATCGGGTGAATAAAAATCAGCACCTATTTTCACACAGTAATCCATTGTAACAGGAGCGCCACCAACAAGGATTTTCAGGTCAGAATATTTTGTTCTTATAGCATCAACAGTTTTATTCATGTTTTCCATTGTTGTAGTAAGTAGCGCGGAGAGTCCAATGACAGCACCGGGATTTTCATCGATTGCTTTCATAAATTTGTCTGTACCGGTGTCCACACCCAGATCAATCACTTCCCATCCTCCGCCCTCTATCATCATTGCTACAAGGTTTTTGCCTATATCATGCAGGTCACCTGCTACCGTTCCTATTATAAATTTCCCTTTTCTCTTCGTCTCGCCAGACTGGAAAAATGGTTTTAGATGTTTCATCGCGCTGTTCATTGATTTGGCAGCCATCAACATTTGAGGCACATAAATCTCCTTCCTGCTGAATTTGTCTCCTACTACTGCCATTGCAGGAATGAGTGCATTTTCAAGTATCTGGTCGGGTGTTACGCCTGTTTCCAGTGCCAGTTTTGCCAGTTCATCCGCGCCATCCTGTCCCTTCATGTCAGGAGGATAGGGACATGTACGGTCAATCTTTCCATACTCAACACAATGTGCAAGCTTTTGAAGAATTTCACTCATATAATGTATGCTTATAATTATTTACTAACTGCTCTGTTAATTCAATATCCGCCATTAAGTAATTCATTTACTGCATTAACTGCAAATATAATTAAGCCCACGGAATATATATTCTTTGTCAATTAATTCAGGGAATGCTTTATGAAAAAAATAATTTGTTATGGTATAGCGTATTGCAGAGCCATTTCCGGCCCATCCGCCTCTTGAGACGGGAACACCAAAGGGATTCTGTTTATTGAATTCTTCCAGACGGGTCTTATACTGGATGACATGTGCTTCTGCTTTTTCTATATAAGAATCGTCCATTAATGGGAATACCTGTAAAACATATGAAACATATCTTCCAAACTGTTTTTCGATTTGAGGCCAGAACTCAATAATATTTTTTTTATATTTTTCATCTCCTGTAGTATTCCCAAAAAGGAACATATAAGGCTTACCCGCTTTTAATCCGGATTTTACAGAACCATCCAACCTTAACATTAATTAATGCAACAAATATGTTTTCCCTGACATTTTAATCCGCAATATAAGGCATTATTTGAGAATCTTGTAATATTACTCTTCTGATAAGTGTTTGTGTTTGTATAAATTTAATTTTCAAATACTTGCCAAATATATTACCTAATTATCCATGGTATTTACAATCAAATTTATTACTATTTTTCTTATTATGCAACCGATTGCATAGTTTTTTATAAATTTTTTTACTCTAAGAGTTGATTACCTTATAGGTTTTGTTTGATGAAAAATAAATGATGGGGTATTTTATAATGTTATTCCCTGGCAGTTTATTAACCGCTGCTTCTGCCCAGGACCAAAAAACAGGCCTGTTTCAATACAGCACTGATATAGGAAATCCTTCACAAAATGATTCTTCTGTGTATAACTCAACTGACCAGTCTTATATACTCAGGGGTGCCGGATATTACATCTGGTTCGAAGGTTATTGAAACCTGTATGGCTGACAGGGAACGATTAATGTTCCGTCATGGTCACCTGACAGCATACTTATTGTGTTTGTAAGCAACTCTGGCAAATAAACAGTAATATTTCAAAAAAAATACATATTTTACTACCGGCAATTTTTTATTGATAATGCTCTCACGATTTTATACATTACTTACAGTGCCTGTGTACGGAATACTATATGTATATACCGCCACCGGTATTTTTATGGCTATATTCCTTTCGTGGATAAATGCCAGAAAACCATTATTGTTACTTTCAAAACTATGGGCAAAATCCGTTTTTCTTCTGATGGGCAAGATCATATATGTCAGGGGAAAAGAAAATATCAATGAGGGTGAGAAATATATTCTTATTGCCAATCATGCCAGTTTGTTCGATATAGTGGCCATAATGTCTTTTTACCCGGAGGTTTCATGGTTCGGACACGAACGGCTTCTCAGGGTCCCTGTGTTTGGTAAATTTCTGAAAATGACGGATTATGTTCCTTTCAGGGAACCAACAATAACCAACACCCGCCATATGCTTGAACAGTTAATGAAAAAAACCAATGACCGTTCGGTGGCACTGTTTCCTGAAGGTACAAGAACCACTAACGGTAAAATTAATCCGTTTTACAGGGGGTTTATTTATCTGTTCCGGTCAAGAGAGATCGGTATACTGCCGGTTACCCTTAACGGTTTTTATAATTTCAAACCAAAAACAAGGTTTTATATCAATTTTGGATCAAAGCTTGAAATTGTGATCCATAAACCGATCCCAAGGGAAGTACTTATAAATAGGAGTGACAGTGAGATAACATCCGCTGTGAAGGCTGTTATCGAATCTGCATATTATTAATCAGATCATCAATGACTGAAGAGAAAAAAGAAAAGTGGAGTTTTATTGTTAATCCGATAGCGGGCAATAGTTTTGCCGGCACTCTGGTTCCCGAGATTGAAAATAAAATAAAGGAGTATAATATTAATGGCGAAATTATTCTGACTGAACATCCCGGTCATGCCGCAGAAATCTCGAAAAGCTCAGCAGAAAAGGGTGCAAAGTATATAATCGCTGTAGGTGGTGACGGAACATTCAATGAAGTTGCCAGACCCTTGATAAATAACATGAAGGTTGTTGCCGGTATTGTACCTGCAGGATCAGGTAATGATTATTGCCAGATACCGGGATTTCCCAATCGTTTTACAAACCATGAATGGAATATATTTTTCAGAAAAAATGTAATTGCGCAGGATGTTGGTATAGTGAACGGGACTATTTTTCTAAACGGATTGGGAATTGGCTTTGATGCCGAAGTAGCTGCACAGAACTATACTGAAGAAGGCAAGGTAAGAAAAGGGGGTAGTGATAAATATATTTGGCATATTGTCAAAACGCTTCTCTTTTTCAGGGAGAAAAAAATGAATGTGGTAAGCGATGGCGAACGTCATGAAACCGATTGCTTCATGAATACAATTTCAATAGGCAGACGCTTCGCAGGCAGCTTCTTCGTTACACCCAAAGCTATAGCTAATGATGCTTTACTGGATGTCTGCTCAATAAAAAAACTGAACCTGTTTCACAGATTCAGGCTCCTGCTAAAGGTTCCGAAAGGAACACATATCACCGACAGGCGGGTAAATTACTTCCAGTCTTCATCCATCGACCTTGAATTTCCCAAAGAGGTCCCGTATCATGTTGACGGTGAGCTTTTCTTTGCCAGAACATTTAAGATCAGGATCATACCAGACGCTCTTAATGTTCTGTACAATCCTGAAGGCAATCATTTCTTTAAAAGGACCTGACATGAACTGTTATATAACCTTTTTTGACCTTGACCATACCATTACCAGTGCTATAAGCGGCAATGTTCTTGCCCGTAGTGCATATAAGAAGGGACTTATGTCACTCTCAGATATTATTTATAAATAATTATACTTATGAAAAAACTTGCTTATTTTTTTCTTGTACTTTTATTTCTGACTGCCTGTTCAGGCGGAAAGAATGAGAAAATTGCCTATCCTGTTACCGCCAAAGGCAATGTTGTTGATACTATTTTCGGAACTCCTGTTCCTGATCCCTACAGGTGGCTCGAGGATGATATGTCGGATGAGACAACTGCCTGGGTCAAGGAACAGAATCTTGTTACCTTTTCTTATCTTGAAAAGATCCCGTTCAGGCAACAGATAAAGGAACGCCTGACTAATATTTATAATTATGAAAAGTACGGTATGCCGCACAGGGAAGGTGAGTTTATTTACTTCTCCAAGAATGACGGGCTCCAGAACCAGTATGTAATATATCGCCATAAGGAAGGTGAAGATCCTGAGGTATTTCTTGATCCAAACAAATTCTCTGCTGACGGCACAACCTCTCTCAGAGAGATGGGTTTTTCAAAAGACGGCAGCAAGTTAGCCTATGCGATTTCAGAAGGCGGATCTGACTGGCGAAAAATAATAATAATCGATGCACTTACAAAAGAAATAATCGGGGATACGCTGGTTGATATCAAGTTCACCGGTATATCATGGCAGGGGAATGAAGGCTTTTATTATTCTACCTACGACAAACCAAAGGGGAGCGAACTTTCAGCCATGACTGATCATCATAAACTTTATTACCATAAGCTGGGAACCAGCCAGTCAGATGATAAAGTGGTTTTTGGAGCTGATAAAAAACGAAGGTATGTTGGCGGCGGTGTTACTGAAGATGAAAGATACCTTGTTGTGACTGCTTCAATATCCACAACTGGTAATGAATTGTATATCAAGGACCTGGCAAAGAAGAATTCTGGTTTTCAGACAATTGTCGGTAACTTCGATAACGATCATTATGTAATCGATAACGACGGCTCAAAACTCTATATTTACACCAACCTGAATGCACCTAATGCAAGGATAATAACTACAGATGCATCCAGTCCCGGTGTTGAAAACTGGACCGATTTCATTCCGGAAACTGAAAATGTTCTCCAGCCGTCAACCGCCTCGGGATTCTTCTTTGCTCAATATCTGAAAGATGCCATTTCTCTTGTTAAACAATATGATAAGAATGGTCAGTTTATTCGCAACATTACTCTTCCCGGAATTGGAAGTGCAGGAGGATTCAATGGTAAAAAGGAAGACAACGAGGTTTATTATTCATTTACAAACTATACAACTCCCTCCACAATCTTCAAACTGGATCCTATGTCAGGCGATGCAGCTGTTTACAAAAGGCCCTCAGTAGCATTCAATAGCGATGATTACGAAACGGAGCAGGTATTCTACAATTCCAAGGACAGCACACGGATACCCATGATTATTACCTGTAAAAAGGGTACAATTAAAGATGGCCGTAATCCTGCTATGTTATATGGTTATGGCGGCTTCAGCATCAGTGAGACACCAGGATTTTCGGTTACCAATGCTCTATGGCTCGAAATGGGAGGTATTTATGCAGTTCCAAATATAAGAGGAGGGGGTGAATATGGTGAAAAGTGGCACCTGGCAGG
>Ga0315537_1001970_pt1 | contig 15868 bp, 14 predicted proteins | sample SalMarSW160270MG_FD_203091 | JGI IMG/M metagenome (GOLD analysis project Ga0315537, IMG submission 203091) | Salt marsh sediment microbial communities from the Plum Island Ecosystem LTER, Massachusetts, United States - Salt Marsh Sediment SW1602-70 ... | reverse complement strand
CTGCGTACTATCTGTGGGTTTATCAGGGCGAGCTCTTCTTCATCTGGTATGCCGATAACAATCACGCGGAGGCGAACACCTACCTGCGGCGCTGCCAGACCAACCCCTGAGGCAGCGTGCATGGTCTCCACCATGTTGTCAATCAACCTGTATATTGATTTGTCAATAGACCTGACCCGTGTTGCTTTCTGTCGCAACACGGGGTCGGGCAGGGTACGAATTGAGAGCACAGCCATGTCTTGTTAACTCCTTAAATTATATACAAACTGAAGATTTACTTTCCTTATATATATTATATATCGTTATAGTCCTACCGGGTCAATGTCCACTGTCCAGCCCTGTGGAATGGGTATCTGTGAAAGCATGGCTGATGGGTCAGAGCTGCGGAGTACCAGTTGCCAGCGGTACCGCCCCCGGCGGCGGTGGATGAATGCTGGTGCTGGCCCGATGAGGCTGAGGTCGGCGATTCCCCGCCTGTCCCGTTCTTCGGTAATACGTTGCTTCATTCGCTCCGCTGCCTTCTGGCAGGCCACATCGTTGGTATGAGTGTAGATGAGGCTGGCCAGTCGGGAGAATGGTGGATTGTGGAGCTGCTTCCTGTAGGCGAGTTCCTCACTGTAGAAAGTGTCATAGTCATGCCCGGCGGCTGCCTGGATAGCATAATGCTCCGGTGCGTATGTCTGAATAATTACCCGCCCACCGAGGGCACTCCTTCCGGCTCGGCCAGCTACCTGGCTGAGCAGTTGGAACGTCCTCTCGCCTCCCCGGAAGTCGGGCAGGTTCAGGCTTGTGTCGGCACTGATAACGCCCACCAGGGTAACGCGGGGCAGGTCCAGCCCTTTAGCGACCATCTGTGTGCCGATGAGAATGTCGGCCTCATGCCTGCGGAACCTGTCCAGTATTACCTGGTGCGAATTTTTGCCCCGGGTGACGTCGCTGTCCCATCGCAGTATCCGGGCACCAGGAAAGGCCTGCCTGACCTCCTGCTCCAGCTTCTGGGTACCAATGCCAAGATACCGTATTCGGCGGCTGCCACAGTGTGGGCAGGTCTGCGGTACCGGTGACCGCTGGTTGCACTGGTGGCAGAGCAGGGTGTCTTCGGCCAGGTGGTAGCTGAGGGGGATTTCACAGCGGCGGCAGGTGAGGACATAGCCGCAGTCGCGGCACTGGACGGAGGTAGCTGCCCCGCGCCGGTTGAGAAAAAGGATTGCCTGTTCCCGTTTGGCAAGGACTGTCTCAATTGCCCTGGCCAGGGCGGTGCTGAAGATGCTCCGGTTTCCTCGTTTCAGCTCCTCCCTGAGGTCGACCACCTCGGTCCGGGGCAGTGATGGGCCCCCACCAGCGACGACACGTTCGCGGAGGCGGAGCAGGTGGTAGTCTCCTTGCTGGGCATGGTAGTAGGTCTCGACATCTGGCGTGGCGCTACCGAGAATGACGACTGCCCCGGTCAACTCAGCCAGCTTTATAGCAACATCGCGGGCATGGTAACGTGGCGACTGTTCCTGCTGTTTGTAGGTCCACTCGTGCTCCTCGTCGATGACAATCAGTCCCAGGTCTGGTTGTGGTGAAAAAATGGCACTCCTCGGCCCGATAACGACATCAAACTCACCGTCCCTGATAGACTGCCACTCATCGAACTGCTCCCGCAGTGAGAGCTGACTGTGGAGGACGGCCACCCGGTTGGGAAAACGGGCGGCGAAGCGCTCTATCGTTTGCGGTGTCAGCGAAATCTCCGGCACAAGGACAACACCCCGCTTGCCCAGCTTGATGGTCTCTGCCAGGGCTTGCAGGTATATCTCTGTTTTGCCACTGCCGGTAACACCATGGAGCAGAAAGACCTTCGGGTAGGCACTGTCCTTTTCCCTGAGACTCGACTGGACAGTGCGGAAGGCGGATTCCTGGGCAGGGGTGAGGTGTAATGGTTGTGTCGGGGTAATTCCTTGATGGACAAAGGGTTGTTGCCTTACTTCAACTCGTTGGATTTTCACCAGCCCCTTTTTCTCCAGGGCATTAATGACCGCCTTATTACTGCCAGCATTTCGCCTCGCTTGTGAAATAGATACTGGCTTCTGCTGCTGGGCCAGGAACTCGAGCAGGGCCGCCTGCCTGCTGGCACCCCTGCTATGCAGGCGCGCTGCTTCTTGCCGGGCTTCATCGGTGTCGACGCTAAGGTTGAGGTAAACCTCTAGCTTCGGCCTGACTCTGACCTTCTCCAGCTCGTAGCTTCGGGTAATAAGGCCGCTTCTCACCAGTTGCGCCACTGTTGTTTGCACCTTCTTCTTACCCAGCGCCCTCTCCATGGTGCTTAAGGTGACCGGACCTCGCCGGGCAATCCTGAGGACCTGTCGCTGGTACTGAGTGAGAGAGGTGGCGTCATACTCAAGGTCGGTCGGTGAGATGAGGGTTATGGTTCTCCTCTCGAAGCCAGGCGGCAGCATTGGCGCAATAGCATCGAAAAGTGGTGACAGGTAATGGTCACTGAGCCAGAGGGCAAGTGCAACCTGATACGGAGACAGAAGGGGGTGAGGGTCAATCGTGCCGATAATCTCCCGGGTTTCCTCCACCGCCGGATAATCTGTCAATTCAATGACGATGCCCTGGAGAGTTTTATTACCGAAGGGCACCCAGACAGCCTGCCCGGCGCCGATGCTTAGCCCTGGGGGTACCGTGTAACTGAAAGTCCGCCGCTGGGCTGCCGGTGAATTGACGCTAACCTCGGCATACCTCATCCTGTACCCCGCGAGGTAGCTCGGTCCTAATCATCCCCCTGGGGCTTCTCTTTGGGGGTTCTTTTTTCTTTGATGCGGGCCTTCTTGGCGCTGAGTCCACGCAGATAGTACAGTTTGGCGCGGCGTACCTTGCCGTGTCGGACTACTTCAACCTTCTCGACGAGGGGTGAAAATAGGGGAAAGGTCCGCTCAACACCGACCCCGTAAGCGACCCGCCTGACGGTGAAGCTGGAGCCGGCCCCACTATTGCGTATCCGGATAACTACACCCTGAAATACCTGGATGCGTTCTTTATCTCCTTCGATAACCCTGGTACTGACCTTGACCGTGTCACCAGCGGCCAGAGTCGGGATATTGGGGTTTACTTTAGGTTCAACCAGTGTGTCAATTTTCATCTTATAGACTCCCTGTAGTTAATAGGTTCGCTACAACTCCTATTGAGGTTGCTTTAACCGCTCGATTAGGTGCACTTCCTTACTACCCAGTTGTACCCGCTCCAGCATTTCGGGGCGGCGTTTTAAAGTTCTTATGATTGCCTGCTCGCGGCGCCACTCGGCAATCTGGGCGTGGTTCCCTGAGAGCAGGACTTCAGGCACTGGCCAGTCCTGGTATACCGGGGGCCGGGTGTATTGAGGGTATTCTAATAAGCCGGTGGCATGGGACTCGTCCAGTGAAGACTCTTCCGAGCCGAGTACACCTGGCAGCAATCTGGCTACGGCGTCGACGATGACCATTGCTGCCAGTTCGCCGCCTCCGAGGACGTAATCACCGATGCTGATCTCATCAGTAACCAGGTGCTCACGTACCCGCTCATCCACGCCTTCGTAGCGTCCGCAAATCAGGACGAGTTGAAGGTGCCGGGAAAACTCCTCGGCAATCTGCTGGGAGAAAAGGCGTCCCTGCGGGGTGAGCAGAATAACGGGTAGTGTCGCGGCTTGCTCGGAAGATCCCTCGGATTTGAGAGACTCGACCGCCTCGAAGATTGGCTCCGGCTTGAGTACCATGCCGGCACCGCCTCCATAGGGGTAATCATCAACCGTATGGTGTCGGTCGTGGGTATAGTCCCTGATATTGTGCAGTTTTACGACAACCAACCCGCGAGAGACTGCTCGCTGAAATAGGCCGGTGCTTAATGGTCCCTGGAACATCTCAGGGAACAGGGTCAGGATGTCAAATTGCATCAAGTTCTGTCCTCTCGGTCTGGTGAACCCCGGCTCAACCGCATTCTATCCTCAAGTACTAAGTTCTGTGGAAAACAGTGAGGATACCGCCGTGCAGCAGTACCCTGAGAAAGCCACTGTCTCATTCTACCATAAACAGGAGCATAGAAAAAACGGTGGACTTTGAGAGTAGAACTGTGGTTTTTGCTAATTATTTTTAACGAATTTTAAAAAATTCTTTAAAAAGGTATTGACAAATGGATTTTTGTGTGGCAGAATGGTGAGAATTAGTGAATTGTGGGGAGAAGTGGGGAATATCTCCTTTGGATTCTAACCGGGAACCTGGGCCCTCATTTGACCAGGGGGGAAGTGAGTAAATGTTCCTCGGTGAATATGAATACAAGATAGATGACAAGGGCAGGGTGCCCGTCCCTCCTAAGTTCAGGAGAGAGCTTAAGGAAGGGTTAGTGCTGGCGCTCGGGCCCGAGACCTGTATAGTGGGCTACGGCCTAGCGGAGTGGAAGAAAATGGCGGAGTCCCTGACCACTGGCTCACTGGCACCATCCAAATTGAGGAGACTGGGTCGGGCTACTTTTGCTACAGCGTACAGTCTGAATCTAGACGGACAAGGGAGGGTAGCCCTGCCAATTACACTAAGACAGTACGCGCGGATTGAGGATGATCTGGTTGTCGTCGGGGCAAACACCTGCTTTGAAATGTGGAACAAAGAGCTCTGGGCGGCGGAGAAGACCGTCGCTCTGGAACAAGCCTGGCAAATTATTGAAGGTCTTGAACGACGTTGAGGAGCTTAGGGATATTGGTACCAACCCACATGCCGGTACTGGTCAGAGAGGTCATCGAGGCACTGGCTGTCCAGCCCGGGGGCCGTTATATTGACTGCACGGTCGGAGGTGGCGGGCATGCGACTGCTATCCTGGAACATAGCTCGCCGGGGGGTCAGTTGTTAGGTCTGGATGCCGACCCGGATGCCATCCGTGTTGCCCGTGTGCAACTCAAGGCCTATCGTGATTCTACCGTGCTCCGCAATGAGAATTTCATTAACCTGCGGGCCGTTGCTGAAGAGCATGGTTTTTACCCGGTGCACGGTATCCTGTTTGACCTGGGGTTGTCGTCCTTTCAACTGAGCAGTGACGCCCGGGGCTTTAGCTTCCAGCGTGAGTCTGCTCTGGACATGCGTCTCAGTCCGGAACAGGAAGCTACTGCCGATGATATCATCAATAAACTGCCAGAGACCGAACTCGCTCATCTGATAAAAACATACGGTGAGGAGGCTTACAGTCATAAGATAGCTCATCGCATTGTCGAGGAACGCCCCATCAAAACGACGCTTCAGCTGGTCAGAACAATCGAGCTGGCAGTCGGTGGGAGAAAAGGGAAAATCCACCCGGCCACGAAGACGTTTCAGGCGTTGCGGATTGCCGTGAATCAAGAACTTAAGAATCTGGAGGTTGGGTTAGAGCAGGCGTTGAGTCTGCTCGGATTTGGGGGGCGGCTGGTTGTTATCAGCTATCACTCTCTGGAGGACCGTATTGTGAAGCGGTTTATCCAGCGGGAATCAAGTGATTGCATCTGCCCTCCGGATGTACCTGTCTGCGTTTGCGGACATAAGGCCAGTCTTAGGGTGGTCAATAAACGGGTGATTACTCCTGCTGCCGATGAGGTCCGGCTTAATCCACGTAGTCGGAGTGCCAAATTAAGAGCAGCTGAGCGTATTACTGAATGGAATGACCAGGCCAGAGTGACAGACGGACAGAATCCCGGTTTTACCGGGAGGATGCGTTTTGCAAATAATTAACAGGCAGATAAACCTGCCATAAAAAGGGGGGACATTTGAAATGTGAAAATGCAAACAGGCTCAAGGGGACAAAATGTACCATAGTAAGGAGGGGTGAATGAGCAAGCGGAATACGTTATGTGCTATAGATGTTGGCACCACCAAAGTATGTACCATCGTCTCTGAAGTAAGTGAGGGTGGTCTTATGCGAGTCGCCGGGGTGGGCCTGACCCCGTCCCAGGGACTGCACAAGGGGCTGGTAGTCAACATCAATGAGGCCAAAGAATCAATCCGCGAGTCAGTAAGGAAGGCAGAACATGCCAGTGGCTATAAGGTCGAATCGGCCTATGTGGGTGTCACCGGGAGACACATCAGCGCACGCAACAATCGAGGGGTTGTTGCCATCACGCGGAATGACCGGTTGGTACGACCCGATGACCTGAGGCGAGTTCTGCAGACTGCCCAGAGCGTGCACCTTTCTAATGAGGAACGGCTGCTCCACCTTATTCCGAGAGGCTACGCCGTCGATGGGCAGGAAGGGGTCAGGAATCCCGTAGGTATGTATGGTTTCAGGCTGGATGTTGAGACCCACGTCATTACTGCGGCCGTCTCTTCCGTACAGAACCTGATTAAGTGTATCCGTGCCGTTGGCGTTAGCATTGAAGACCTTGTCTTCGAGCCGCTGGCCAGTAGTGAGGCCGTCCTGAGCGATGATGAGAAAGAGGCCGGAGTCATCCTGGCTGACATCGGTGGAGGCACAACGGACATATCTGTGTTCAAGAACGGAAGTATCTGGCACAGTGCTATTATCCCGGTGGCTGGCTACCAGTTCACCCGTGACATTGCCATCGGCCTGGGCCTGCCATTTGAAGTGGCCGAGGAGATGAAGAGGAAGTATGGCAGCGTCATGCCGGTCTATGAAGGCGGAGCAACGGATACTGATGCCATTGCACAGAACGGCCATAGTATTTCCTACCAGGGTCTGTGCGATGTTATCCGGGCGAGGGTCGAGGAACTCATCAGGTTGATAATGCTGGAGCTACCACGCAAAGAAATGCCGGCGCTGGTTCCAGCTGGCCTTGTGCTCACGGGGGGGAGTTCTAATCTTCCCGGTATTGATACTCTTGGGCGTGAAATAACACGGCTGCCGGTAAGGATTGGCACTCCGGTCAGTATCCACGGCATCTCTGAAATCCTGCAGGACCCTGCATATGCTACCAGCGTTGGTCTCTTGCTCTGGGGTCTGAAGCCCAGGAGTGCTCCCAGCTGGAAGGCCAGCATGTTTGGTGGCAACTTGCGGAATCTGATTTCCCGAATCAGAGGTTTGTTCAAGTAGCCAGTCGCGAAACAGATATCGAGAAAAGAGGAGGATAAGATGGCAAAAACTAGTTTTGCTCCAAATCCGGCGAAGATAAAAGTCATCGGCCTTGGTGGTGGCGGTTGCAATGCAATCACCCGCATGGTAAGGGATGGTATTCGGGGCGTGGAGTTCATTGCGATGAATACCGATGCTCAGGCTCTGGCAATTACTGAGGCTCCGATGCGTGTCCAGCTCGGTGAGAAACTGGTCAAAGGATTAGGAGTTGGTGGTGACCCGGTGCAGGGTCAGAAGGCAGCTGAGGAAAGCCGTGACCAAATCAGAGAATTCGTCTCCGGGGCTGACATGGTATTCATCACTGCTGGCATGGGTGGTGGTAGCGGTACCGGTGCTGCTCCAGTGGTTGCTGAACTTGCTATGCAGGCTGGTGCGCTTACCATTGCCGTGGTTACCAAGCCTTTTACCTTTGAGGGTGCAAACCGTTCCCAGGTGGCAAACGAGGGCGTTGCCAGACTGCTGGACAAGGTGGTTGATACCCTGATAATTATACCGAATGACCGCCTGCTGGAACTCTGTGACCCGAAGACAGGAGTGGATGAAGCCTTTAAGCTGGCTGATGATGTTCTCAGTCACGGTGTCCAGGCAATTGCCCAGGTTATCACGGTTCCTGGAGTAATCAATCTTGACTTTGCTGATGTTAAGGCAGTGATGAAAGATGCCGGACCGGCCTGGATGTCAATCGGCAAGGGAACTGGTCAAAACCGGGCGGTTGACGCTGCCAAGGAAGCCCTGGCCAGTCCTCTGCTGGATGTTTCCGTAGCCGGTTCTAAAGGGGTGCTGTTCAACGTTGTTGGTGGTGAAAGCCTCACCCTGTTTGAGGTGAATGAGGCTGCCGACGTGATTAAAAACGCAGTAGACCCTGAAGCCAATATCATCTTCGGCGTTGTTCATGACCCTGCAATGGACAAGGAGATAAAGATTACCCTGATTGCCACCGGCTTTGCTGCCAAGAACGAGCTGCCCGGTGACAATAAAGAGGACGAAATTACGCAATTTCTCAAGGAGTGGAAGAGCGAAGACCAGCTCGATATACCTGCGTTTCTCCGCCGTCCGCTCTATAACCAGAGAAGTCTCTCCGTCCCCCCTAAGACCAGCAGCCCGTCGGTTCGACGGTTCGCCCATTAAGTCGGCGGGTTGCTGGCCAAGAATATAAGTTGTGGGCCGGGGCGCTACCTAACCTGACCCCGGCCCATAACAGGCATATGAGGTAACGGGTAAACCGCGACTATTGGTGTGCGGTTAGCTTGTTGTGAAATCGTGCTCGGATAAAGCACGATTTTCTACTTTGTCCTTTGGAATTGCTGCTTGTGTGTCTTGTAAGCCCCGCTCAGTTTTTTTGCGAACTACGGCCCAAATTCGTCACCTTTTCCCCCCAAAGATACTTGACAAACACCATATATTGTGGTTTAATGATAGTCCGTCTCTATATGTAGATATTTAGAACGGGTAATTGGTGGTTGTCATGAACTGTCCTTATTGTGGTTATGATGATTCTCGAGTCATAGATTCTCGTGATGTCGACGAAGGAGTCCGTCGCCGTCGCCAGTGCCTCAAGTGTGAATCGCGTTTCACAACCTACGAGCGGGTTGTGCCAGTCAGCCTTTTTGTCATCAAGAAGGACAACCGCCGAGAGCTTTTTGACCGTCAGAAGGTGCTGAATGGTATTCGCAAGGCCTGCGAGAAGCGACCACTGCCGGCTGATACGGTGGACAAACTAGCCGATGATATAGAGGCTGAGCTTTATCGTTTGGGGAGGGCAGAAGTGGCCAGCCAGATTATTGGTGATATGGTAATGAGGCGGTTAAGGGACCTGGACCACATTGCCTATATCCGTTTCGCCAGTGTTTATCGGGAGTTTGCTGATATTACAGCCCTGAAGGAAGAGGTCGAAACACTGATGGATAACAAGGCTCAACCAGTGCCGTCAACAGCCCAGTTGCCGCTTTTGCTGGATGAGGAATTGGAGGCGGTAACCGCGCGGCGTCGGAGGAATCGGAAATGAGCACGTCAGAGGGGAAAAACCGTGGTCAGATAAACCAGTTGAGCCGTACCCAGATTGCCCGGGCTACTTTTGCCGCTGCCGAGAGCATGGGCATATCCGACAGGAACCGGATTGAGCAACTCACGAGGCAGGTAATCGAGCGACTGGAGCAGAGAAGGACAGTTATCAGCCGGGGGAATATGGGCCCGCTTCAGCCATTACCCGGTATGGAAGACCTGATGCCAAAGTCTTTCCGCCAGCAGAAGCACCTGACCAGCGAGTCTGAAATCCTGGCACTGGTTAAGGAGTTTCTTGATGCGGGAGAACCGGCGAAGATAGAGGAGGTCAAGTCAACAGTGAAGGTTAGAAAGAACGTGGATATCGAAAGTCCATCGGTTTCCGGCATAAAGCTGACAGAAAACGCTCTCCGGGTACTGGAGAAGAGGTATCTCAGGAAAGATAAGACAGGGCAGGTCATTGAGACGCCTGAAGAGATGTTCTACCGGGTAGCCCGGGCTATCGCCGGGGCTGAAGCTAACTACGGTACCGCTGCTGATGTTAACAAATGGGAGGCAGAGTTCTACCGGATAATGACCGGGCTGGAGTTTCTACCCAACTCACCGACACTGATGAACGCTGGCCGTGAGCTGGGACAGCTGTCTGCCTGCTTCGTGCTGCCGGTCGAGGACTCGATGGAGTCGATATTCGACGCCGTAAAGAATACTGCCCTCATCCATAAGAGTGGTGGCGGGACCGGGTTTGCCTTCTCCCGACTTAGACCAGCGACCGACCGGGTCGGCTCCACCGGCGGTGTTGCTAGCGGTCCAGTTTCCTTTATGAGGGCCTTCGATACTGCTACCGATGTCATCAAGCAGGGTGGGATGCGCCGGGGGGCGAACATGGCTATCCTGAGTGTCAACCACCCCGATATCATGAAGTTCATCCAGGCCAAGGACGACCCCACCGCATTCACAAACTTCAATCTCTCCGTGGCCGTCCCCGATGACTTCATGGAGGCTGTTAAGACCGGGAGCGATTATGACCTGGTAAATCCACGGACTGGAGAAGTCGTGGGGCGGCTCAATGCCAAAGAGATATTTGACATAATAGTGGCCAATGCCTGGAAGACGGGCGACCCCGGCGTGGTCTTTATTGACCGCATAAATCAGGACAACCCGACACCTCATCTCGGTAAGATTGAAAGCACCAACCCCTGTGGCGAGCAGCCGTTACTCCCTTATGAGTCCTGCAATCTTGGCTCCATTAACCTAGCGAAGATGATTAAAGCGAATGATGGCAAGGTAGAGATTGACTATCCCCGGCTGGCAGAAACGGTCAGGACGGCGGTGAGGTTTCTTGATGACGTTATCGATGTAAACGAATTCCCGATACCGGAGATAGCCAAAAAGACTAGGATGACCCGGAAGATAGGACTGGGGGTGATGGGTTTCGCCGACATGCTGATTCAGCTCGGTCTTCCGTATGATTCGAAGGAGGCATTGCAGGTTGCCTCGGAGGTAATGCGTTTCTTGAGTGAGGAGGCAGACCGGGCCTCGGTTGAGCTGGCAGAAGAGCGTGGGGTGTTCCCTGCCTTCGAGGGCAGTATCTATGATGTCCCGGGTGCTCCCAGGGTGAGGAACGCGTCACGCACTACCATCGCCCCGACCGGTACCCTTTCGATTATTGCCGGCTGCTCCAGCGGTATTGAGCCTCTTTTTGCCCTGAGCTATGTCCGCAATATTCTGGACGGCGCTCACATGGTGGAGGTGAACCCTTACTTTGAGGAGATGGCCAGGAGGGAGGGCTTCTATTCCGACGAGCTTATGGAGAGTCTGGCCACCGGAACGCAGCTTCATACCATTGAGGGTGTTCCTGATGATGTCAGGCGACTGTTCGTGACGGCGCATGAGGTCAGCCCGGAGTGGCATGTCCGGATGCAGGCTGCCTTCCAGAAACATACCAACAATGCTGTATCGAAGACGGTCAACTTCCCCCGCGAGGCGACCAGAGAAGATATTGCCAAGGTGTACCTCATGGCCTATGAGGAGGGACTGAAGGGGATTACCATTTACCGGGATGGCAGCCGTGAGGGACAGCCGATGAGCACCGGTACGTCAGAAAGGACAGAGAAAGTGGTGATTGCCCCCCGCAAGCGGGTGAAAACAACTACCGGCGTTACTGAACGGGTCAATACCGGCTGCGGTTCGCTGTATGTAACGGTAAACTGGGATGAGCATGGCATCTGTGAGGTCTTCACCACGCTGGGGAAGGCAGGGGGTTGCGCTGTTGCCCAGCTTGAGGCTACCAGTCGGCTTACTACTCTGGCACTCCGGTCCGGGGTGGATGTCGAATCGGTAATCAAGCAACTGCGGGGTATCCGCTGTCCTTCCATTGCCTGGGAAGATGGTAAATCGGTGCTATCCTGCGCGGATGCTATTGCCGGTGTCCTTGAAAAGCACGTGCGGGGTGAGAAGGATGATGAGGATAGTGAGAACGAGGCGGTCGCCCAGGACTACGGGCTGATACGAAACATCGCCGGGCAGTGCCCCGACTGTGGTGGCTTGCTGGCCTATGAAGAGGGCTGCTTCAAGTGCCCCGCTTGCGGTTATACGAAGTGTTAAAGATTAGCCTAAGCTAATTAACTAGGTGTTGGGATAAATATGTCTTACTTCCTCATTTCTGTTTCAAACAGGCAGAATCTAGAACTGTGTATAAGATATGCACTCGCCGGTTTTACCAATAGTAATAACGGAGTGTGGACATTCTCTGATATTCGAGAGGGAGATTATGTTTCTTTTCTCTACGGTGCTAAAGCTCATAATCTCTATAGAGTCGAGATAAAAGAGGCATTGAAGAATGCTGAGACTTTACCTCCCTGGCAGCCTGTTACATTTAGAATGTCAGGACTAACCTACTATTTCCCATTTAGGCTCAAGCTTGCTCCCATTCGGAAACTCAGTGAATCATTGGTAAGATCTGAGTTTTCTTACGTTGCTGAGAATCTGCTGCTGCGTGGCGGCTATCGAAAAACTCATTTCCAGGCTGACCAGACCACCCTTCAAAGTGTCTCTCAACTAGGGCAGCTATATGATGAACCTGTGGAAAAATTGGATTCCAGTCGGTATAAGACTTTCATCCCGTGTTTTACCAAATTCAAGGATGAAGTCTCTCCGCCGGAGATATTTCGTTTTACGGAACTCATACTTCAAGGTGCTATACGGCATTACTTGTCGGATGACGATAACCTCAGCACTTTACTTGGGCAAATTGATATAGAATCACTTGAGGCCAGTAAACTTGAAGTCATGGGAGAGAAGGCCCTTCCTGAAGGTCATATAGATTTGCTTATAAAGGAAGCTAATCCTATCGGTTTAGCGAGAAAAATAACAATCGAAGTAAAGACTGGTTTAGCGAAAATACAGGATATTAACCAACTTAAAATGTATCAGAATGAGATGGGTAGTGAATGCTTAGCGGGTGTCCTGATTACCAAAGGTTTCTCTAGGCGTGTCTTGCAGGAAGCAAGAGCGCAAGGAGTAAAAACTGTTGAATATGGGCTGGATGTCTTAGAAGTTAGTCCATTCGTTTCTTTCGAAGAACTGCGGAAGAGCTTATGCCTTAATCCGGTTCCCTGACAAATCTAAGTATATGGTTAACGCATTTCGATGGGGACGCTGAGTTTGTCCAAGTCTTTGGGCCCCAGTTCTTCGTAGCATTCAGGGCATACAGTCACTTCGTCGCCATCTTCGTTATCAACAACCCAAATGTTGTCTCGCCACAATAGCGTTATCCTTAAACTGGAATACAGCTTTGTAATATCTTGCTTGCAATAAGGACATTCAGGCATTTTATAACCTCCTTGTGCTATTAAAGTTTCAGTTGGCTTTCCTTACTCCTTCTCCCCCACCACAAAAGCAATCGCGTATTCTCTTGAATGGGAAAGGCTGATGGACAGCCCTTTCAGCCCTAAATCGTTGGCCTGCTCTTGGGCCTGGCCATAAAGGTTGACCAGCGGCTTCCCACTTGGTTCGGCCAGTATCTCGATGTCCTTCCAGCTAATGCCACGCATGCCTGTCCCCAGGGCTTTCACTGCTGCTTCCTTACCGGCGAAGCGGACGGCCAGGGATTCCGGCTTCCCACGGCAGAGGTTTAGCTCGGCGTCGGTATATATCCGGCGCAGAAATCTATCTCCCCATCTTTCGATGGCTTGCTGGATGCGGCCTATCTCTATGATATCGACACCGATATATTGCATCGTCTGTATGTGAGGAATGTCAGCGTGATGACATATTCTAGCACGTGGTAAACCGGTTGTCTCTGGAGATATGGACTAATTGCTGGCTGGTAGAAAGGGAGGGCTATTCTTCCTCTTCTGGGGGGTAGGGGGGCTCCGTTACAAGGCGTTTAAGTACATCATACCAGTCACTAACTACAGTGTACACGTTATTGGATTCGGCAAGTCGGAGGTAGTAGGCATTGCCACCCGGAACCGCATCGCCAATCTCAATGTTTATAACCTCTTCATCCTCCTTGGTGAGAGTTATCTTCATTGCAGGTGTAGTGAATCCAAAGTTTGCCAGTTGTTCTTCGGTAGTGTCTTCGGCTATGGCTCTGTCCATATACGGGCCGCTCAGTATGAAAGGAATACCACCTCCCCATCTATCGGGATTAACTTGAGTATCTGGCGGGTCAACGAAGTACCACTGCCTGTCCTCGTGCTTGATAAATGATTCGCTCATATCCAGCCTTGGCAGCTCTATCAGGATGTGTTTCAGCTCCTCCATCTCAAACTCCCAGACACGTGGTCGCGGCTCTATCTCTGATGGAGGTTCTTCTACCGGACGCGTGATGAAGTAAACGGCTGTGGCCACTGCCAGAACGGCCACCAGTATCAGGATGTTTCTCAGTCTCAAGGGCTAGCCCCTCACATTTAATGTACTAGCTGAATTATCTTCGCCGCCACCAGACGAGTGTACCGGCCACAAGCAACAGCAATGGCAGCAGGCCGATACTGGAGATGGTGATAAATGTGTTGACCTCCGGGCCGACGATGAAGGGGCGGGACTGCAGGATCTTGCGGTCCATGGAAATCAGTTCCGTCCCGGAGGTGAGGTATTCTATTGAGCTGAGGAAGAAGTCACTATTGTTGTCATTCTGGATATGTCTGTTGGTGGCGAAATCGGAATCACCTATCACTAATATACTGGGTCCATCGGGTACGGTGGTCAGGTTATCTCCCGAGGTTTCGATTCGAACGGACTCTATTAGATAGCTAATGGCGAGAGGACCTTTGATATCGACCCCCTCATCTAACTCAGGTTCTGCGCTGGAGTCAGAGTTCTCCAGCCAGCTGTTCTCACTGGTTATGGCTAGTGCCGAAATACTGATTACCCTTTCCTTTTCCTCGTTGATCCAGACGGGCTCCGGGTTTTCCTCTGTTCCTACCAGCCCAATTTCGTATCCCTCAAGGGGAGTGCTGATGCTGGTGACACCCGGGAAGTAGAGGGTGGGGAGCCCGAAATAATTCTGCTGTGCTGGCACCTTGGGACAGTCCCGGCCAATTGAAGCCACATAGGACGTACCGCTCTCCCAGACGAAGCCCTGTTCTATCTTCACTCCCCACGGTTGCAGTAGCTGCTCGAAGTCCTCCGGCGAGTCAGGATTGACCAGAAGCATCAGCCGTCCGTCACGCTCCAGGTATTCCTCGATGATGTCAACCTCTTCGCTGCTCAGGGGTACCTGCGGTGCGGCTATTATCAGTGCAGAGGCATCATCGGGTACGGTACCCTCCGACAGGAGGTTAATAGACCTTGTCTTGTAGAGGTTATCACGTAGACCTTCACTGGCGGTGCTGTAGCCCGCAGCCGATGTGTCAGAGATGTCAACCTCACCATGGCCGGTGACAAAGTAGGCTACTTTCTGGACTGTACCGGTGACCTCGAGGATAGCGCTGGTGAAGTCGTGCTCGGCATCCTCCACAAATAAGCTGAGACTGGGGGGAATCATGATGATACGCTGGCCATAGTCGCCAACAAACACTATTGACTGGCCTGGAATGCCGAACAACCTGTAAAACAATTCATGGTAGTCTGTGATGCCGTACTCCCTGGCCTTTTCCGGGTGTATGTCAGGGTCTATTGTCTTCACGGTCAGCCTGTCAGTGTAGACTTGATACTTGTCAAGCAAGCTGGTGGCGTAGGTGGTGCCACCGATGGGGTCTTCAGGTACGAAGAACTGGATAACCTCGACCTCCTGGTCCAGGTTGGTCAGGACATCTTTTGTCTGGGATGTCAGGACATACTGAGATAGGCCGGTGGTGTCAAAGCGGGCACTATTACCGATGCTGATGGCGTTGACCAGGAGGATTATGCCGATAAATACCGAGACCATGACCGTGGTGCTGGTGCCGAACCTGCCCCGTCGACTGGTGACGGCCCTGCCGAACCGCCGATAGTCGAGGACAAGGGCAGCAATTATTAGTACTGCCCCTATGGTAATGATACCCCATGAAACAATAAGTAGCTGGGGCAGGATAAAGGTGAGTATCCAGCCGATAAACAGGCCGGCCAGTCCGAGGAGTGCCATCAGTCCGGTCGGCATTAGCTCCACCTACCGGTTTCAACAGACCTTACCGTCAGGAAAAGGAAGAGGGCGGTGACACTCAGATAGTAGATGATTGCCTTGGTATCAATTATGCCGGCCATAAAAGCTGGGAAATGTGAAGATAGCGAAATGTAGGAGAGTATATCACCAACTGCGCCGGATATACTCCCGCCAGCTGACCCAATAAAATACAGGACGGCAAGTATTCCGCCGGCAACCACG
>Ga0315537_1001969_pt1 | contig 15869 bp, 15 predicted proteins | sample SalMarSW160270MG_FD_203091 | JGI IMG/M metagenome (GOLD analysis project Ga0315537, IMG submission 203091) | Salt marsh sediment microbial communities from the Plum Island Ecosystem LTER, Massachusetts, United States - Salt Marsh Sediment SW1602-70 ... | reverse complement strand
TCAATAACTTGACGATTTATTTCCCTTTTTAATTTCCCTACAATCCCGAATCCATCCCCAAAAGTATGACTGCATTTAAGTATTGGCTAAGTCCTGCCGTTATAATTGTGTTGGAGGAGTTTTCCTCAAAAATCATCACTGTTTGGCATATATAATGCATAAAAGGCAAAAAGATTAGTCTCAAATCCCGTTGGAGGGATACAAGTGACCAATATCAAAGATCAAAAAACAGAAGTTATAGGTCAAGGTTTAAGTGATTTTCACGGAATTTCACTTCGGTACCATCTTCCGGGCCTACCCCGGTGCGACCTGTTGCAGTTACCTACTACATTCTGCCGGATTGACTTGACGGGTGGTGCACAGCAGCGAAGCGAAAAGTGAGGTCAATAAAATTTCCTGCCTCCGGCAGGAATTTCATGCTGAATAGCCAACGACATCATTAGCATGGCCAAGATGAAAGGGGGTGTTAAAATTCTGATAGATATTGACCGGTTTCTAAGTGCTAAAGAAAAAGACGCTTTAGAAAAAACGGTATAAAAAACTTAAAATTACATATTTTGATATTCTTTTTCTTACAAAAACATTTTTGAACACAGAAAGGAGAAAGATCATGAACAAATCTATTTTACCAAAATTGAGTCAAATCTTTTTGACTTTGCTGGTTACCGGAACGTTTCTGTTCGGCGTTTTGCCCGTTCCTTTTGCCAAAGCGGACTCGGTAAAGATTGGTTTGAACTATCCCAAAACAGGGCCCTATTCGGTTCAGGGTCTGGACCAATGGCGTGCGACAGAGCTTGCCGTAGCTGAAATCAATGCAGCCGGAGGTATTCTGGGCAAGAAGGTAGAGATTGTATGGCGCGACTCCCAGTCCAAAGCCGATTTGAGCACCACCAATGTAACCGAGTTAATCGACAATGAGGGAGTTAAGATGGTCCTTGGCGGGTCTGCCAGCAGCGTTGCAGTAGCGGCGGGCAAGGTGTGCCAGGCCAAAGGGGTTCTCTTTTTCGGGACCCTCACGTATTCCACAGCCACCACCGGCAAGGAAGGGCACCGGCACACTTTCCGGGAGTGCTACGATGCCTGGATGGGCGCCAAAGCAATCGCAGCATATATGAAGGAAAACTTTGCGGGCAAGAAATTCTTTTACATTACCGCCGACTATACCTGGGGCTGGACCACGGAGGCTTCCGTGAGAAAGTTCAGCGATACCGAAGACAAATCAAAACACAAGGGTATGACGACTCCGTTTCCCGGAGCCACTGAAAAAGATTTCCAAAAAGCCTTGAGTTTCGCAAAAATGATAAAGCCTGACGTTTTGGTATTGGTGCTTTTCGGCAAAGACATGTCAACGGCGGTTCGTCTTGCCACAGCAATGGGATTAAAAAGCAAGATGCAGATAATTGTGCCGAACATTACCCTCGGCATGGCGGAAGGAGGCGGTCCCAAGGTTATGGAGGGCGTTGTCGGCGCTCTGCCGTGGTGTTGGGAAGTACCCTATAAATATAACTATCCTCGTGGAAAAGAATTCGTCGAGAAATTTGCCGCCAAGTATGGTCGTTATCCCAGCACTTCAGGCGCTTCGGCATACACGATCCTTTATGAATACAAGGGTGCTGTTGAAAGGGCCGGCTCCTTTGATTCACCTGCAGTGATCAAGGCTCTGGAGAATCACGAATATACACTTTTGAAGGATAAACAGGTATGGCGCGACTTTGACCATCAATCGGTTCAGACCGTTTATGCAGTAAAGTGTAATCCGCAGGCCGTGGTACTCAAAAACAAGTATAAACTCGACTATTTTGAAATACTGAGCAGCATTCCGGGTGAAGATGCGGTGTGCACCCGTGAAGAATGGAACGCTGAAAGGAAGGCTGCCGGGAAACCCACACAATTGGAGAAGCTGCCCGGAGAATAACATTGTCTCAAAGATTCGCGACAATATTCGAGTAGTCAGGTTGCTGACATGCTTGACTACTCGATAATTCTCTCAAGGCGGCAAACCAGGGAGGTTTTAAATGAACATATTTAATCGATTTTTAAAAAGTAGCTTGCGTTTCAAGATTTTTTTCGGAATTTTGTTACCGCTTTTGCCGATGCTGGCAATCATGGGAATCTCCTATACCTCTGCCCGTAATAGTGCATTGGAAAATAGCGACCGGATAATGAAACTCATTACCCGAAACGGAACCAAAGAGATCAACAGGTTTATAAAAGCCCAGGAAGCCGTATTTTTTGACTGGACCAAAGAGGATGTGTTTGGAATGGCCATCGAGTTCCAGACGACGGAGGAGTTGCAAAGCCATTTCAGATCCCTGCTTAAAGGACAGAAAGGAATCAGTCTGATCATGCTGACAGACATGGAGGGAAAGGTTCTCCAGTCGGCAGTGGGGGAACATATAAAGGGCGTAGGATCTGGTGCTTTTCAGGGCCAAAGAGTAAAAGAGGCGTCCGAACTTATGAATAAGACCGTCCGGAGCGCCACGTTTGTGGAAGACGATTTTATAAAACAGCTCGGGCAAAAATCCGCATCTACATTCCTCTTTAGTTTTAAAACCAAGGATTCTGAAGGAAAGCCCAATGGCCTTTTCCTATCTTACCTAGACTGGTCCAACATTCAAGATATGACAGGTTCTGTTTTTGGTGAGATGAAAACAAACGGGTTCGATAACGCTGAGGTGGCAATCCTGCATACAGTTTCCAATGTGGTACTTAGCCATTCAAAGCAAGAAATGATCGGCAGTACGATGGAAACAGGAGATTCATTTAAATCCTGGTTAAATCAATCCAACGGCAAAGAAGTTCGGAAATTCGATATCGGAAAAAACACTGATTATGTAACCTTTGCTCCTGTTCAAAGCACTGCCGGTCTTTTCGGAGGAAATGTAAAAGATCGAACAGGCGCCGATCTATGTTTCATTGGTTTTGTCCCTGAAAAAGACATTATGTCCGACATCCAGAGTATCCTCTGGACCTCTGTGAGTATTGGCAGCGGTGGAGGCATAGCAATTATTCTGATCGGTCTTTTTATCGTGAGGCTGATCTCCAAACCTCTCAATCGCGCAATAGAAGGCCTTACCAGTGGCGCCGAGCAGGTCGCCGCCGGATCGGCTCAAGTGGCCTCTTCCAGCCAGCAGTTGTCTGAAGGTGCCAGCGAACAGGCTGCTTCCATAGAGGAAACATCCTCATCATTGGAAGAAATGTCCTCCATGACCAAACAGAATGCCGACAATGCCAACCAGGCGGATAATCTTATGAAGGAGGCCAACCAGATCGTTTCAAAGGCCAACGATTCCATGTCTGATTTAACCGTTTCCATGGAGGAAATTTCCAAGGCAAGCCAAGAGACTTCCAAAATCATCAAGACCATTGATGAGATTGCTTTCCAGACCAACCTTCTGGCATTGAATGCCGCAGTCGAGGCGGCTCGGGCCGGCGAAGCCGGAGCCGGATTTGCGGTTGTGGCCGATGAGGTGAGAAACCTTGCCATGCGCGCGGCTGATGCAGCCAAAAACACGGCTGAGCTTATCGAGGGGACGGTAAAGAAGGTTAAAGACGGTGGAGAATTAGTGGCCACGACCAATGATGCTTTCACTCAAGTGGCCGAAAGCTCTGCCAAGGTGGGTGAACTTGTCGGAGAAATCGCTGCCGCCTCCAATGAACAGGCACAGGGAATCGGTCAGGTGAACTCAGCGGTTACGGAAATGGACAAGATCGTCCAGCGGAATGCGGCCAATGCCGAAGAATCTGCTTCTGCCTCTGAGGAAATGAACGCCCAGGCCGAACAGATGAAAGGCTTTGTTGAAGATCTCATCGCGCTTGTGGGCGGAAGCGGAAAGGGTAAAACCAAGCTTGTTCATACCGGAGTTAAAGTTTCAAAAGCCCTAACAGGTAGAGCCGTTGCTGCTCCGGTTAGAAAAGAAGTCGTCGTTGACCATTCAAGGGAGATTAATCCTGAACAAGTTATTCCAATGAATGATGACTTTGCAGATATTTAGTTTTAAATTTAAAGTTTGTGGAAAGGAAGGAATCTATGGAAGCGTCAACAGAGATAATGGACCAAGCCGTAAAGGTAATGGAAGAAAGGGAGGGAAAATATCTGACCTTTACCCTGGCGGACGAGGAATACGGTATCGGTATTTTGAAGATCAAGGAGATCATCGGAATGATGCCGGTCACGACGGTTCCTCAAACGCCGAGATTCGTAAAAGGAGTCATCAACCTTCGGGGCAAGGTAATACCGGTACTTGATTTGAGGCTCAGGTTTGGGATGGAATCTGTCGATTACACGGAGCGCACCTGTATTATTGTGGTGGAAATAGACGGAACCGTCGGGACCGTTCAGATCGGCATCGTAGTTGATTCGGTTTCCGAGGTATTGAACATTAAGGGAGAAGATATCGAAGACACACCCACATTCGGAACAAAGCTGGATACCAACTACATCCTCGGCATGGCCAAGATGGAAGGGGGGGTTAAGATTCTGCTCGATATAGATCGGGTGCTAAACAGTGATGAGATATCTGTTCTTGAAAAGGCTGCATAATTAATTAGTGCCCGAACGAAAACTAGGATTTTTTGTTACTATCAAGGGCAAATCTGCAGGACAGCAGATCGGGACATCTATCAAGCTGCCCGCAAGGGCGAGGGACATGGATGCCCCGAGTCAATACGAAAATATTAATCCGCCACCGAACTTTGGCGGATTAACCACCTCAGAGAAATAGGCTGCGCCCCAGTTGAATTGGCTGCGCATTCAACGGGGCAACCATTTCACGGAGCAGGCGCAGATATTGGCGATAAAGACAGTTTTGTTCAGGCACTAACTAGTGTCCATCTATAAATGAGGATTTTTGTTCAAGATCAAGGCATGTGAAAAAAATAACCACAGGCATATGTTTAATATTCCGAGGATTATTTTTTGAACATAACGAAGAGATTGGGCAAAAAGACCATTTATGGATGCACACTAACTCGTGTGCTTGGTGGGACAACCACTAAAAGCAACCATCAATAATAGTTTTTAATTTTACAAGTCAAACCCATAAAAATCATCTATGACCGGCATATTTAATGCGTATAGAGAAAAACTAATCCGCTCGTAAAAATTGGGGGACAGGGTACAATGTCTGATCTGATTGATAAAGCTAAAGAAAAAATCGAAGCGATCTCCCTGGAAGTCGTGACAATGGAGGAGAATGACATTCCTGCCATGGGGAAAATTTTAAATCTTCTTTGTAATATGGAAAAGGATGCCGAAAAAATCGGCCGGCTTGATTTTTCAAACTTGATATCCGCTCTTAACATATATCTTGAAAAAGCAGTCTTAGGAAAAATCGATAATTTTGAGCTGTTTGAACAGGGGCTTGACCATCTGAGCGCCATTCACCGGTGTATCTGCAACGATGAAGCGTATACTGATGATATATCCGGTTTACTCAATGAACTGGGGTTTAAGCCGTCCGATTCCGTAAAGGAAACAAAAGAACCGCGAAATGATCAGACAGACATTGAAAATGATACAGAGACGGAACGTAACGGGAAAGATGAAAGCTCTGTACCGCCTATCGATAAAAAAGGGATAAAAAAGGACAAAAATCCTCCGGATCAAGACTTGAGCGCAGAAGACCGGGAAATACTTTCGGATTTTGTAATGGAGTCCCTGGAGAGCTTAGAGACCGTTGAGGTCAGCTTAATGGATCTTGAACAGGACCCCGGTGATCTTGACAGCATAAATGCAATTTTCAGGTCTTTTCATACCATTAAAGGCGTTTCTGCTTTTCTCAATCTAGAAAGCATAAATATGCTGGCCCACCGTGCCGAAAATCTTCTGGACAAGGCCAGAAGCGGCGAGATCAGTATAGAAGCAACGGTTATCGATATTATCCTTGAATCCGTAGATTCACTAAAAAAACTGATCGCAGGGGTTCAGAACGGATTGGAAAAGGGTATTTCTCTGGATATGGGTTTAGACATTACCCCTCTGGTTAATCGGATTGATGAGATTCAGGAAAAAGCAGATCAGATCGGTAATAAACCGGTTGGCGAAATCATGATTCAAAAAGGCCAAATCACTCCGGAAAAACTGGAAAAAGGGCTTGAAAGACAAAAACAAGAGCCGGGAAAAAAGATCGGGCAGATTCTTGTGGAAGACAAAAGTGTGGAATCCAAAGCCGTAGTGGGCGCCCTCAGGGATCAAAAAAAGACCGGGATACGGCATATGGACCTTCAGGTTAAGGTTGACACAAAAAAGCTGGACAACCTGATAGATTTGACCGGAGAGCTGGTCATTGCTCAGAGCATGCTCCGGCAGAACCCGGTGATTCTTGCAGCCCGGGATCAAAAACTAATGCACAACCTGGGTCAATTGAATCAGATCACCTCCGGTCTTCAGACCACGGCCATGGCCATGCGCATGGTTCCGATTAAAAGCACGTTTCATAAAATGGTAAGACTGGTCAGGGACCTGGCCAAAAATTCCGGCAAACAAGTCAAACTGGAAATGTCCGGGGAAGATACCGAAATCGACCGGAATGTGGTTGATGAATTGTACGAACCCATGGTTCACATGATCCGGAACTCGGTTGATCATGGTATTGGGACACCTGAAGAAAGAAAAAAACAAGGTAAAAATAAAAGCGGCACCATCCATCTTATAGCCTATCACCAGGCAGGAAACATTGTTGTCGAAATTTCAGATGACGGCCAGGGCCTTAATAAGGATAGGATCATAGAAAAAGCCAAAGCAAACCATCTCATAACCGATGAGAGTAAACTCTCCGAATCTGAAATTTACAACCTGATATTTCAACCCGGTTTTTCCACGGCCAAACAAGTAACCGATGTTTCCGGCCGGGGCGTGGGCATGGATGTGGTCAAAAAAGGCATTGAAAAGCTAAGGGGTAAGGTTGAGATCAACTCCAGACCCGGCCGGGGCTCAACCTTTATCATCAGTCTCCCGTTAACCCTTGCCATCATAGAAGGAATGGTGGTCAGGGTGGGAAAGGAAAGATTCATTATTCCGGCCCTTTCGATTCTGGAATCATTAAGGCCGGCCAAAAAACAGTATTCCACGGTTGAGGGGAAAGGAGAAATGATTTTGTCAAGGGATAAGCTTATTCCCCTTATCCGTCTGGGTCAGATATTTAATTTAAAAAGTGATTCATTCAACCCCTGGGAAGGTTTAGTTGTTGTGGTGGAATACGAAGACCGCCAGATGTGCCTGTTTCTGGACGAATTGCTGGGTAAAGAAGAAGTTGTCATTAAAAGCCTGGGTGAAACCTTAAAAGATACAAAAGGAATCGCCGGCGGTGCAATAATGGGAGACGGCAAAGTGGGCCTCATACTCGATATGGCGGGGATATGGGATCTAATGATGGGGGTTGAGAATTAATGAATGAAATGTGTTGTAGTGGTGGAATACTGGAGTGCTGGAACATGCCAAAAAGCCTTAATAAATGCAACACTCCATTACTCCAACACTCCAATACGCCGAGTTCTTGCTGAAATGACCAATGATCGATGATAGACCATAATTACTTATAGGATGAAGCCATGAACCTGATAGTCGGCGTTTCAGATATGAAAGTCACAAACGATATAGAAACAACCCTCGTCACCTATTCTCTGGGATCCTGTATCTGTGTTGCAATTTATGATTCAGTGGCACGGGTAGGGGGGTTGCTTCACTATATGCTCCCGGAATCGAGTCTGGATCAGGAAAAAGCCAGAGAGAACCCGTATATGTTTGCCGATACCGGCATCCCTGCCCTTTTCAAGGCCGCCTACAAGTTAGGTGCCAAAAAACAGAGAATGAAAGTTGTTGTGGTTGGAGGATCACAGGTTCTGGACCAGAAAGGATTTTTTAATATCGGCAAAAGGAATGATATTGCCGTCCGGAAAATGTTTCATAAAAACAATGTGATCATCGATTACAAGGATGTTGGGGGTACGGTCAATCGAACCATCAAGATAGCGATCAATACCGGTGATATATGGCTGAAAGTTTCGGGCAAGGGGGAAAAAAAGATATGAGCAATATGAATTCAATCATAAAAAAAATAGATCGCTTAACACCGATTCCCCAGGTAGCAAGCAAGGTCATGTCTATTGCCGAGGATCCTAAAAGTTCCATGTCCGATCTTTCTAAAGTCATTATTTATGACACGGCAGTAACCGCCAATTTATTAAAGGTGGTCAACTCTGCATATTTCGGTCTGCCGGAAAAAGTCGATTCCGTGCATCAGGCCATCGTGTATCTGGGTATGTCCCAGGTGGTCGATCTTGTTTTATTGTCTGCCGGTGGCGAAAACTTACAAACCGCGCAAGAAGGGTACGATCTTGAAGCAGGTGAACTCTGGAAATACTCGGTTTCTTCCGCCCTGATTGCCCGTGAACTTGCCGAGAAAAAAGGAGTTAAGGATACTCACCTGATATTTACAGCCGCACTGTTAAAGGATATCGGCAAAGTGATTTTGAACCAGTATGTAAAGGACTCTTTTGATAAAATCAACGCCCTGGTAACAAAACAAAATTTTACTTTCAGAGAGGCTGAAAAGGAAGTGATTGGAATCGATCATGCGGAACTAGGCGGAATGGTTGCCGAGAGCTGGAAGTTCAGCCCCAAAATGGTTGAAATTATTAGACACCATCACCGGCCACAGGAAGCCTCAATGAGTGAGTTTGAAACTGCGATTGTCTATATGGCAGACACGATCTGCATGATGATGGGGATAGGAGGGGGATCCGATGGTCTCGCCTACCGGTTTCACCGGGAAGTGGTGGAGAGTTTGGAACTTACAGAAACCGAGTTTCAGAAAATGGTTGCCGGTTTTGTCGAAAAAATAGAACAGGTTGAAGCGATGATAAACGTTTAAGATCGAATGCCTATATTTAAATGCATAAAATGAATTAAATTTGGAGACAAAAAATGGCTTACAATATTTTAATCGTGGATGATTCCAGTCCCATGCGTGCGGTTATTAAAAAAATCGTCAAAGCCTCCGGGTTTAATGTCGGACAATTTTTCGAAGCTATCAATGGGCTTGAAGCAATGGAAGTATTAAATCACGAATGGATCGATCTGGTTCTGACAGATTACAATATGCCCGATATGAACGGCCTGGAGCTTGTGGAAGAAATGAATAAAGACGATCACCTCAAGTCAATTCCCGCTGTAATGATCACCACAGAAGGAAGCAGGGAGAGGGTCGAAGAATTTATGGCCAAAGGGGTAATAGACTATATCAAAAAGCCTTTTACTCCCGAACAAATCAAGCAAAAACTAAAGTATATAATGGGAGAAACGGAAGATGAAGAACAAAGATATGATAACGGCGATGAAGAACTCGATTTCTGACGTTTTGGAAACCATGTTTTTTTTGTCTTTGGATTTTTCTAATGATATAGATCTTCTTGAGCTGTGGAACACGGGAAAAGATCCGATTATAGCTGCAAAATTGAGTTTTAGCGGTCCCCTGTCCGGTTATGCGGTCTTTTGTATCCCCAAAAAATCGGCGTTATCTATCACCGCCGACTTTATGGGAAAAGATGAACAGGAAATCTCCGATGATCAAATCAATGGAACCATCAAAGAAATAATAAATATGATTATCGGCAACACGTTCAGTATGTATAATCCGGATGTTGTTTTCAACCTCGGGGTTCCCGAATTGGTCGGGTTTCATGATGTTATTAAAGATTTATCTGATTCTGAAAAAAGATTTTCTGTTGTAATTGAGACCTTGGAAAATTATCTGGCGTTTCAAATGAACATAACAAACGAAAATTAAATATTTCCAAAAACCGAAGATACGATTTTCCGATTTTCAATTGAAAGTGAATTTATGGAAACAGACATAAAAGTTTTGATTGTAGATGACTCTGCGGTGGTTCGCAAGGTTTTCAGTAATGAACTATCCCGCGAAAGAGGTATTAAAGTCATCGGTACGGCTCCTGATCCGTATGTGGCCAGGGACAAGATCGTTAAACTTAAACCCGATGTCATCACACTGGATATCGAAATGCCCCGCATGGACGGTATCACCTTCCTTAAAAAACTTATGAAATATTATCCGCTTCCGGTGATCATTGTCAGTTCCCTTACACCCAAAGGGGGAAAAATGGCCCTGGAAGCCTTGGCCAAGGGAGCGCTTGAGGTCATTTCCAAGCCTTCGGCCGCCTATTCGGTGGGAGACATGAGCGTTCAACTGGCGGATAAGATCAGGGCCGTTGCAAGAGTGAATGTCAAAGAGCGGATTAACTCCGTTAATAAATCCGAGCCGGTAAAACCGGTAACCCTGTCACGCGCCCTGACCGCTTCAACCAACAAGATAATCGCCATAGGCGCTTCAACAGGCGGGACCGAAGCTATCAGAACGGTTCTTACCGCTATGCCTCCCAATTCACCCGGAATTGTTATCGTTCAGCACATGCCGGCCCATTTCACCACCTCTTTTGCAGAAAGGCTGGATTCCCTTTCCCAGATAACGGTTAAAGAGGCCAATGATGAGGATTCGATTGCAAACGGCCAGGCTCTGCTAGCCCCCGGAAATTTTCATATGCTACTGAGAAGAAGCGGTGCAAAATATTATGTTCAGGTAAAAAACGGACCTTTTGTCCACCATCAGCGGCCTGCTGCGGATGTTCTTTTCAGATCGGTGGCCAATTATGCAGGTGCAAACGCTGTGGGTATTATCCTGACCGGGATGGGATCGGACGGTGCCGCTGGATTGCTGGAAATGAAACAAGCCGGCGCCCGAACCGTTGCACAGGATGAAAAAAGCTGCGTGGTTTTCGGTATGCCCAAGGAAGCCATTAAACTCGGAGCCGCAGACAAAGTGGTGAGTCTTGGGGATATTACGAAAACCGCGCTTAAAATGATTGAAGATTGAAATGCCTATTACCTGATAAATTTTTCTGGAGTTTCGAAAATTGGCAAATATAACCAAGAGACAATTCAAAAGGTATTGTGATATCGTTTACAATGAATCCGGTATCAATCTTACTGAAGAAAAATGGCAATTGTTGAACGCCAGGATCGGAAAACGGATCAGAAAACTCGGCGTTCAGCCTGAGAAATATCTTTCGATAATTGAAAAAGATCCTGACGAATTAAATAGTTTTCTTGATGCCGTCTCCACCAACCACACCTATTTTTTCAGAGAATCAAAAACGTTTAAGTTTTTAGATACAAGCTGCCGTAATATCTGGTGTACGGCGTGTTCAAGCGGTGAAGAGCCATATTCTTTACTTGCATATTGTATAGAGCTAGGATTCGAGCCGTCGATACTGGCAACGGATATTTCAGATTCCTGCTTAGAAAGAGCCAGAAGAGCCATATATCCCAAAAAGTCTTTATCACATATACCCAAACATATGATAAAGCGTTATTTTCAAAAAGGGATGGGCAAATGGGAAGATCATGTGAGAGTTAAACAACATATCAGTAGAATGGTAAAATTCAAAAAGTTCAATCTCTTGAAAGATTCTCTTCCTTCAAAAAATTTTGATATCATATTCTGCAGAAATGTAATGATCTATTTTGATATTCCTACCAAAGAAGCGGTCATACATAAATTGTCAAAGGTTTTGAAGCCGGATGGTTATTTTATAATAGGCGGATCTGAGAGTTTGAATGGTTTGAAGCACCCTTTAAAATACATAGAACCGAGTGTCTACAAAAAATGCTAACCCGATAACAATAATGCAGTAAGACTTTGAGACCTTTGGCAATAGGATGAAAAGATGAGGGGAATTGAAAGGAAGATTTCCTGTCAATGTTTTGACAGTCATTAACCAAATATTGACGCTGATAGGGCCATTGAATGTTTTCTATTTTCTGAACTCACGTAATTCATAACCCAAATAAAAAAACCCTGTTAGGCAGTTGCAGTCTAACAGGGTTTTAAAGGAGGTGGGGAATCAGGGAAAGCATGAAAAACTGATTCCACTGGTTCTAAAGTAAAGCAAATTATATGCCATGCATATTCGAATTTTAAATAAAAGTTCTTTATGAGCCAGGTTTTGAAGACCTCTTGCTTGGCATGCTCCATGAAAAACTTTTTACTTGATAAAATTCGAATATCAGATAGTCTAAGTCATGGGTTTTTAATCATTATCCCATTATTCCACTGTTCCATCATTTTTTTCCCGCCTGCCCCGCCTGTCGAAGCAGCGCGCAGATCCCGCTATCGGAGCCCCGTAGCTCCGGGAGATGGTACTGGGATAGCTCCGGGAAATGGGACTCAGTTATGACCCTATATATTAAAGTTTAACACTAAAATACGATGTACGGCAACCAGCAGAAAATCATCATGGTCACAAAATATAAACTTTATATATTCATATTTGTTCTGTTTTGTTGCAATATTTTCCTCGCTTCACAAGTATTGCCGCAAAACAATCAAGATTCTCTTTCCGCCCGGGATTCAAAAGAGCCGGGCCTGGATGATGCGGTAATGTGTGAAGAGATAAAAGACTTTACACCAAAAAACCGGGGCGTCGTTTTTTCCATTAAAATCGGAAAAGTTTCCTGTTTTACTTCATTCGACCCGGTACCCAAAGAAACTTTTATCTACCACAAATGGTTTCACGAAGATAAACCGAGCACAAAAAAAAGGCTGACGCTTCAGCCCCCCCGCTGGGCAACTTATAGCAGCATTCAGCTTCGAGAAACTGATAAAGGCCCCTGGCGAGTTGAAATCACCGATCAGAAAGATAAAATTCTTGATACGCTAAGATTCACTATCACGGATTGATCTAATTGGAACCAAGTTAAATAGGACGCAGATTTTCGCAGATATACACAGATAATATTTTTATTTCTTAATATAAGAATCTTTGTAATCTGTGTTTACCTGCCCGCTCGTGCCTTGCAATGGCAGGCGGGTCTGTGTCCAAAAAAGGAAATTCCGAGACGTATTTATGTCCTTTTTTCAACACTTTCGATGGCAGGACCTCATCGATATCCTGTTAAACAGCTATATCCTGTTTCGCCTCTATGTCCTTTTCAGAGGAACCTATGTCTTCAGGGTGCTGACCGGTATTGCGCTTCTTTGGATCTTTCAACGGATAGCTGTTTTTTTCGGGCTAATTTTAACCAGCTGGGCCATGCAGGGAATTACCGCTGTTGCCGCCCTTATTATCATCATTATTTTCAGAAATGAAATCCGCAACGTTCTTCAGGCAAAAAATTTAAAGGCCATTCTCTGGGGATTCCCACAACAATCTGTTCAAACACCCATAGAAATCATCGTAGAGAGTGTCAACACATTGTCTAAAAAACATAGCGGGGCCTTGATTGTTTTTCCGGCCAAGGAAGATTTGCAGGATGTAATGCAGAGCGGAATACCGTGGCGGGGATTGGTATCTAAACAAATGATCACAAGCATCTTCTGGCCTGACAATCCTGTCCACGATGGCGCCGCCATAATTCAGGGAAATCGGATAACCGAGGTGGGGGTTATTCTTCCCTTGTCACACAGAAACGATCTGCCTTCACATTACGGTACGCGTCACCGGGCCGCACTCGGATTGTCTGAGGTTACAGATGCATTGGTTATCCTGGTATCCGAAGAAACCGGAAATGTCCTTGTTGCAAAAAATTCCGCAATCACGAAGATTAATGACGATGCAAGACTAGTAAAAGTATTGCAGGAACATATGGGTGTAACCGAAGAAGGGCCGGCCAATCTGCGTAAAGAAAAATTTGAAATCGGCATAGCGGCTCTGGTTTCCGTTTTGTTTATAACAGGTATGTGGTTCAGTTTCTCAAAAGGACTGGATACGCTGATTACCCTTGAAATCCCGGTGGAATACACGAAACATGATCCTGAATTTGAAATTGTAGACACATCCGTCAATACCGTCCGACTTCAACTGGGTGGATCTGGAGCCTTAATAAGATCTATTCAACCGGAACAGGTTCAGGTGCGCCTTGATCTTGGCAATGCGGTTATCGGCCGCAATATCTTTTCCATTACACAGGAAAACATTTCCCTGCCGCCGGGAATTTTTTTAAGAAAGGTTATTCCACCCGTTGTTGAGATAACATTAGACAAAACCATAACCAAAGAGCTGCCGGTACAGGTTGACTGGGTTGGGAAATTACCTGAAAATATAATCCTTTCGCAAATAAAAATTGACCCTGAAAAGGTCGAGGTAATCGGCGGAAAACGCATTCTGGAGAATATATCAACCCTATACACGGAAAAGATTCCTCTGGATAATATTGATAGAACAGGAACCACAATGGTTCGCCTGGCACTTAATCCTGCATCGCTGAAAATTGCATCCGCATCAAAAGACAGGATAAAATTGACGTATGTGGTAAAACCAAGGAAAAATTAGGCATTCACGGGGACCCACAGGGCAGGCAGGGTAAAAATGCTGATATATAGATTTAAGCCATGCCCCTTTACCGCGGACGATTCAGTCCCGGGTGAAAAGAAATTCCATGAACCCAAGGCGGCAGATAAACGACTTGGCCGGCTTTAGAGGAGTCATCATGGCCAAAATGTCTCTATTCTGCCGGCCGCGAATAGGAAGATGCAGATGGGGCTGAGACCTTAAACCAACCCTAAAGTTTTGTCCAACCACAAAGGAGTTCACCCTTAAACTTGCCGCCTGTTCGCCCAGAACCAGGACAACCGCCATTCCCCCGGGTTTTAACAGTGTGTGACACAGCCTAACCAGTGCTTTAACCTCCCCGTCGTCCAGACGATCGGCCAGTTCCCATATAAGGATTCCGTCGAAGTTTTCAGGAGGATAATCGAGTTCATGCCAGATTCGATCAACAGGATCACCTTTGCCAAGGCACCTCTCCAGACGGATGAACATATCGCAGACATATAACCTTTCCACACGCCGGGCCAAAAACCTGATGTTCTCCTGGCACACAGGCCCAAGGTCGAGAACCTGGGCGGATGGCCGGCCCTCAAGACCTTCCATGAAAAGCTGCAGAACGTTGCTGGTATAGTCGACCGTCTTAAACCGGTGATCCGAATCCTGCCGCCGCCGATCTGAAGAGGAAGCGAAAGTGGTCAATTATCAATTCCTCTTGCTGCTCTTGCCGGCCAGGGTAAACGGTTCTTTCAACGGTTCCGAGGCAGATTTCTCTTCCGGCTTGGCCACCGGAACGGGCTTCTTGTCCGGCTCACGCTTGAGCTCTATGACCGCCTTGAGATAAGCCCCGTCTTCCACCGAAATACTCTTTGCCTTGATCTCACCGTTAAAATCAGCCTCCTTTGTAATCTTCACTCTGCCGGTGGCGTTAATATTGCCCACAAGTCTGCCGCTGATGGTCACGTTGGCGGCCTGTATCTCGGCTTCCACCTGACCTCTGGGTCCCACGGTTAAGTGGTGAGCCTCCACTTCGATTCTCCCCTTGACCGATCCCTCAATAAACAGATCCTCCCTGCCCCGTATGGCGCCATCGATGGCAATCTTCTCACCGATAATAGTCCTTCCCTGAACCGGATCCCGGATAATAGAAGGTTTGTTTTCGATATCAACCTTCTTGTTTTTTTTAAGCATGGGAACCCCCTTTTTAAAATAGTTAAAAATATTTTTTTTCATTAAACTTGAATTTTGTTCTTTCATAGCTTTGGCCTTCTTAAACAAACCGCATTTCTTGATCTATCGAGTGAACGAAAAAACATCAGTATACCCCAGAAGATCTGTTATGAATAGAACAATAAAAATGACACCAACGGCAATAAAAGCGACACCTAAGTCGCTTCCGCCTGCAGGAAGCTGTTCTATCTGGTCGAAAAGACGCATGATTTCGGCATTAGAAAGGGTGTCCAGACGCGCCTTAGCCTCTATTGGATTTATGCCGTATGAGGCAAATACCGTCTGTACGTCTTCGCGTG
>Ga0315537_1001965_pt1 | contig 15877 bp, 10 predicted proteins | sample SalMarSW160270MG_FD_203091 | JGI IMG/M metagenome (GOLD analysis project Ga0315537, IMG submission 203091) | Salt marsh sediment microbial communities from the Plum Island Ecosystem LTER, Massachusetts, United States - Salt Marsh Sediment SW1602-70 ... | reverse complement strand
AAATTGTTTTTTGATTTTTTCTTTTCAAACAGTAAGTTATTGTGTAATAAGCAATTAGGTGATTATTTAAGAAAATTAAAAAAAAAGATTTTCTTAAATAATATATGCCTAACCTCAATTTTGCAGAAGCCTTTAACGTAAGGAGTAACAAGATATGAATTTTTGGATTAATTTTTGGACAATCTTTTTTATAGCAAGTCTCGCCCTTTTTGCCGGCATGGCTATAGTCGTTTCTATTGGTGGTTTTTTTAACATTCGCTCACTTTTTAAAGGCCTGACAAATCGAGCTGACCAGCAGGAAGAAGACCCCCACAAAGATGACGACTAAATCCGGTTCAAATATTATTTAATCGATTTACTCGCTTGCTCAACAACCACATAGATTTTGCTCCTTTATATGTAAATAATCCTTACATCACTTTGGCTTTTTGCTGAGCGTTACCGTTATATTGTAAAAATTTGCGAAACAGTTTTTTCAAACAGATATGAATTATTGAATAGGTTAGAATATGAAAATAAGTGCAAGTTACTGGATGCTCGAAGGCGGGCTTGAAGCCGGAAAGCCAATAACCGAAGCAATGGAAGAGGCAAAAGAGCTCGGATTCGATGCCATTGAGCTTGCTATTGCCGGCAAAGGTGTTTTAACTCACCAAACCACCCAAGCCCAGTGTGAAGATATCGCGGCGGTGGGCAAAATAATTGGCATTGAAATCTCAAGCCTTGCCTCCGGCGAAAGCTGGACCTGTTCGCCTACCGCGAATGACCCTGAGCACAGGGCGAGAATTATTGAGTTCACCCAAAAAGCTCTGCAAATAGCAAAATGGCTCGGCACAGATGCATATCTTTTCGTTCCCGGTGCTGTAGATGTGTTCTTTTTACCTGATGCCGAAGTGATTCCCTACGATGTCTGCTACGAAAGGGCCAGTGAAGCGATTAGACAGATTCTACCCAGTGCCAAGGAGACCGGCGTGGCAATATGTATTGAAAACGTTTGGAACAAATTCCTGTTAAGCCCATTGGAGATGCGGGACTTTATCGATAGCTTCGAGGCAGAAATGGTGGGTGCATACTTTGATGTTGGCAACGTTCTGCTTACGGGTTATCCGGAACAGTGGATACGAATTCTTGGCAAGCGGATAAAACGTGTGCACATAAAAGACTTTAAGCTTTCTGTAGGGACGGTTGAAGGCTTTGTCGATTTGTTGGAAGGTGACGTAAATTTCCAGACGGTCAAAGAATCTCTTTTTGACATCGGCTACGACGGCTATGTTACGGCTGAACTGTTACCTTTTCAGCCGGGCAGACCTGAAAAAACAGCGCAAGCTATGAAAAAAATCTTCAAATAAAAAGCAATGTTTGACAACGATCGTTCCATATCGAGGTGACGGTAAGAAACTGGTTTGTTCTAAAAGCTTTACTACAACGGTTCTTTGGTGGGCACAGGGAACAGCTTATAGTGGGGATTGCCTTTCTCGGAACAACCGATAAGATAGTTCACGACCTGAATGGAACAACAATGGTCTTAGAGAATCTAAAAATGAGTAGAAACAAACATCTGATATTGATAATTATAGTTCAGTGGACTATCAGTCCATTCTTCCTTAGGGTGCCGTCTTTTGCAAAAGAGTCCGAATACATAAACATCGGTTCGGGCCGTGAGTTATTTGTTGACTATTATCTTATCGACCGTCTCGACGGTACACGTCTAATATTGCATCATCCGCACGATGAAGGGCCGGTACTCAAATTCGAGCAGCCCTGGGAAGGACCTTTTTGCGGATACTGCACTGTGATAAAGGACCAGGACAAATACCGCTTTTACTATAGAGGATTGCCTCAGGCCGGCAGAGACGGCAGCAGCCGGGAAGTCACTTGTTATGCCGAATCACTGGATGGCATCCATATCACCAAGCCCAAGCTCAATCTGTTTGCCCTGAATGGTTCAAAATCGAACAACGTTATTCTGGCTAATGCCGCACCGGTCAACCACAATTTCAGTCCTTTTTTAGATACCAGACCGGGCGTACCACAAAGCCGGCGTTTCAAGGCTCTGGGCGGTACGAAAAAGAGCGGCCTCATTGCCTATGTCTCCGCTGACGGTGTCCACTGGAAAAAGCTCCGGGAAGAACCCGTTTTTACCAGGGGCATCTTTGATTCCCAGAATGTGGCCTTTTGGTCCGAAAGCGAGCAATGCTATCTATGTTACTTTCGCACCTGGACCGAAACGGACTATGGGGGCTTGCGCACTATCAGCCGAACCACGTCAAAGGATTTTTTGCACTGGAGCGAGCCGGTCGAGATGACATTCGGTAACACAACTCGCGAACACCTCTATACAAACCAGACTCATCCTTACTTTCGCGCACCGCATATTTATATAGCCATCGCTGCCCGGTTTCTTCCCGGACGACAGGTTCTCAATGAAAAACAGGCCCGGCAATTAAAGGTCAATCCCAACTACTTCAAGGACTGTTCCGACGCCGTTTTAATGACCTCACGCGGTGGCAATATCTATGACAGGACCTTTATGGAAGCGTTTATCCGACCGGGCATCGGCCTGCAAAACTGGGGCTCCCGCTCCAACTATCCTGCTCTGAATGTTGTTCAAACCGGAGCTGCTGAAATGTCGATTTACGTGCAGCATGAATATGCGCAGCCAACCGCACATTTACGCCGCTATTCACTGCGCCTTGATGGTTTTACTTCAATTTATGCCCCTTATAAGAGCGGCACTATGACCACTAAGCCGCTTATCTTCAAAGGCAGGAGACTATTGCTCAACTTTGCCACCTCTGCCCCCGGATACGTAAAGGTTGAAATCCAGGATGCCGAGGGCAAACCTATTTCCGGCTATTCACTCGGGGACGCAGAAGAGCTGATTGGTAACTATATTGAGCATCCGGCCTCCTGGCGTCATGGAGCCGACGTGAGTCCGCTTTCGGGCCGTCCTGTTCGACTTTTTTTTGTTATGAAGGATGCGAATCTTTATTCTCTGCAATTCCGGCCATAAGTGAAAAACTAAGATGCCTCATTGATAACATAAGCCTCGTACAGCATTTCATAAGTTCCGCTGCTATATTGTCGTTTCGACCGAAGCGATGCATAGCATCGTTCAGTTGAGAAATCTATTTTAGAAATACCTGCAAAACGCACTGGAAGTAAGCGGCTAATTCACATATTATGAAGATACAGAAACTTCGGAGCAGAATTAATTTTGGTCGTTTGGTGAACCCCGCCCGTCGAAGACGAGACGGGGTGAATACTGGTTTTCATTTTATTAAGGGCTGCTGATATGAAGAATCAGAAAGGCAATACCCAAGAGCAAAAAAGCAGAATATCCCGTCGAGTTTTTATAAGTGGTTCTGCTGCGGCGGCCGCGTCACTTACGATCGTCCCCCGGTATGTGTTAGGAGGTTCGGGCAATGTACCTCCCAGCGAAAAGCTCAATATAGCCGGTATCGGAGTAGGGGGGCAGGGGAGATGGGACCTGGACAATGTGAGCAGTGAAAATATTGTCGCCCTTTGCGATGTGGATTGGGAGCGGGCGGCGGACACTTTCAAACAATACCCGAAAGCAAAAAGGTATCGTGATTTTCGAAAGATGCTCGAAAAGGAAAAAAACATCGATGCGGTGGTAGTTGCCACGCCGGACCACAATCACGCTGTCGTCTCAATGGCGGCTATCAAAATGGGAAAGCACGTCTATTGCGAAAAGCCGTTGACTCGAACAGTATATGAGGCTCGCGCCGTAGCTAAAGCGGCCCGCGAAGCCGGTGTCGCGACTCAGATGGGAAACCAGGGTATGGCATTCGAGGGAAACCGTCTTATCAACGAATGGATTTGGGATGGAGCCATTGGCCCGGTTCGTGAGGTACACGCCTGGTCCGACCGGCCGACACACAATGGACAACTATTTTGGGCCCAGGGGATTGACCGGCCTAAAGAGACGCCACCTGTTCCTTCAACCCTAAATTGGGACTTGTGGCTGGGGCCTGCGCCATACAGGCCATATCACCCGGCCTATGTACCCTTCAAATGGCGAGGATGGTGGGATTTTGGGTCGGGTGGATTGGGTGACATGGGCATTCACAATTTGGCGCCGGTTTTCTCCGCTCTAAAACTCGGGGCTCCGATTAGTGTGCATTCCAGCTCGACGTTAGTTTACAAGGAAACTCTCCCCCTGGCCTGTACGGTACATTATCAGTTTCCCGCCCGCGAAGACATGCCGCCGATAATGCTGCACTGGTACGATGGCGGGATTATACCTGCTCGTCCTGAGGAGCTGGAAGATACAAGGGAGCTGTCGCGCGAGGACGGCCTGATCTTCGTAGGGGACAAAGGCAAGATGTACGTTGAAGGCTGGGGCGGTAACAGCCCCCGGTTGATACCTGAAGCGAAGATGAAGGCCTACAAACGCCCGCCAAAGACGCTTCCCCGCTCAATCGGCCATCACAAAGAGTGGATTCAGGCCTGCAAAACCGGCAGTCAAACACGTTCCAACTTTGACTTTGCCGGGCCCTTGACGGAAGCGGTTTTGCTTGGAACGGTCTCGGTCCGGATGGGCGGAAAGAGATTGGCCTGGGACAGCAAAAACTTTAAGATTACAAACCTGCCGGAGGCAAATAAGTATCTGCATTACGAATATCGGCCGGGATGGACACTGTAGAGACATGTGAGTCTCAATTTTGCAGGAGCCTTTAAAGATTAGGACAATAGGGAGGTAGATTTATCATGCCGGGCAAAGGAAGAGTTAAAGTTGGAATTATTGGGTCGCAGTTTGAAGCGGAAATTCACGCCGAATCATTTCGGATTATGCCTGATGAGGCGGAAGTAGTCGCCATTGCTTCCCCTACGCCGGGAAACGCCAAAAAGCTGGCGGATAAGTATGGCATTGCCCGCGTCTTTACCGACTACAAGCAGATGCTCGCCGAGAAGGACATAGAGATGGTAACGATTGCGGCACCGAATTATTTGCATGCCCAGATGACCGTTGATATTGCCAACGCCGGTAAGCATGTGGTCTGTGAGAAGCCCCTCTGCATGACGCTGGAAGAAGCGGATATGATGATTGAAACGTGCCGGAGCAAAGGCGTCTTGTTTATGTATGCAGAGGAGCTGTTTTTCACACCAAAGTATGTCAAGGCCAAGGAAATGGCCGACCAGGGTGCGTTTGGTAAGGTTTATATGGTGAAACAGGCGGAAAAGCACTTCGGCCCACACGCCCCCTGGTTTTGGGATGTTGAGAAATCGGGCGGAGGAGTTTTTATGGATATGGGCTGTCATGGGATTGCCTTTTGCTATTGGTTTCTGGGTCGGCCGAAGATTGAGACCGTATATTGTCAGATGGCAACGCACGTTCACGGTGACAAAACCAAAGGTGAAGACAATTCCATTTGTATTCTCGAATTTGCCAACGGTGCGGTTGGCCTGATTGAAGACAGCTGGGTTCGGCGAGGTGGTATGGAGGACCGTATAGAGGTGTACGGGGAAGGCGGAGTTACTTACGCTGATTTGCATATGGGCAATGCCTTGCCTACCTACAGCGAATATGGCTACGGCTATGCGGTCGAGAAGGCGCCTACAACCAAGGGATGGACATATCCGGTCTTCGAAGAGCTGTGGAACTACGGCTTCCCGCAGGAAATGCATCATTTCGCTCGATGTGTACGCGGCAAGGAAGAGCCCCAGGCGACCGGCGAGGATGGCCGCTTAGTGCAGGAAGTGCTTTATGCCGGGTACAAGTCGGCTTCAACAGGCAGCAAGGTCCAATTGCCGTTTCGAGCTGACGGTCTCAGAGGACCGATCGAACTGTGGTTGAAAGGACGGTAACACCGTCCGCCCCAGGCGGATTGAATAATCCTGTCTGCAAAACGACAGATTAGAACCTGCTGAGTAGTGAGTATTCGACTCATCAATTAACCACTCACCAATTGGGCAGAAGCGGAATTTGCTCGCTTACCCACGAATAAAGTAATCTCATTCATTGTCCGGTTTGAGCTTCGTAATGAAAAAGTCCGCAATGGATCGATAGGTTGTTCGGGCACCCGGGTATTTCAGGTCCGCTTCTACGCCCAGCTCGTCCATTTTCTCCTTGAGCTTGACACCGAATGTCACATGATGGACTTTCCAGCCTTGTGCCCGGCTCGGGTCATCTGGTACCGGGGCATCCGGCTTCATACCATAACTCATGAAGATGGGCGGGTCGTCGGAGGTAATAAGGGACAGGGCTGAAATATCCCTGGTGACTTTGTGAAGCTCTTCATCCGTAATATCGCCGAACACTTCGGTCCTATTGCGGTGCGGCTTCTTATAGCCTGGAATCCACCGCATCCACCAGTCAAAGTCCATTGTGGTCTGGCCGCCGTTAGTCGCCACGCAGGTAAGCCGTGAGGACTCGCGTTCCACCGGATCGCTGCTCGATGGCTCAGCCATTTCATCGTGAAAAGCCAGCCACATACATATCTGAGCACCGGCCGAACCGCCGAACGCACTAATCCGTTTCTTGTCGATGTTCCATTGACTTGCTTTGGAGCGGATGAACTGAAGCGCCCGCAGCGAATCGTGGTGCGCCGCCGGCAAAGGCTTGTCAGAGACGAACCGGTATTCCACAGCCGCGACCGAGATTCCCGCATTCAGCAGCTCTTTCAGAGTACCGGCATTCAAACCCCTCTTGCTGCCTCCTCGAAATCCTCCGCCGTGAATAAACACCGCTACCGGTGTAGGCTTGTCGGATTCGGCCTGGTAGAAATCCAATACGTTCCGCTCATGAGCTCCATATTTGACATCTGCATAGGTTGGCGGCCTCAATTGGGGTCTCTTTCCCGCCGCCCTGCGACTTCTGGAGTCGGCTTTTGGTTTTTGCGTCTTCAAATTTCTATCGAAGAAGTCAGCCACTATTTCAAAGAGTTTCTCGGAACTCTCTTCGCCGCCGCGCAATCCATGTCCTGCGCCTTTTACAACACGGAGTGTTGCGTCAACGCCCGATTTCTTTAGAGCATCGTACAGCAGCTCACTTTGATGAAGGGGCACTAACATATCTTTATCGCCGTGCATGATAAGAAAGGGTGGGTCGTCTTTTGTTACATACGTGATTGGATTGGCTTTTCTTACTATTGCTCGGTACGGTTCATTTTGAATTGGCCCTCCAACCAACAGTGACTCGGGCGAATCAGGGGCGTCGTGAATCAAGCGGCTGCCTTCGAGCGAGTGCTTGTCCATTTGCAGGAAATCCGTCGGGCCGAACCAGTCACATACGGCCTGCACACGGCTCGAGTATTCAGCGTTTGCCGCGGTGTCGAATTCTTTTACGTTGCCCGCCGTACCTAAGAATGCAACCAGATGCCCGCCGGCCGAGCTGCCCCATGCGCCTATCCGGCCGGGGTTGAAACCGTACTTGGCCGCGTTTGCCCGCACCCAGCGTACTGCTGCTTTGCAGTCTTCGACCTGGGCGGGGAAAATGGCTTCGCCGCTAAGACGGTAGCCAACATCCACAACCGCATAACCTCTATTGAGCATGGGGCGGGCCCGGCCGGCAGAGCCCTTACTGCCGCTCCGCCAACCTCCGCCATGTACCCATACTATCACAGGTAATGGGGCTGGACCTTTGGGAGGTAAATAGAGATCAAGAAGCAGATTTCTGTCACCCACTCGTGCATAGACGATGTCACGTTCTACCTTTGCGCCGGCCGGAAGCTGCACTTGCCGGGAGCGGCCTGACTGCTGCTGAGCTGTTCTCTGGTTCGGCTGCGGCTGACCAACGGGCGTTCGCCCACGAGAACGACCACCGGACAGACGCTGCAACAGGGCATCCAGCTCGCCACGTTCGAGAAAGCCGTCTTTGTTCGCGTCGTTGCGTTCGAAATTGGCCTTGAGCTGGCCTTCGGTTTCATCCTTGGTGATCTTCCCGTCACCGTCCTTGTCCATCGATAGCCAGCGTGCCATGATTCTCTCGGCGTTTCTGCTGACTGTGTTGCGACTTTGGGAGTTGGCTAGGGCCTCTCCATTCGGCGGCTCTGGCGAAAGCTGATCACTTGGTGTCTTGATGGTCGGTTCGATGTCGAGGATTCCGAGACCTTTGCTGCCGATCGTCCGTGCGAAGAACGCTTCTCTGGCTGGCCCCATCTTCTCAATGTTCTGCCCAAATACACCGTGACCGGCTCCCTCGATGCGCGTGTAGGTTACGTCTTTGGCGCCGGCCTGCCGCAGGGCCTTGGCGAGCTCATCCGACTGGCTTACCGGCACAGTTTTGTCAGCGGTCCCGTGGATTATCAGAAAGGCTGGAGCGTCGGCCGTGACATAGGTCACGGGTGAGGCCTGCCTCATGCGATGCTCCAGCGAATCTTGCGGTCCGGCAAACAGACTGCTCCTTAAGCTTCTTCTCCTTGTGGAATCAGCTCTTTCTTTCGCCTCGCGGTTTCTTGATAGGAAATTGGTTGGTGTGGCGCTGCAGACAACGGCTTGAACCATGCTCGAATACTCCTTCCAGGGCCCGTCCCCTTCCAGCCTGGCTGAGCGAGGACACAGGCCCAACATCGCCACAAGGTGTGCTCCCGCCGAATTGCCGTACGCGCCAATACGGTCCGGATCGACGTTGTATTCTTTGGCATGGGCCCGTAACCAGCGCACGGCGCACTTCACGTCTTCGATGCACGCCGGCATTGGCGCCTCTCCGGAGAGCCGATAATTAACGGTTATGCACACATAGCCCTTCGCCGCAAACTCCAGGGTGGGGCCAAGAAAATTATTCTTGCGTTTATCGCCGCTGCGCCAGCCACCACCGTGAACGAAAACAATCGCCGGCCGTGGCTCATCGCTTGGTTCTTTGGGCATGGCAAGGTCGAGACGCCACGCCTTGCTCGGACCTTCCCGGTACGCGACATCGGGAACTACTTTTACGCCCGGTGGAATGTCGGTGTTAAAATCATTCGCGTTGTGTGCCGGTTCAGGCTGGGACTTTGCCGCGTATGTGCTATTCAAAGTGACAGCCATCATTACCATTGTAAACGGTACAAGCAGTGTCCATTTAGCTTTCATAGTATTTGCCTCCAATTCAGTTTGATTTTATCCTAATTTTTCTCATTCCTCCTTTTTTGTTTCCTGCTATGTGTTATGCAAAATTGAGGTTAGGCATACTTTGAAAAGAAAAAATCGTTTTTTGATTTTTTCTTTTCAAACAATAAGTTATTGTTTAATAAGCAGTTAGGTGATTATTTAAGAAAATCAAAAAAACATATTTTCTTAAATAATATATGCCTAACCTCAATTTTGCAGGAGCCTTACTTTCTGCTGACTGGTCTGTGAACGTTATTTCCTGACATTCAGAAGTTTACCCCATTAGAAATGAAATTTCTAAGCGGGGCTCACGAGCATTTAATTATAACTACCCACTTAGGAGAAGTCAACTGCCCGTTTGGCTCTTTTCGACATCTAATACGGATAACAAAAATATATGCGTTTACTCAAAACAGAATTTCTGGTTCAAAAGCATTTTACTTCTATCTCCTCATCGCTTAAAATAAAAACATGCAAAACAATAAGCTTAAGCAGGGATTGGCATTGATGGTTTTTCTGGGGACGGTGCCGGCTTGTTTGCCTGCTGTCCGTGCTGACATAGGCACGCTGTCAGTGTCCGTGTATGAACCCGGCAGTGACACTCTACTGCCGTGCCGAGCCTGGGTTAATATTGGTAGTGAACGTATTTTCAGTCCAATCACTGAATCCTGCACACCATATAGTAAGGACCGCAGCTTCTCATGTGACGGTGATTTCATCATCCAAGTTCCATCTGGTAAAGCTATAGTTCATATTGAGCGAGGCAAGGAGTACCGGCCCGTTGATAAAGAGGTCATCGTAGAGGAAAACCAAACCACCAAAGTAGATATCACCCTGAAACGATGGGTCAACATGTGCAAGGAGGGCTGGTACTCCTCGGACATGCACTGTCATTTCGGTCTCGATAGTCTTAAGGTCCTCAAGCAGCTTGCATTAGCCGATGACGTGAGCCTCGAGCCAATTCTAACTCTTTGGAATCATCAGCGAGGTAAAACCTCGGATGAGACTTGGCCCGATTGGCCAACTGGACCCGATGTTTATGCCGATGCGACGCATGTCGTTACATTACGGAACCAGGAAATTGAGCGTATAGGCGGAGAAGCATTTGAATCTACAGGTGCTTTACTGATGTTCGGACTGACCAAACCTGTCAAAATGCCCTTGCAAAACAACCGGTATCCTTGCGATGCTGTCCTGGCTCAGATAGCTAAGAAAACTTCACCTGAATGTGTGATAGATACTGACAAGCCCATCTGGGGCGAGAATGTAGTAGGTGCAGCCTTGGGATTATTTGATTCTGTCCAGGTCTGTCACAACCATTACCATAGAGAATCCACCTTAAGCTCGGGTCGCTTGGGTTGGGGAATGGCTGCTGTTGATATCGAAGAAGGACAAGAGAGCTTAGTCCAAGACGAGCTTTTTCATCATACGAATTTGGCTTATTACCGTTTTCTAAATTGTGGATTCAAACTGGCGGTTACCGGTGGTTCCGCAATGGGTGTGATGCCGGTGCCGTTAGGCTATAACCGGACGTATGCAAAACTGGATGGCCCACTTACCGAAGCCAACTATTTGAGGGCAATACGAGCCGGTCGAACATTTGCAACCAGCGGTCCTATGCTCATTCTTACCGCGAACGGATTGGATAGTGGAGCGGAAATCCGGTATTCAACAGGCAAGAGCAAGCCCATCCTCATTAGAGCAGAAGTGCGAAGTATCCAGCCGCTTGATTCACTTGAGCTTATTTCCCCGCAGCACCGTCTTGCGACGGGAGTCGCTGGGGCTTGCAATGCCAAAGTGATTAAGAAAGTCAGCCTGAAAAACCGTTCGCCTTCACCGGTCCTTAAGGAGTCAGTCGTGTTGGCGTTTAGACCTCAACGCAGTGGCTGGGTCGCTGCTCGAGCAATCTTCACCGGCCCTGACGGCCATTTGCGCCAGGCGCATACCAGCCCCGTGTATATCACGGTGGATGGCAAACCTACTGCATCAAAAACGGACGCCCGATACATGACCCACTGGATTGACCGTCTGCTTCAGGTAACTGAGAAACCTGGCCGCTACCGGTCCGATATGGAGCGGGCGGAGGTCCGGGCTGTCTTCAAAAAAGCAAGACAAAAATATGAGGGCATCGCTCTCAAAGCCGAAGAATTCTGGCCAGACTAAATAAGTCCCGGAAGGGACGCCTTTCGGCGGAGCCATAACATGAGAAAGAGAACAAAATTCCCCGCAGCCCCGTCTTACGACGGGAGTCGCTGGGGCTTACAGATTGTTTTTCTAATCATTATGACTGTAGTTTTGGCTTGCCCGCGGAGAATACTATCACAGCAGTCAACGGGTTTCTCAACGATCGGTAAGATTGTCAGGCTTGAGAGCCGTATCAACGAATTGATTCGGCTTGAGACGAAGATTGAGCTTCTTGCCTCAGGTCTCGAATGGTCCGAAGGGCCGCTGTGGATTCAAGAGGCCGGCGGGGGGTATCTCCTGTTTTCCGATATACCACGCAACTCTGTAATGAAATGGCAGGAAGGGACAGGTGTCACCCTATTCATGAAACCCTCAGGTTACACCGGTATCACTGATTATGGTCGTGAACCGGGAAGTAACGGGTTGGCCCTGGACCTTCAAGGGCGCATCATCTTTTGTGAGCACGGCGACCGGCGTATTTCAAGGCTGGAAAAGGACGGCGGCAAGAAAACTCTTGTCGATAGCTACCAGGGCAAGCGCCTCAATAGCCCAAACGACGCTGTTGTCAAATCGAATGGTGATATCTATTTCACCGATCCACCCTATGGCTTGCCGAAGCGCTATGAGGACCACAGGCGAGAGCTTAATTTCTGTGGAGTTTTCCGCCTCACAACCTCCGGAGAGCTGACTTTACTGACGAATGAAATGACAAGGCCAAATGGAATCGCATTTTCTCCGGAAGAAAAGGTCCTTTATGTTGCACAATCAGATTCTAAAAATCCCATCATAAAGGCTTTCCCGGTCAAACCGGACGGCACTCTTGGAAGAGCAAAGGTTTTATATGACTTTGCGGGTCTGACGGGAAAATATCCGGGTTCTCCTGATGGCTTAAAGGTTGACCAGCAGGGCAATCTATTCGCCACAGGGCCTGGAGGCGTGTATGTTATTACACCTAAAGGTAAGCTGCTGGGCCGAGTTCATACCGGTAAAGCCACATCCAATTGCGCCTGGGGCAACGATGGCTCAGTGTTGTACATGACAGTTGACGATTGTCTGTGTCGGCTGAAAACAAAAACAAAAGGGGCCAATTGGAAAAATAGGTAATGCTTGCTACCAGGCAAAGGGTCGGTTCTATGTCTTGAGCAATTTATGCGAATATTTACTGTCAATCTCAAATATAGCGGCTCCGCCTTTGGCAGAATCATTAGTGTTGTCATTCCCGCTTATACCGAAACAATTGTCAACTAAATAAAAGAGGGCTTATACCTAATAGGTATAAGCCCCGAATTGATGCGAATCTGTTTGACTATCGTCTGTCACCGCAAACGATCAACCGATAGTTCTGGTTATGGAGTCGGTCGATACAGTCGAATATCATCGATGTATATCGTACCTGAACCACCGGCTACAGGATTCTTCTTGTTACCCAGACCAATGGCAATCGTATTGACATTGACCAGATTAACACCCTGGTCGGCAAATGCCTGCAGGTCGATAGTCCATTGGATCCAGGTGGCTATCTGTGCTGCATTTGGATTATTGTGATTGACCACTGCGCTGCCATTGAGGGTAACATACAACAACTCAGCAGCGTTATCCGAATCGCCCCTGAACCAAATCGATAAAGTGCTAACACCATTCTCTGTCCAGTCACGCGGATAAGTCAGCGTGTGAGCCGCCTCAGAGTACCCAACACTGTTGTCGTAGTAAAGCGGCATCGACTGGATGCCGCTGTGAACAATACTTTGCTCGGCATAAGGAGGAAGCTCATTACCAACGAGAGCTCCGTTTGTCGGGATTTCATAACCGTCCGGCCACGCTTCAAATATCCTGTTGCTCCCCGGGTCAGGGGGGTCAATGTCGTTGTAAGATTCAAAATCGTCCACGATAAGGAAGTCGGCGGTCGTAAAGCTCCAGAGGATGCCTGTCCACGGACTATCTGGATTGGGGCTATTGACCTCATCAATCCTCCAGTAGTAAGCAGTATCCCACTCAAGCATTCCGGGGTCATAGCTCTCAGCACCAAGGTCCCTTGTGCCTTTATGCTCCGGCGAGCCGGTATCGGCATTTTTCACGGCATCTTCATCAGCGCCGAAATAGACCTGATGCGAAGCAGCATAGACTCCGGGTGACCAGGTAAGAACCGGTGTATGCTCTACATCCACAGCGCCATTAGACGGATTCGGGTTCCCGACGGCGCCATGAGTAGTAAAGCTCCAGACGTCGCCTTTATGCGTCTCGACAACATCAAACTCATCAACCCGCCAGTAGTAAGTCTTACTCAATTTAAGTGGGCCGGGAGTATAGGTTGCAGTTCCCTGTGGGAGTCCTCCGGCGGCGGCGTTCACATCGTCAAAATTATCGCCAAAATAAACTGTGTGTAATTTCGCCCCGAATCCTCCTGTCCAGCTAAGCGTCACATCCACATCTATAGATTCGGCACCATCAGCCGGGTCGGGTGCATAGGCAGTCTTGGGCGGAACCGAGAAGCTCCATAAAGGCCCCTTCCATGGACTGTTCGGCTCTGCCTCATTGACCTCATCGATTCGCCAGTAGTAAGTCACCCCTGGAACAAGACCATCCGGATAAGCAAATCCGGGAAAACCGACAACAAGAGACGTACCGGCCTGGTTGCCTAAGAACGTACCTTCGGCTCCGGCATTCACATCTTCAAAGTTATCACCGATGTAAAAATCGTGCGAGACTGCAGAATCTCCTGGTGTCCAGCTAAGGTTCACCCATGTTTCTGGAAGTAGGACGCCATCGGCCGGGTTGGGGCCCATGGCATATGGATATCCTGCACCACCTTCTTCCATAACAAACAGAATCTCGGCCTGGGTTAGAGCATGGTCGTAGATGCGGACATCGTCAATTAAGCCGGATAAAAAGCCGTTCTGGTCCTCCCTGGAACCATTACCGACTCGAACGTCAGTATCGCTTCCGGTGTTTATGGCTATGCCGGAATTTGTCTGCGAATAGGATTCTTCAATGCCATCCAGGTACACGTACATTTCCTCTGAGGTAGGGCTGCCGTCGTCATGCAGCGTGACCGCCACGTGGTGCCACGTCGAGTCCGTAACAACGCTCTGGCAGGTGCGCGTTCCGCTCGAGGCGTTAATCCGGAGCGCATCAGGGACTCTTGGGTCGCCCTGCTTGTTGATCACCAGCTCCCACCGTACTCCTGAACCGGTAGGAGTTCCCCATCCGATCAAACCCCGACCGTTGGGACCCGTACCTCCTAAGCCGTCGGTCTTGAACCACAGGCACATGGTACGCGAAGCGCCCCCGGTGATCCCCTTGTAGCCTATCATGGTTACGACGTCATCGATCCCGTCAAAGCTCAGCACCACCCCGCGAATCGGATCGTTGACCCATGTTGCACCATCGATCGTGCCGTCGGTGCCTCCTGCGACGTTGTTGAAGGCCGTAGTGCCGGAACCCTCATCAAACTTCCAGTGATCCACCAGGTCGGCTAAAGCGTTGCTGGCAGCCCCCAAAACCAAAACAAAAGAAACCAAACAAATCAGTTTTCTACACATGATAAACCTCCTTCAAAAAAACCGGCATGGTTCAATCTAATATATAAAAGGGTAACCTTTCTTCAGTAGTCTTTGAAGCTTCTCATCCAGTCTGGCCAATCCGCTGGTACACATCCTCCCGCTGACGTCCAGGGGCCGTTAGTGTTGAACTCTTTGTGCCATTTTAGTTTCCACAGCTCCTTAAGCCCAACCTTCCTGACCGACCAGTCCATAAAAACGTGATTTACAAAACCATCGTGTCGGTTGATGCAGAAATGCTTCATCCCCCCCCTTCCGGCGCCCAACCACGGAGCCTCAAGCTCAGGTGGGTCTCCATCCTCGCCAATTTCGTGTGGCATGCCTCCTCTCCACATAGAATCGGCAAAAACTGGTATATTGTTTCCGCCTGCAACATCTTTGGTCTTCCAATTGTATTTAGTGGCGTGGCCTCTAATCTCTGTCACTCCTGGCTCTGGCGTATAAACCCAGCAATTTATCCCATAGCTGGCTTCTTCCTGCCTGTCTTCTAAGCCACCTGTGCCCATTGTGTAATAGTAAGACCGACCACCCCAAAATGCCGCATCATCTGGGTGTGCTTTCGTTGCCATCGGGCATAGGAGGATACCGGATCTTGTCCTGTAAAAGGGCCTCAGCGCGATAATCCAGGTCCCTCGTACCCACCCGGGCTCGTCGGATTCCATACAGAAGTAACCATCGTTATTCTGGCAATACATCGACCAGATGACGCCCCATTGATGCAGGTTCATCTGACAAGCGGCTGATCTTGACTGTTTCTTTGCCCGGTTTAGGGTGGGCATCAATATTGCCATCAATAATGAAATGATAGCGATTACCACTAAAAGTTCTATTAGTGTAAACCCTCTTCGTATGTGCATAATACTGCCCTTTACGTGTAACCGTTCACGGGTGTTTTGACATTATCAGACAACACTCACAACAAAACCCGGCTCTAAAGCAAAAGAAACTAAATAGATCAATTTCTTAGCTCGACTTTTGCACTTTTGACTCTGTCTGACTGCATAAGTCCTTGTAGCAAATATACTTACGATTAAGCACAGCAAGACAAAAACGGTTGCTGTAAGTGCCGTAAATACAACAAGTTA
>Ga0315537_1001960_pt1 | contig 15891 bp, 14 predicted proteins | sample SalMarSW160270MG_FD_203091 | JGI IMG/M metagenome (GOLD analysis project Ga0315537, IMG submission 203091) | Salt marsh sediment microbial communities from the Plum Island Ecosystem LTER, Massachusetts, United States - Salt Marsh Sediment SW1602-70 ... | reverse complement strand
GATATACTCAGTCAATTCTGGAACGCAGTATCGCGAAATCGCGAAATCTACGCGTATCCCTTCAACATGAGCGTACAGGTGCTGTACTACAACAAGGACGCATTTAAAAAAGCCGGTCTCGACCCGGATCGGCCTCCGAAAACATGGAATGATGTGATAGAGTACGGCAAGCTTTTGACAGTTGATTTCGACGGAGACGGATCGGTGGACCAGTGGGGAGTGCTTGTATCACTTGAAGGTGTATTCGGTTTTACACCGCTCATCAGGCAGGTGGGCGGTGAATTTCTGAATGAAAAAGGAACGAAAGCGCTTTTCAACAGTGAAGAAGGGGTAAAAGTCATGAAGCTCTTGCAGGATATGGCGTACAAATACCGCATCATGCCATCTAATTGGACACTTTTTGAAGGAACAAGCGCATTTCTTAACGGCAAAATCGCGATGGGTCCCATAACCTGTGCGGGTATCAAGTTTGCCGAGGAAAACCTTCCCTGGGAACTGGGTATAGCACCGCTCCCCTACATTGAAAATAAATCAGTACTGCTCGGTGGTGCCGGACTTGTTGTTTTTTCGCATTCAACTGCACACCGGGAAGCTGCACTCGATTTTATTACCTGGCTTACAAACAGAGAAAACAGTATAAAGTGGCATGAACAGACCGGCTATTTGCCTCTAAGAAAATCCGCTATCGATAGTATTGAATTACAGAGTTTTCATAAACTCAATCCGAACTATAAGGTGCCGGTCGATCAGCTTCCCTATTCCCGTCCGCCTGATTTTACACCCCTTCTGCCTCAGATAGACAGGATAGTGCGTCATGCGATTGAAGATATCATGATAAACCGAAAGGACCCGCCCCCAGTTCTCGATGCAGCTGCCGAAAAGGTCACGATACTGCTGCAGTCTTCGGAGGAAAAATGAGAGCCGCATACCTTTTTTTCCTTCTGTTATGTATAATAATTGCCTCAGGCAGTGCCTCCGGCGGAGAGCAGACGGTTTTGATTGAAAAAATTGATATCGAAGGAAACCGTATTACACATGATGCGTACATACGATCTTTTCTTACCTTTGAGGAGGGAAAAAGATATAAACTGGATACTCTCCTATACGAAATCAACAGGAGCAAAGAAAGCCTCACCCGTACCGGACTTTTTGAAAATGTATTTTTCAACGATGAGGTGAAAGAAGAAAATGCCGTCCCCGGAGATATGATGATCATCAACCTTACGATAAAAGTAAAAGAAAAAAATTATTTCGTGTTCGGCCCTGCCGGGTATCTCGGTTTTGAGGACCGAGATTTTTACGCAAAAACCGCTGCATATGCAGGGTATACAAACCTTTTTGGAAACGCATCGCACATACGACTTTCGGTCCCTCTATACATGGATACGGGGATTTCAATTAATCAATCCGGCCCGGTCGGGAAGCTACGCTATCAGTTGGGGTATGCATATGTAAACGATCAATTTCTCGAGGTAAAGAGTCATACAATAACCGCCGGTCTTGGTTACGGAAGTGGCCCAATCATCAAACCGGGCGCTCTGTTAGAGCTGCACAGCGCCGACCTGGTTAGTTTTTCCTTTTTCCCCTATATCGAAGCAGGGACAACTGAGAGACCCGACAGGCGGCGCACCTGGTATACTGTGCGTATAAGTCCATTTTTCGGTCTCAACGCGGACGATTCGAGCTTCTTCGGACTTATGAATACTGCAGGTTTGTATCACGACATTTTTTTGAAAATTGTTTATGCTGCAACATTTGAAGCATCTGCAGGAGCAGGGGATTTTCCAGATCAGTATCTATTCTATTCAAATGTACGAGGCACACAGTTTCAGAAGTACAGCAGTACCTATCGTTTTTCCATGAGCAATGAGTTTCATATTCCCTGGCCCACAAATAATAGAATAACCCTGGTGCCGTTTTGGGACATAAATTACCTGGCGCGCACCTTTTTGATGGGCGGCGGCATCGGGCTACATCTTTTTACCAGGTACCAGGATCCGCTTGTATTCGATGTTGCCTTTGGCAAAGGGGTTATGCTCTCTTTTAACGTGAGACATTAGAGCCTATTTAGACTCTTATTGTTCGCTCCACGCTGCGGAGGGTGTACTAGCTCGAAACGCGCAATACCCTATTTCAAGTTTTTACGCAGAGCCTGTGCCTGTTAGGTACCTGTGCCCTTCGGGTACGCAAATAAATACATGTTCTGAAAATTATTTATGAAAAGAATAAAAGCGCCACATACTACAATGAAATCAAACAGCAGGAAAGCGTACCTCTTTATTATACCCACATACAGTATTTTGACTGTCTTTATAATAATGCCTATTTTTTTTGCCTTCTTTATAAGCTTCACAAAATGGAATCTCCTCGGCAGTATGCAGTATGTTGGACTATCAAACTATCAAAAGCTCCTTCATTCCGAAGAATTCGGGAAGGCGCTCGTTAATACCTTCTACTATACCTTTATTACCGTTCCGTTCGCATTGATCATTGCACTTACACTCGCCCTGCTTCTGAATACAAAAATCAGAGGTCTTGCATTTTACAGAGCAGCGTATTTTATGCCTGTCATGACATCTGTTATCGCAAGTGCCTTTATATGGCAGTGGATTTTTCAATCTCAGAACGGCATTTTGAACCATTTTTTCGGATTCTTCGGAATGAAGCCGCTTTCATGGCTCAACGAACCAAAGGGAATTTTCACCGTTATATTCAATTCGATGGGTGTTACAATTCCACAGTGGTTGGGAGGACCGAGTGTTACTCTTGTGGCGATCAGTATCATGAGTATATGGAAAAATACCGGTTATTACATGATTATTTTCCTTGCTGGATTACAGAATATCCCAAAAACCTTTTATGAAGCCGCTGAAATCGATGGTGCGGGACCATTTAAAAAATTTTTTTCAATTACCATGCCGATTCTCAGCCCGACCACCTACTTTGTTTTGATTATGTCTGTTATTATGTCATTTCAGGTATTTGAACAAGTTGCTGTAACAACACAGGGAGGTCCGCTGAATGCTTCTCTCGTGATTGTATATTTCATATACCAGAAGGCCTTCAAGTTTCTTGAAATCGGGTATGCATCAGCAGCTGCCTATATTCTATTTACAATAGTGCTCGTTCTGACCTATTTTCAGGTTAAAATCATTGGCAGGAGAGTGCATTATTAGGTACAATAGGACCTGTCAACACTTTCCTGATCGAGCCTCTGTAAAAATGCAGGGTGGTCAAAACGCCATGAGCAGGTAGTCAACCGGTGAAAAAAAGTACGTACAAAAAAATTCTCAGGCACAGCATTCTGCACATCGTCCTTATATGCGGTGCCGTTCTCATGATTTTTCCCTTTGTATGGGGGGTTTCAACGTCATTCAAGGAAATGCGGGAGGTTTTGTCAAATCCATTCAACCTGCTGCCCAAGCGCTTCACCCTCGTCAATTACAGTAATGTTATCCGCTCCATACCGATCACGCGATTTTTTATAAACAGCATAATAGTATCACTTAGTATTACCATCAGTCAGCTTCTAACCTGCTCTCTGGCCGCGTATGCCTTTGCCCGGCTGAAGTTTCCTATGAGGAACGCACTTTTTTACATTCTTCTCGGCACCATGATGATCCCCATGCAGGTAATCATGATACCGGTGTATATCATTCTTAACTTCTTCAGGCTTATCGACACCTACGCAGCGATGGTACTTCCCTTTGTATCCGGGGCTTTCGGGACTTTTCTGCTCCGGCAGTTCTTTATGACCGTACCAAAAGAGCTCGAAGAGGCGGCCTTTCTCGACGGATGCGGCCATCTCCGGTTTCTGTTCAGGATTATGCTCCCTCTCTCCAAACCGATTCTCGCCACGCTTGCCATATTTACCTTTATGTGGAGTTGGAACAACTACCTCTGGCCACTTATCGTCACGAACAGGATAGAGATACGAACGCTCCAATACGGACTCGCTATGTTCAAGGAGGAGGGCGGAATAAACTGGGGGCAACTCATGGCAGGCACCACAATGGCGACCGCACCGATACTTATCATATTTTTTATCGCTCAGAAGCAGTTTATTGAGGGAATTACCCTTACCGGGTTGAAGGAGTAGTACCGCCGTTACGCTGCATATTCTCCACGATATAGAGGTGAGGGTTGTAGCTAATTCCAAACCGGAGATCCGAACGATGGTTAAAAAATCCGTGTATGTTTTACTTTTTTTGTTTATCACTACCACAATGTTCGCACAGGAGCTGTTCCGATTTCAATACAGAACAGGACAGCAGTTTTATCAGGCAGAGAAACAGGCGCGTCGAAATTATAATACTCAATAAATAGGTTCGTAAAAGTGGCGTCTGTTCTAGGACAGGATGTATCCTTGACAGGATGTATCCCTGGCGGAACCGAGTATCAAAAAGTAACTTGGTAGAAGCTACATAGAAGAAACAGCTCACAGAAAATACATTCGGGAGTTAGCAATGCCTATGATGGTGAGTGTTTCCGGTATCCGCGGTATTGTGGGAAAAGACCTTACTCCTCCCACAATAGTTTCTTATATCAGCGGATTTGCGCACATAGTGCGCGAGGAATACAAAAAAAAAGATAATGCGGCTGGAAGACCCACGGTGCTTATAGGCCGCGATACCCGGCCGAGCGGTGAATATATACATAAGCTTGCAGAGGGGACTCTCAATGCGCTCGGTTTCGACACGATTGATATCGGTATTGCAACCACGCCTACTGTTCTTCTCGCAACTAAAAAACTTCGCTGTACAGGCGGGATTGCAATTACCGCAAGTCACAACCCGTCAGAGTGGAACGCATTCAAGTTCTGCGATGCCCGCGGTCTCTTTTTTACGAACGACAGGATCAATAAAATCGATCAGCATGTTAAAAAAGCTGCGGTTTCAAAGAATAAATGGAGTAATTATGCGCATACCGGGCATTCTCGCTCTGAAAAAGGGGCCTCAGCACTGCATATACAGGAGGTCTTGAACCACATCGATGTTAATTCTATCCGAAAAAAGAAATTCAGGGTTGCAGTCGACCCTGCAGGCGGAACCGGCTGTATGATAGACAGAGAATTTCTCGAAGCGCTTGGATGCACGGTTATTGGTGTTTACGATCATCCTGAGCCTGAATTCCCCAGAAAACCAGAACCTGTACCCCAAAATTTGAGTGCGCTCGAAAAACTCGTGAAAACAAAAAATGCAGATATAGGTTTCGCCCAGGACCCGGACGGCGACCGGCTGTCTATTGTATCTGATGAAGGTATTGCTCTCGGTGAAGAATATACGCTCGTTCTTGCAGGTGAGGCATTTTTGAGAAGAGAAACCACTGAAATCGTGTGCAACCTTTCAACATCCCTCATGGTCGAAAGGCTTGCACAGCGGCACGGTGTGTCAGTTATTAGAACAAAAATCGGAGAAATAAACGTAACCGTTGAAATGCTTAAAAGGGTATCTAAATTCGGTGGAGAAGGCAACGGCGGAGTTATTGTGCCCGGGATAAACCCATGCAGGGACAGTATAGTGGCAATGGGACTCGTGCTTGAACTGCTTGCAGATGAAAACAGGAGTCTTTCACGCATTGTCGATGCGCTGCCGCGTTTCTACATGAAAAAAGACAGGGCTGCGGTACCTGTAATGGATAGAAACTGGCTGTACAAACTGGTACATGACAGTACAAGGGAGATTTTTCCCAACCATTTCTGCAGCACACGGGATGGTATAAAATATTATAATAACTCGGAATGGCTTCATATGCGGGCATCCAATACTGAACCGATAGTCCGAATAATGGCGGAATCTGAGGAAGCCGAACGAACAAACGGGCTTATTGAAATTGGCAGAAACTGTATTAAAGCGATACACTGAGACAGGAATCGGTATAAAGATGTTTCACAGGAAATATTTTGAGGATTATATATGGAAAGTCTATTCGGCGAAAACATGGAAGCGCCGCTTTCTATAAAATGTACACCCCGTAATCTCGAAGAATTTGTCGGCCAGGAAAAGATTCTCTCAAAAGACAGTGCCCTGTATACCCTTATTCAGGAGGATAAGCTCGTTTCCTGCGTACTGTACGGTCCTCCGGGAACCGGAAAGACCGCGTTAGCGAAGATTATCGCCCATACGACCGGAAGCGAGATTATTCGCATGAATGCGGTAATTTCAAAAGTGGATGACCTGAGAGGAGCGCTCAAGGCAGCACAGCAGAACAGGCTACTCGGGAAAAAAACGCTGCTATTCATTGATGAGATTCACCGCTTCAACAAGATGGTACAGGATGGACTGCTGCCGGCCCTTGAAGAGGGAACCGTCATCCTCATAGGCACCACGACAAAAAATCCCTTTTTCTATCTCATTCCTCCGCTCCGCTCTCGAATACTGCTCTTTGAATTCGAAAAACTCTCTGAAGACAATCTTAAGCGTATCCTCAGAAACGCTGAAACGAAAGTGGGTTTTCATATAGAGAAGGATGCCGAAAGATATATTGTCACTTTCGCAAACGGTGATGCACGACGGCTCTTTAACATTTTGGATGCTGCAGTTGCCATGGATGCCGTAATCGACAGGTATCTTCTTGAAAAGATCATAAAAAAACAGCCCGTGCTGTATGACCGGGACGAAAATTATCATTACGATACTATTTCAGCATTTATAAAATCCATACGCGGTTCCGACCCGGATGCGGCTTTATACTGGCTTGCAGTCATGCTCGAAGGAGGTGAAGACCCGCTTTTCATTGCCAGGAGGCTCGTCATACTCGCAAGTGAGGATATAGGCCTCGCCGACTCCCTTTCACTCGTTCTCGCGGAATCCTGCTTTGAAAGTGTTGAAAAAGTCGGTATGCCAGAAGCACAAATTATACTTTCCCACGTCGCCCTGTATCTCTCTCTGCAACCGAAGAGCAATTCCAGTTACAAGGCTATACATACAGCAAGAGAGTATGTTAAAACCCATACCACATACGATGTGCCCGGGCATCTCCGTTCGACACCGCCGCCGGATTCGCACTACGAGTATCCCCATGACCATATGTATCACTATACTATTCAGGAATATATGAAGGAGAAGATACAGTTCTACGAACCGGGTGAGCTCGGGAAAGAGAAAGAATTGAAAAAACGGCTGGAATTTTTAAGAAAACTCAGAAAAGAGGATGAAAAATGAGGGAAAAACATATACTCAGAAAAAAAGCCCGGAACCTGCGGGACCAAATACCGAAGCATGAAAAAATATTTCTTGACGGAGCTATTGTCGACAATCTTTTTGGGTGGGACATATACAAGAAGGCCGCTGTTCTTTTCTGTTATGTAAATTTCAGGAGCGAGGTCAGCACAATGGGTATTATTGCACATGCTCTTCGCACAAAAAAAACTATTGCGGTCCCGAAGATTAACTTTGAAAAAAGAGAAATGAAGGCGCTCGTTATCCACAATACCGATGCATGTCTCGAACCCGGGGAATACGGGATTCCTGAGCCTTTGGAATCGTGCCCTGAGCTCGATTATTCAACACTCGACCTGGTTATCGCTCCGGGATGCGCATTTACCCACAGAGGCGAACGCCTCGGCTATGGTGGAGGCTATTACGACCGATTTCTTTTAAAACAGCGAAACCTCACCTCGTCTACAGTAGTGTGCGCACTTACCTACGACAGGCTTATAATGGAAAAGTTACCTGTAAAGGATAATGACATACCTGTCGATTATTTAATAACGGAGTCTGGCGTAAAATTCGCCGTAAAGGAACACGTATGAGTGATGATTTCAGAGTAACATTCTGGGGAGTGCGTGGAAGCCACCCGGTACCGGGGAAGAATACCCTCTATTTCGGTGGAAATACGACCTGCCTGGAGGTGTCGATTGCCGGTACAACCATCATCATCGATGCAGGCACTGGTATCATCAACCTGGGTAATAAAATTGTTGGAGAATACTTTGGAGCGGGAGCGAAGGGCCCCCTTGAGTTAACCCTGCTATTTTCCCATCTGCACCATGACCATACACAGGGTCTACCCTTCTTTGCGCCGCTATACCTGGGACAGTCGAAACTATATATGTTCGGACCGAGAAACTTCAACAACGAACTTCAGGTGGTGCTTGAACGGTCAATGATACCCCCCAATTTTCCGATCGATTTCTTTCACTCCAACTCGATCAAGAATATCATGACAATCAAGGAAAACAACATCATTGTGCTCGATACTGATGATAGAACTCCCAAGCTGCTCAATAAATTCTATGAAAAAGCAAAAGCTCAGGAATCAACCATCCTCATAAGAGTACTCAGCGATTATTCCCATCCGGCTAACGGGGTTTTTGTATACAGGATCGACCATAGCGGTAAATCGGTCGTTTTTGCAACCGACGTCGAGGGGTATCAGTTCGGTAATGCAAAGCTCATACACTTTGCAAAAAAAGCCGACCTTCTTATTCATGACGCACAGTATTCAAAAGAGCAGTATACCGCCCTCCCGACCCCGAGACAGGGGTTCGGTCACAGCATTCCAGAAATGGCCATAGAAGTAGCCCGCCTCGCTGAGGTGAAGCATCTGGCTTTGACCCATCATGACCCCACTATTCCCGACGGACAGCTCAAGAGAAACCAAACCCGATATATGAGAAGATTCCCAAACCTCCTGTATGCGCGTGAGGGGCTTACCCTCTCCCTGTAGGCGCGCATAATCATGCATTTTTTTCACTCATAATTCTGCAGTAAAATTATAAAGTTATTCGGGTGCTTTATGTCCGGATAATACCGCTCACCAAGGGCATTAGAGCGTAGTACTAGTAGTCCATTGCTTCAGGGAGAAGCTGTGGGTGTTCCTCGATATATGCATTCAATGTTTCGATATTATTCTGGCTGTATGCAATGTATTCCTCTTCGGTAATACCGATCCTTTCAAAAAAGGTCTTATTCGCATTTTCGATGAAATCACTCCGCTCTTCAGGGGACAGTTCCTGCGCCTCTTCCAGCCACTTTTTATGCTCCCTCCTGTATTGAATGGTAATTTTTACAAAGAGCTCCGGAGTAAGGGTATCGATCGGCCTGACCCCTTCAAGCATGCTGTCCCCGGTTTCCTCTCTGGGTTCCTTTTTTACGGTCTCGGAGGGCCTGTTTCCCCGTTGCTCCTGTTTTATAACAGGAGGCCCTTGCTCCTTTTCTTCCCGGCTTCTGCTACAGGCCAGATGCAGGAAAAGGATACCAGTTGCAAGAGCAATGTTCATGACTATTTGAGATATTGTTTTCATGATTGCTGCATGTGTTTCTGGGGATCAATTATCTGTTTTTTGATAGAACCTGTGCATTTTTATCAGACATTAAAAGCTTTGTAATATAATACACTCTGTTTTCCCCTGCTGCAACCCGAAATCTGATGCTTGTGGTATTCGAGTCGGTTTTTTCCAGTGTGAATGGTATTCTGAGAAGTTCAAAGGTGCTTATGTTGTTAATTAGAAAGGTGCGGGGGTCGTTCCCGGCGCTTTCCAGGGCATACCGGATTATATTTTTTTTCGCTTCACCCATTTGGCCCGTAAGCAGCTCGACATGTATGCTGCCGATGCCCGTTGTGCTGTTGTTTCGAATTCGGAGCTCTCCCTGTACGCTGCCGGTCTGAGAAACGACATCATCGAGTCTGACATCAATCAACAGCTCCGGTTCCATTGCATCCCTCCTCAAACTGTATACACTCGACATAAAGGCCACCGCGTAATCTCTGAAGGTATATCCTCCTTTTCTCCCCCACAGAGCGCGGGCGATGTCATGGAAGAATATACCTGAGGCAAAGCCGTTTCGCATTATACCGCTGTAGCCCTCGCTGTTTCTCCTGAAAAGCTCATCAGGTGGATTTAAATCCCCATCGAGCAGCGTTGCATCGACGCAGTTGCCGATAACTATATTTCCCTGTCCATGCGTGAAGTACCGGTTCCACTGACCGAGCAGTCGCACAAACTGATCCCGGTTTGCTTCATACAGCATAACAGCGTCGATAGACACCCCGGCATCGAAAAACATGACCGGGTCCTGACCGTGCTCCTTTCCGTGATCCCATCCGAGGGTATAGACCCAGACCGGTTTTGTTACGTCCGCTTCTTCAATTATTCGTTTTACTATCAGCGCCACCCTGTGTGCCCGCCACCATCGCCACTTTTCTATGACAACGGGGTCCTTTTCAACCTCGATCTTCCTCGCGAACCATCGTATTTTTTCAGAGGCACTGTACAAATCCCACTCAAGTGGAGTGCGAATATTTGTATCATCAACCACCTCTCCAGCGAGCTCATAACCATCGGCCCTGCCTGTCCTTATAAAATCAAACCCGATATAGTGAACATCAGGGTCGTTCTGGAAAGAGCGGACCAGTTTTATTATATCCTCGATCCTCTTTTCGCATCCGAGCGAGATATGCCTCGATCTATATAAATAATCCTGAACACTGTTGTACCCTATGCCCGGGTTGTATCTCTTTGTAACACCGGTCCCCCCGGGCACATAGAAAGACATGACATACGCGCCGATTTTAACGGACGTGCCCCGTGCAGCCTCTTTCAACAACCGAAGGTTCTCGAGCGGGCCTTCATCCCACCAGGCCGAACCGATTTTCCTGTTCGTCTTGAAACTCGTCGTTTCCCCTGCCAGTATCCACAACATATCGGCGCGCATGAACCGTGCCCAGTCCAGAACAGCAGTGTAATCCGTTCGCCTGCTGCACGAATCGATAAACGATTTATCCGCAACGCTTTTGTTCATTTCAAGATCAACAATGGAAAACATTTTTTCGGGTGGCAAAACGGGGCGCCTTTTTAACTCAAACTTCACGGGCGCATCGGTTCGGATTTTCCTGCCGGCGTAAAAAAAGTTGATTTCAAGCTCCCCTTCACCCTCATTCCATGCAGGTAGATACACCGCCTGCATCACTGAGTTCCTTTCGAGAAATGGTATTTTGTATGTCATTCCGAAGGACAGGCACCCGGCGCCATTGTGTGATACCTCCATATAAAAAAGATCCGGATCAAGACCGTCTATGCCATCCAGGGTGACTTTGAGAATTTCATAGTGATATATCTCCTTTTTTGACAGTAAAATCTTCGGCGCCGTTAGGCGCAGGTATTCGACATTTCCCTCATTGTCGATACCGGTCACCTCGCCTAATATCCGGCTTTTATCTGCGTACAGCGGCATATACAGCAGATCAATCAAAAGGCTAAGAGACAACACAAAGACAAATCTTCGCAACAATAAAATACCCCTCTATTTTTTTATGACGAAAATAACAACAACAATACTGTTGACAATCGAAAGGAACAGGCCGGCAAGCATAATTATCGCCCAAAAAATCCTGCTGCCGATTTCAAGTTTTGTGAACAGAACACCAGCTATTAGAGTGAGAACAACCGGTGAGAATATATAAGATACATGTTTCAGCCGTCGCATTTTCTCTTGATTATCAAAACTGGTTATAGTACTATTACAACAGATTATTTCTATTTTCGGATGAAAAATGAATCCTCTAAGGAAATTACTCCCGTCCGTACTCATTGCATACCTCTTTCTCTTCACAATTCCCCTGAACGCTCAAATTTTCGACGTTGAAAGCGAAATGAATACATCGGTAACCGCGTACATAACAAAGAGATTCAACAGTTATTCTCCTTCAAAAAAACTGATCTATACAATGCATATACCGCCTTCTCAAAGCGAAGGGTTAAACACGCAGATGATTTCCAACCTGAGGAAAACTTTTACACCCTATCCGACGCAGATCAATGAGTTCACCGATGAGTACGGTAACAACGGGCTTGAATTGATCTGGAATAAGGATATTCGGGTTGTTCAGCTTGACCTGCAGTTTTCTGCGCTGCTCTATTCAAATTTCTACACAATAGAAAGTGATGCCTCCTATCCTGTGTCGGTGGACGATGAACGTAAAATATTTCTTACGTCGACCGATCTTTCTCCAGCAAATAACTACCTGATAAACTATATCGGACGCTCTCTTTCATATGACCTGAACCGGCAGATCGACGTTGTGAAAAACATCTTTCTCTGGCTCGACTCCACCATACATGTAACGAACACGCAGCATGCAGAGGCTCAGTACGATGCGCTCTCTGTGCTTCAATTCCGAGAGGGTAATGAACAGGGGATATGCAACCTTGCAGCGGCTCTTTTAAAAGGACTTGGAATTCCGGTTCGTGTCGTATACGGAGTATCATTTCAAAAAGAAATGCAGTACACACTCGGCGGGAGGAATATATTTTTCGATTATCCGAACGGAGAACATTTCTGGATAGAGGTGTTTTTTCCCGATTTGGGTTGGGTCTCTTACGATCCCCAGGGGATGTACTTCGGATCAACATCTCATGTCATTAAACTTTCCACCGGCCCCGATTCCGAATATGCGCAGGATTTCTGGTCGTCGGACAATGAAGACATCGAGTTTTTTCAGGAATATATTTACGATATTAAACAGGACAATGTCAAAGTAAACAGTATAGCACAAAGCGACGAAGTAGTTAACAAGCTTGTGCTGAGTTCTGCTGTACAGGGGTTTACAAAATACATGAAAGAGCCGAACCTGAACCTCGAAGGAATGAATACATCTATTGAAAAAGAAGAACTCCTTTCGAGCAGCGCCGGTATTGTGACACAGAACAACAATATTTCGCAACGTCTTGACATTGTCGCAACGCAAAACAGGATTTTTGCGCAGAAGATCGATTTTGAGTATCCTATCCGACTGACCGAAGTCAAACTTCCACTTATTAAATTCGGTGATGAGGGAAAAATATGGCTTGAGGTATACACAGATAAGGATGGTATTCCCGATACACTGCTTTTCAAATCATACTACATCGATTCTCCACGCATCCGTTTCATGATGGTTGATGACCCGTGGCTCTCCCTTCCCATCGGAAAGAAGACAGATTCCAGGCTGGAAAAGGGGAGCTACTGGTTTGCCCTGCGTTCTTCAGGCAGCTGTATTTTCAACTGGGTTGCCAACGCGGGAAATGTGGTCGGCGACAACGAAGACACCAGGTTCAAAGATGTAAAGCTGAAAAAGCCGAAGTGGAATAACATTGTAAACGTGGACATGGATTATCAGATAATCGGCGCCAGGCTCGAAGACAAAGAGAGGGAGGCACAGTAGCCCCCAAAACACTGAAGCAATCCTCTGCAGTATACATCCGTGCATGAATCCAGGTCATCGTGTGAATCCTGAATTTCTCACAACTCTCCCCTGTAGTACGAATCCCTGAATGCCTCGAGCCCATCGTCGATAATCGCCTCTCTCAATCTCTTCATAAAATCAATCAGATAGAAGAGGTTATGAATTGTCGCAAGCCGATAGCCGAGTATCTCCCGGGTTTTAAAAAGATGACGTAAATAAGCCCGAGAAAACTGTGAGCAGGTATAACAGGAGCATCCCTCCTGTATTGGCCGATCGTCTTCCCTGTTGCTGCTGTTTCGAAGGAGAAGCCTTCCTCCGGGAATAAAAACAGTTGCGTTACGCGCATTTCTTGTGGGGAGTACCGAATCGAACATATCGATGCCCCGTATCACGGACTCCAGAATGTCCATCGGTGCGCCTACGCCCATGAGGTATCTCGGTTTTTCTTCAGGAAGAAACTGAACTGTATGCTGCATAATCCTGTACATGACTGCATGTTCCTCCCCGACGGAGAGGCCCCCAACCGCATATCCCGGGAAGTCAAGAGATCGGAGCCGTCGCGCACACTGCTCACGGAGGTCCTCGAATACCGTGCCCTGTACGATACCGAACAGTGAATTTTGGGCACCGGATCTTTCCCAGACATCTTTTGACATTTCAGCCCATTCGTTGGTGATTTTGGCCGCCCCCGCCGCTTCTTCATGGGTGACATCTGGCGCCGTGCAGACATCGAGAGGCATGATTATATCCGCGCCGATATCATTTTCGATTTGAATAACATCCGACGGCGCAAGAAAACCTTTCGCGCCGTCGATGTGCGAGCGAAACGAAACACCCTCTCTGCTGATTTTCCTGAGCTGGGACAGGCTGAAAATCTGAAATCCGCCGGAGTCGGTGAGAAAGCCACGCTTCCATCCAGTAAATTCGTGAATTCCCCCGAGCTTTTTAATCAATTCTTCTCCCGGTCTGAGATGAAGGTGGTACGCATTGCTCAGTATGATCTGCGCCCCGGCGCTTTCGAGCTCCTGGGGTGAAACGGCTTTTACCGCCGCATACGTACCGACAGGCATGAAAACCGGTGTATCGACTGTAAAACCCCTGAAGCCAAGCCTGCCCGCTCTGGCCCCGCTTTTGTCACACTTCTCTACTGAAAAATCAATCATGTATTCCGCTCTTTGTTTCAGTTCTGAAACCGCGTTTAAAAATTCTTTTACTGCATGGAAAAACGTTTTTTGACCCGTACCTGCTTGCCTGGTATCTTTTCTCCGGTAAATCTACCAACAAGCGGATAGGATGCCTACCCCTCTTCCGCTATCTTGTTGAAAAAGCTCTGCACAATGGCAATACCGATAACACCAAGAAGGAAGAGGAGCAGAAAAACAACCGCCTTATTGTTTTCGCCATTCGTTACTTTTTCAACACCGACACTGTACTTCCAGGTCCACCAGATGTTGGCAACAGGAACGATGATCAGCCATGCCGTCGGAATCTGGGCGCCAAGCGCAACCATCTCTCTCCTGGTCAAAACCGACCAGACAATACTGTAAATTCCAAGAGTAACATATCTGGCGCAAAACTTTTTAGCATTTTCCCTGAAATATGGATTTATGAGCCAGGGCTCTACCTGTGAAGAAACATCGCATCACCGTAGCTGAAAAAACGGTATTTCTGCGATACTGCATGGTTGTAGGCCTTTTCAATTCTTTTTTTCCCGGCAAACGCAGCCACCAACAGAATAAGTGTTGAATCAACCATGTGAAAGTTCGTGATCATGGCATCCGTCACCCTGAACCTATACCCAGGATAGACGAACAGCGAGGTCTCCCCCCTGCCCGCGGCAACGCGTCCTTTTTCATCTGCTGCCGTCTCAATGGTCCGGACACTGGTCGTGCCCACACATACGATACGCCGCTTTTCAGCGATACAGCGGTTTATGTTGTGTGCGGAATCCTCGGTTATCTCGTACGCCTCACTGTGAATGCGATGTTTTCTGTAATCTTTCTCCCGAACAGGCTGAAACGTCCCCCATGCAACGTCAAGGGTGACAGGAACGAAAACCGTTCCCTGCTCCTTTAAACTATCGATGATTTCCTCTGTGAAATGCAGTCCGGCAGTCGGTGATGCCACCGCTCCGTACTTTCTGGAAAAAACTGTCTGATACCTGATATCATCGAGGGAGGACTCCGGTTTCCTCTTTATATATTTTGGAAGGGGAATTTCACCGATTCTTTTGAGATCATCATATCCCAGTCTTTCGGAAAAATGCACCCTGAAGAGTCCCTCCCCGAGTGCCTCTGCAACCGTCATATCGATATGAAGCGGAAGGGTTATCCTGGTTTCCGCTTTCACCCGTTTTGCAGGGCGTAAAATCGCGATCCATTCCCTGGCAGCATCCGGTTCGATCTTTTTTGTAAGCATAATTTCAATGCGGGCACCGGTATCCTTCTTTTCTCCGAACACTCTCGCGTGAATAACCTTCGCATCATTATACACAACACAGTCAAGTGGTGAGATATGCCGTCCTATATTCCTGAAAAAATCATCCTGCACACGATCGTGGGTCATATCGTACACGAGAAGCCGGGACTCCTGGCGCTGCGGTGCAGGATACTGGGCAATGAGCTCCTCCGGTATCCTGATCCGGAAATCCCTCATCGAATATCCCATATGAAACCTATCTTTGTTCCTCTGTAGTAATGTGCAATTATAGACGGGTAGCTGAAA
>Ga0315537_1001959_pt1 | contig 15898 bp, 13 predicted proteins | sample SalMarSW160270MG_FD_203091 | JGI IMG/M metagenome (GOLD analysis project Ga0315537, IMG submission 203091) | Salt marsh sediment microbial communities from the Plum Island Ecosystem LTER, Massachusetts, United States - Salt Marsh Sediment SW1602-70 ... | reverse complement strand
GGAAACGGTCTGCGCCATCTCGATCCGACTTGTTGATGACAAAGAGATCGCCAATCTCCGTGAGGCCCGCTTTCATCGCCTGAATAGCATCCCCTGATTCCGGTACCAGAACGACGACGGTTGTGTCGGCGTATTGAACGACTTCGAGCTCGGATTGACCCACTCCAACGGTCTCAAAAACGACTCTGTCGAAACCGAACGCATCCAACAGATCCGCCATTTCACCCGCCGCGCGTGTTAATCCTCCCAAGCTCCCCCGTGTCGCCAGAGATCGGACGAAGACTCGCGGATCCAGACTGACACTCACCATCCGTACCCTGTCTCCAAGCAGCGCTCCTCCCGAGAAGGGACTGGTCGGGTCCACGGCCAAAACGCCGACCTTGAAATCATTCTCCAGCCAATGCTGCGCAAGCTTCGAGACAAGTGTGGACTTCCCCGCTCCTGGTGGACCCGTGACGCCGATGCGAATGGCGTGACCGATGCGGTCACTCAAGGCGGAGAGCAGATCCCTTGCCTCCTGCTGGTGATTCTCGGCAAGAGTGAGTGCTCGGGCGAGGGCACTTCGCGACCCGGCTTTGAAGTCTGCAAGCAGAGGGGTTTCAGATGATGTCGTCATTCCAGTCTTCTATCGGTGTCACGGACGCGAGCCCTCTAATCATGGAGGGATGTTCTGCAGGCACAGCAACTCTCTTCGACGGAGTCAGGCAGTGGATTTCTCCGATTTTCCCTCTGCCAGATCGTGTCCACTGCCGAGAGCAGTGCCGAAGGCAGATTCGGCTCATGGTCAATCGAGAAATCAAAGTGGCGCTTCCCGTCATCGTGGCCGTACTCGGCGTGTGCGCCGCCACGGAATAGTCCAATCGACGGAACACCAAGGGCCACGGCCAAGTGGCGCGGTCCGGAATCGGCAGACAAGAGCCACGCAAGCGTCCTGAGCGAAGCCGCCAACTCCCAGATCGGACCAGTGAACCGGTAATGTCGAAACCTTGAGTCCACCGCGACATTCTCACTTGGCCCTGAGAGAAGAACCGGCAGAAATCTTGCCGGCTTCTCCTCATCGAGGCGTTCATAGAATCGCTGGAGTTCGCGCAGGTCCCAACGCTTGTCATAACGCCCTCCGATCCAGAGACCGCAGAGCAGTGCTCCTTCATTCACACGCAGTCGTCGCCGAAACTGCGCAGCAACCGCTTCCCATCCGGGTGGGAGATGGAGACGGGGTGATGCAGCTCCCGGTGGCACGCCAAGGGGCTTCAACAAGAGAAGTTGCTCCTCAGCGTATGGCCCTGGATTCGGTGGAGGAACCGTGAGATTCAGGGACTGAGTGGTGCCGTCACGCGCAAAGCCACAGCGCCAACGTGCGCCGGAGGCACTGACCAGAAGCAGATTAGTCGTCGAGATCGTTCGCGGATGCGCTGAATCAATGGCCAAATCCCAGCGTCCAGCACGAAGCCGGCGAAGCCACGGAATAAGGCGGGCCGGGTTCCTTGCCAGCCGCGATTGCGGAAAGACAACGATCTCGTCCACAATCGTGCCCGGCAGATAGAGTTCTGAGAAGGCCTCGCCGACCACCAGAGCCAGATGCGCCGATGGAAATCCCTGGCGCAAGCTCCGCAGCAGTGGCTCAATCAGGATCAGGTTGCCGAGACGATTGTCCTGGCGCACGACGAGTATGCGTCGGCACTGCGTCGTGTTGAAAGCCGTCCCCACGGATGGGCGAAAACTCCAGCGCCCAATCGCAAGGATGATCTCCTTGCCGAACCGCTCAATGTCCTTGACAAAACGCATGCGAGATACTGTACTCAACTTCCAACTGCGCTGCGATGTTTCGTGCGTGGCCGCAGCTTCGGACAAACCACGGTTACTTGGGTGGGGCTTTCTCACGACGCCAGCCTTCGGATCTCATCTCGAGGAACTCGCGCACTTCAGGCAGAAGGTAGAGAGAATCCAGTTCGGCGTTGGCCAGAGCGCGGGCAAAAATCTCGATCTTATCTTCGACATTCAGACGCCGGTTAATGATGACCATCCGTTCTCCAGAGAGCAGGCACTCTCCTCCACGAAAATCCCCCCGTTCGTAGCGAATTTTCCAGCCCAGTCGCACCAGAGCGTTTTCGAGTTCCGTACAGAGTTTCTCGGCCTGCACTTCAATCACCTACAATGTAACCGAAATTATCCCTTGCTTCTGCGACGCACACTTCTCTGGAAACGAAGACAGAATCGGGCCACACCCATATCGCTACAGGTAGTGGGTCTGATTTCGCTTGGCTAATTCGTCGACAACCTCACGGACTCGCTGCGTCTCTTCACGAGGGCAGATCAAGACAGCGTCCTCGGTTTCAATGATGACCAAATTCTTGACACCGAGAAGAGCGTAGGACTTGTCGCGAGCTTCTACGAGGTTGTTCTCGGAATGGATCGCAAAATGTTCCCCATGCAGAGCATTGCCGTTTTCATCCTTATCGCAAAGACGCCATACTTCTTCCCAGCTCCCCACATCGCTCCACCGAAAATCGCCTTTCACCACACAGACATTCGAGGCCTTTTCCATGACTCCATAGTCAATGGAAATCGGCTTCAGGGAGCCGTAGACCCTTTGAATCACCTCCCCCGCTTTCGGTGTATCCCAAGCGGCGGCAATCTCCATCAGACCACTATGAAGGTCCGGCAGGAAATCCGCAATCTGGCTTAGAATCGTTGTGACACGCCAGACAAACATGCCGCTGTTCCAGAGGAAATCCCCACTTTCAAGAAAGAGTTTGGCGGTGGGCAAATTCGGTTTCTCGGCAAAGGTCTTGACATGGAATACATCGGGCTCAAATTGAGGGAGTGCCGCATTCACTTGAATATAACCGTAGCCGGTTTCGGGGCGGCTTGGATAAATTCCAATCGTGGCCAGAGTCTCCTGGTTCGAGACGACATTGACGGCTGCTCGCACGGCGTGCTCGAAGGCCTCTTCATCAGGGATGCGATGGTCGGCAGGAAGCACGACCATGATAGCTTCGGGATCCCGGTGTGCGAGGCCAACGGCAGAGAGTCCGATGGCTGGCGCCGTGTTCTTCCCTGCCGGTTCAAGGATAAACTGTTCGTCATTGAAATCCGGCAGGATTTTCTGAATTGCGTCTTTGAGCGATGGGCCTGTGACAATCCATGTACACTCGGGGGGTGCCAAACGCCGCGCACGACGGACCGTCTCCTCGATAAGAGTTCCTTCACCGAAGAGATCAAGAAGCTGTTTCGGTGCGCTGCGGCGGCTTCGAGGCCAGAAGCGCGTGCCCATACCCCCCGCCATAATAACGACATGAAGCATAGCGACTCTCTATTGTGAAACAGGGAAGTTCAATTGAATCCCTCCTCGATCCCAACGCGAACGCACGGCAAAGGTATCTCGTGACGACCAGAAGGACTCGGAGAAACGCCAAGGATCGATGCTTCCTCCGGTGAAATCGCCCGAGCCGTCATCATCACGGAGGACTTCGAGAAGATACAGGCCGGCGGGAAGCTCGCGAAGGGCAAACTCACCGGGCAACATACCACTGACAGATCGCACGACCTGTCTCAATCGAATCGACCACGCCGATACGACATGCCGACCGCCCGCAGGGTCACTTAGATTGCCCAAGAGCGAGCCCAGACTGTCATCCGGTAGGACCTGAAAGGTGGATGTCCACACAGTGTCACCCAGAAGGTTGCCGGAGAAATCCGAGATGGCGGAGGCATCATAAGCCAATGTGTAGTTTCTACCGCGCTGCAGTACCTTCGCAGGAGTCAAAGAGAGATGGGCGGCGTGATACCACCGTGGCAACAACGGCATCGTATCAGCGGGTGGCGCACTATACAACTTGAACCAGCCACTCGAGTCCGCAGACCGTACACCTTCCGAGAAGTAGAATTCCACGGCTTCCGGTGCATCCACCAGCCGCTGTCTGGGTCGGGGGAACTGCTTCGTTATCTCCGGTCGCGTTGTATCCTGAATGCCGCGAACGAGTACCGTATCAAGGAATACTCGCTGCGACTCACCGCTTCGATCCCTGAGGGTCGTCACAAGTCTCCACTCACCTTCCCTCAGAGCGCTGGCGCTGAAGAGTTGCCACCTGGAAGAATCCTCGGGATCTTCGTAGGTGGCGAGAAAACCCATTGTGTCGCCGGAGAGTGTCTCGAGAGAGTAACTCACCAATCCCGAAAGCTCTTTCGAGAATCTGACTTCCAGTTGCCTTTCATTCTTGGAAACCACTCCGCGAACCGAGGCCGAGCTGGTGTCTTGCAAGACTAATCGAAAACTCAAGTAGGGCTGGGATTCATCTGTCACCGCGACATCGTATGGCGGAATCCCAATACGGTTTGCGGACGGGTTCCAGTATCCATCCGGTCCCAACTCGCTCAGTGCGAAGACGCGGTAGATATCTTCTCGCAGGTGGGAGAAGTGGAAAGTCCCCGAGCCATCCGGCTGTGTCCGGTATGCAGGCAGAGTTGTCTGAGGATTCGGAGGCGCCGAGTCCGAAAGCGCGTACGCCCACAGGCTCACTCTCTGCGGTCTCTCTTCCCCCGCCACCTGCCCCCAAATGCGACCTCGGTCAATCCGATTTCCTGTTGAGAAGGCCAGCGTGAAGGGTCGCTCGACCGGATTCCCGCGAATGTCACGAGCACCGGAACCGACGGTAACCACATAGGTTCGATTCAGCGCCAGCGAGTCCAGATAACGGACATGGAGCTTGTTTCCGCGCCAGAACAGTCGAAAGCGGTCGCCGGGATCAGGTGAAAAGAAAAGAGAGTTCTCGACAGCACGGCGATTCACCGCCTCATCGAATCGTATTCTCGCCTCCAGCTTGCGCGAGACACCGATCGCGTCGGCTGCGGGAAATGTCTCCACCACTTGAGGGCCGTAGTGGTCTTCCGGCCCACCCGGAGGCTGTCCCATTTTTGCGCAGGAGAACACGAAGCAAGCCGAAGCAAGAAGCGCAACTTCCAGGCCGCCACTTACTCGCCATGGAGCTTTCATGCTCTGCCGACGGAATAGTAAGTGAAACCGGAGTCGCGCATGCGCGCCGGTTCATAGAGGTTGCGACCATCGAAGACGACGGGTTCCTTCAGGCGTCGTTTCACGAGGTCAAAATCCGGTTCACGGAATTCGGACCACTCTGTGAGGATCAAAAGGGCATCGGCTCCGCTGAGAGCTTCATAGCCATCCTCGAAATACTTGATGCGGTCACCGAAGACCTTGCGCGCCTCGTCCATAGCTTTGGGATCATATGCTTGGAATGTCGCGCCTCGTGCACTGAGATCTTCAATCGTATAGATGGATGCGGCTTCCCGCATGTCATCCGTCCGCGCCTTGAAAGCCAGTCCCCAGAGTGCGAAAGTCTTGCCCGAGAGGTCGTCACCATAATGCTTGACAACCTTCTCCACGATCTTCATCCGCTGAACGCTGTTCACCCTGTCCACGGCCTCCAGAATCTGGAGGGGCGAATCATATTCCTGCGCCGTTGTTATGATCGCCTTGATATCCTTTGGAAAGCACGAACCTCCATAGCCGACACCCGGGAACAGGAAGTACTGCCCGATGCGTTTGTCCGATCCGATTCCGAATCGGACCGCCGTAATGTCTGCGCCAACTTTTTCACACAGATTCGCCATCTCATTCATGAAGCTGATCTTTGTCGCCAGGAATCCGTTGGCTGCGTACTTCGTGAGCTCGGCAGAGCGCACATCCATCACAATTACCGGGTGACCTGTCCGCACGAAAGCTGCATAGAGCTCCTTCATAAGTTTCTCGGCGCGCTCACTGTTCACACCGATAATGATGCGATCCGGCTTCAAGAAATCATTGACCGCATCTCCTTCCTTCAGGAATTCGGGATTGGAAACGACATCGAATTCTTCGGTAGTCGACTCTGCGATAATCTCCCGAATGCGGTCGGCGGTTCCGACTGGAACGGTGGATTTGTCCACGATAATCTTGTAACCATTCAGATTCTTGGCCACGATATCGGCGACGGCGAAAACCGCGGACATATCTGCTGATTTGTCCGGTCGCGGCGGCGTGCCCACGGCAATCATCACAATCAACGCCCCACGGATGGCCTCACCGACATCGGTCGTGAAGTGGAGGCGCTTCTTCGTCACATTGGCCGCGAAAATTTCTTCCAATCCCGGCTCGTAGATCGGAATAATGCCTTTGCGTAGCTGGTTAATCTTGTCGGCATCAATGTCGGCGCATGTGACATCATGCCCAGTCTCCGCGAGACATGCTCCCGTCACAAGGCCAACATAGCCCGTACCGATCACGGCAAGTTTCATGGATTTCTCCGGCGATTACCTGTCGTCACGATAAGCGGCCGTCAAGCCGCTGTTCCTTGTTCCGCGATTCTGTGGCGCAGGAAGCCACTGATGATATGGTCAAGAATCATGTGCAAATCCTCGACAGGGCCGTACTCGCGAGAGCTCACCGTGATCTGATGATGAACCATCGAGGCAAGTTTCCCGCCACCGAACCCGATGAGCCCGATGGTTGTGCAGCCTGCATCGCGTGCCGCCTTCGCCGCCGCGAGAACATTCGGCGAATTGCCCGATGCCGTGATTAGAATCACCACATCTCCCGGTTGCGCCAGCGAACGTATCGGTTCGGCGAACACGGACTCATATCCGCAGTCATTGGCATACGCCGTCAGGAGCGCTTGATTATCGCCAATCGACAAGACGCGAAATCGAGGCTTCCCTTCGGCAACGGTGCCTTTGCCGAGATCGCAGGCCCAATGGGATGCGGTCGAGGCTGAGCCACCGTTCCCGCAAATGAAGACCGTCCTGCCATGTTGATAGGCTTGCTGCAAGACATCAGCCACTCGGCTCAGATCATCAGGTGACAGCTCGTCCAGCACACCCTGCAGCGAGCTCAGGTACTTTGTCATGTAGTCACGCATTCGCGTTCTCGCTTCACTTGAAAGGGTATCTCTTCAGATTGAAGATCACCTTACTACCGTCTCGTTCCAAGAAGAATGGGAGTTCATATAGTTCGGAAAGGGCTGTCCGCACGGCATCTTGCTTTTCGAACGGCACATAAAGCAGCAGGAATCCTCCACCACCGGCGCCGGTAATCTTTCCTCCCAAAGCCCCGGCCGCCCGTGCGCTGTCGTAGATTTCGTCGATTCCGCCGTCGCTGATCTTCTCCATCATTTGCTTCTTGAGTTCCCAACCTTCGTGCAAGGCGTAGCCGATTTCGTCGAATTCGCCATCCAATAAGAATTGCTGGATGCGGCCGACCAACGGGAGCATCGCCTCAAGAATCGCGCGCCGGGATTTCGTATTCGCCCGCTGTGCCGTCAAGATATCCGAGGAACTCCGCGTTCGATTGGTGTAGAAAAGCATGAGGTTCTGGGCGAAGCGCCGGAAAGCCGCATCCGAGATGGGGATCTTGTGGACATCGACACGATCATCGGAATGAAAAGTGAAGTGCCGCATCGATCCATAGGCGGCAATGTACTGGTCCTGCTTGCCGATGGGCTTGCGGCACAGCTCAATCTCAATCTTGCATGCTTCAGAGGCCAACCGTTCAGCGGTGACCTGTTCCCCCTGAAACATGTAGAAAGCGTTCAACAGACCCACGGTTAATGAAGAGGATGAGCCGAGACCTGATCCCTCCGAGGGAATATCGGCCAGTGTGGAAATCTCGACGCCTTTGTCGATCCCGGTTACGACCATTGCGCAGCGGATCAGTTCATGTTTGATCTGCTCGACATTGTCCACCGTCTCGTTGCGCGAATAGTTGAGGACGATGCGATCATCAAATCGCTCCTTGATGATGACAAAGACATACTTGTCAATCGCGCAACTGACGACTTCCCCCGCACGATCCTCATAGAACTGCCGTAGGTCGGTGCCTCCTCCAGCGAAACTGATGCGAAGCGGTGTTTGTGTAATGACCATGGATTACCACTCAAGATTCAACAACAGCAATTCAATATCCTATACGCATAACAGACACATCGCGCACAGACATGAAAACGACCATTAGGACACCCCGCGAACCATGCGGGTCTTGTGCCATTCGACCGTGCGGCGCAAACCGTCTTCAAAAGAAACCTTCGCTTTCCAGCCAAGAGTTTTCCCGGCCTTCGTCGGATCAAGATACACTTTGTAAATCTCGCCGGGCCGGGCAGGAGAGAATCGTGCAGGCTTCGGGAAATTCAGCAAGCGTCCAAGAAGCTCATAGATCTGATTAACCGATGTTCCCACGCCTGAGCCAATATTCAAAATCTCTCCACCGCCGCGCGTCAGAGCCGAGACATTCGCTTCCGCGATATCACTGACATACACATAATCCCGCAGCTGCTCTCCGTCACCATAGATGACCGGCACTTTGTCTTCGAGCATCTGGTCGATGAAGATGGCATTTACTCCAGCTTCCCCCTTCGGATTCTGACGCGGCCCATAGACATTCGGATAACGCAGCACGGTGTAGTCAAGATCTTCGAGCCGCCTGTAAAGGTACAGATAGTGTTCAACCGTGTGCTTGGAAATCCCGTAGGCGCACTCCGGATTCACAGGATGATTCTCTTTGACCGGAAGAGATGCCGGCTCTCCGTAGATCGCTCCCCCTGTCGATATGTAGATGAATTTCCGAACCTGATGACGCACAGCCGTCAGGATCAGGCCGAGACTCCCGAGAATGTTCGTGCGGGCATCGAACTCGGGATCCACGAGCGAGACGCGGACATCCATCTGTGCTGCGTGATGGTTCACGATTTCGGGCTGGAACTCCTTGAAGAAGCGGGCGACTCGCTCTGAATCCAGAATATCCAGTTCATAGAAAACGGCTTTGTCGGGAATATTGCGACGAAACCCTGTGGATAAATTGTCCAGCACGGCCACTTCGTGTCCCAGGGCAAGATAGGCATCGGCCACATGTGAACCGATAAATCCTGCTCCCCCAGTGACGACAATCCTCATGCCTCCTCCCTGCCGGATGCTGCACGCACGACATTGAGAGATTTCATGCTCTGTTCCGCGTACTCGACGATATCATCGATGTCCGTCTGTTCCTCCAGATACTCACGATAGGCCCGCACACTGTCTTGAGGCGTGAACTGTGGTTCCCATCCGAGGGCGCGCAATTTTGAAATGTCCGAGAAACTGTGCCGTGTATCGCCAAACCGAAACAGCCCCGGAATCCGCGGACGAAGATGTTCCTTGTCAAATACACGAGCCACAATTGAGCAGAATTCCTTGACACTATACGCTTCTCCCCCACCCACATTAATTACCTGACCATCCGCCCGGGAGTCCTCAAGCACCAGCAGGTTGGCGCGCACGACATCCCGGATATTCACATAGTCACGCACCTGCTCGCCATCTTCATAAATCAGCGGAGCTCGATCAAAGAAATACGACAAGCTGAAGATTCGACAAGCTCCCGAGTAGTTGTTGTAGAACGATTGTCGTGGTCCCTGCACGATGGAATAGCGTAGGGCCACCGATGGGATCGCATAGCGACGCCCGAGGTTAACCGCAATCATCTCCTGGCTGTATTTGGACATCGCATACTGATTCTGGGGATTGACGACCGTCTCAGGAGTTGGTTGCCAGTGCAATCGCCGCTTTGTCTCGGCCTCCAGAATATCCCATTGCGCCTTTTGCAGCTGCTCCAGGGATCGAATGGGTGGTAGAATCTCGCGACCATCGTTGTTTCGATACAAGCCTTCCCCAGCCACCGCTTGGGACGAGGCCACGATGACTTTCTTCACATCGAGCTTGTGCTCCACGATGAGTTCATAGAGCAGCGCCGTTCCGACCGAATTCACGTGGAAGAACTTGCTGAAATCGGGGAGATAATCCTGGTACGCGGCAAAATGATAGACGATTTGAACGCCCTCAAGTGCCTTCAGGAAATCCTCGCGACGGCGGACATCACCTTCGATGAATCGAACCTGTTTCGGAATGTAATTGGGCTTCCCCTTAAGATGTACCGGTTTCTCCAGACTGTCGAGAATCGTGACCTCGTACCCCTTCTCGAGGAGTGCATCGACAGTGTGCGATCCGATGAATCCCGCTCCACCTGTCACCAATACTCTCACAAACACTCCTTTCGCCCACTCAAGCTGACAGTTTAGTGCGCTCCTCTACCCAGCAGAACCACCGGAATCGTTTTCAGCAGGACTTTGAAATCGAGCCAAAGAGACCAGTTGTCTATGTACTCCAGGTCAAGGCGGACCCATTCGTCGAAATCGTCAATGTCGGAGCGCCCGGAGATTTGCCAGAGGCAAGTCAAGCCCGGTTTCACAGAGAGCTTGCGGCGGTGCCAACTCTCGAACTTGTCGAGCTCCGACACCAGGGGTGGGCGTGGACCAACGATCGACATATCGCCGCGCAGAACGCTCCAGAGCTGCGGAAGTTCATCCAGGCTGAACTTACGCAGAATCCTCCCGATCCATGTGACGCGTGGGTCATTTCTCATCTTAAACACAACTTTCTTCATCTCATTCTGATCCATGAGGAGTTGTTTTAACTGGTCTGCACCCACAACCATCGTTCGAAACTTGTATCCTATGAACTTCTTCTTATTGAGTCCCACGACCTGCCACCGATAAAATACCGGGCCCTTTGAAGTGAGTCTGATCGCGACCGCAATCGCAACAAAAAGCGGGGAGAGCAGGAGCAACATGGTCGCCGAGACAATGATGTCCAGGAATCGCTTCAGCAGGAGCTGCCATTCCTTGAGCGGCGTGGTCGAGTAGATCAAGACGGGTATGCCATGAATCACCTCGCTCTCCACGCGCGCGATGAGCCCGCTGAAGAAATCAGAGATGATCAGCGTACGGACACCTTCTTGCTCGCAGAGCGCAAGCATATCGACACAGTCCTCCAAGTGCCGTGTCGGAATTGCGAAAACCACCTCATCGATCGCGTGTCTGTGCAAGATCGATGGCATGTCTGCTGGCGTGCCTAGAACCTTCACTCCATAATACTCGGAATCGACTCGATCCGCATCCAAGTCGATGAATCCAACGAGATCGAGACCCCAGTCCGAACGGCTCTTCCAGGAGTCAATATAGCGTCCCGCCTTTTCGCCGGAACCCACGATCAGAACCGTGCGACGGAATTTGCCCGCAGTCCGCAGATAATCCCGCACAAAATAGAAGAACACCTTGCCCACTAACAGCAGAGGCACATTAGTCAGAACAAAGAGAGCAAGAATACTGCGGGGCGGAAGTTCGATGCGCAACAAGTAGCACACCGCAAACATAGCCATAGTGCCAAAGAAAACGGTGCGGACGACTGTCTTCAGGTCAAAGAAGAGAGAGGGATTACGCTGCGTCGAGTAAGCGGCCTGCATGTCAAAGAACAGCCACCAAATGATGACAATAACCAGGAGCGAGTTGTAGTAATCGCGGACATCAAGGGCCTGCCCAAAGACATACAAGGTCCGTATTTGAGCGCGCAAGCCAAAAGAGACCACAAACGACACGGCTGTCAAGAAGACATCCAATGCCTGGGATAGCAGCCCTACCCACCGCGATTGTGTATGCACTTCTGCCATGATTAGGCGATCGACTAAACTTGCACCCGACCGAAGAAATCTCTTGTCCGGGCTATCACTTCATCCTGATTCTTTTCGGAGAGTTCCGCGTAAATAGGGAGAGCCAGAGAATCCCGCGCACATTGTTCTGCGATTGGGAAATCTCCCTCTCCGTATCCCAAATCGCGAAAGCACTCCTGCAAGTGCAAAGGAATCGGATAGTAAATATCACAACCTATCCCGTGATCTCGGAGATGTTTCATCAATCGGTCACGAGCGTCTACGCGCACGACGAATTGATGATAAGTATGGTAGAATCCGGAGCGCTCGGTGGGCAAAACGATGGGCAATCCCTCGAAGCCTTCACGATAGCGTGCTGCCACCGCTCGACGCGCTTCGTTCCAGGCGGTCAGATGAGGCAACTTCACCAGAAGCACTGCCGCCTGCAACTCGTCAAGCCGACCGTTGATCCCGACGCGCAGATGGATGTACTTGTCTCGACCACCGTGGACCCGGAGCATGCGAAGCGATGAGGCAGACTCCTCATCGTCAGTCACGACCATGCCTCCCTCACCCGTGCCGCCCAGATTCTTGGTTGGATAGAATGAGAAGCATGCCATTCCCCCGAACTGCCCCGTCTGGAATCCACCGCCTTGTGCTCCTATGGCCTGAGCCGCATCCTCGATAAGGATAATCCCCTTTTCTCTGCTGAGATTCTGAAACTGTTCACCGTCGGCAAGATGCCCAAAGAGATGCACGGGCATGACCACGCGCGTGTTCTGTGTGCAAACCTCAGCGGCCTTCTGGGGATCAAGGTTGAAAGTATCCGGCTCAATATCTGCCAGCACGGCCTTGGCTCCCAGCCGGACGATCGAACTGACGGTCGAGAAAAACGAGTATGGCGTGGTGACCACTTCGTCGCCGGGGCCAACACCCGCGGTCATGAGCGCGAGCAGGATTGCATCCGACCCCGATGACACTCCGATTCCATGGCCAACTCCGCATAGGGCGGCGATCTTCTCCTCAAGCGCCTTGACGCGGGGTCCCAGGATAAAATACTGCTCGTCAAACACTTGCTGAACGGCTGCGAGAATGTCGTCTCTTATTGTCGCGTACTGAGCCTTCAGGTCAATCATAGGGACTTTCATTGGCTGTTCTCCGCAAAATACTCAACCGTTCTCTCGAGTCCCTGCCGGAAAGTGTGCTTCACCTCGTACTGCATCGCTGACGAGATTTTTTCGATTCCCGCCAGCGAGTGCCGAACATCTCCTGCGCGTTCGGCTTCGTGTTTCGGCGGAATCTTAACGCGCATAATCTGCTGTAAGGTGTCCAGGAGTTCGAGCAGCGAGAATCGGGTTCCGCATGCGACATTGAAAACCTGGCCCGCCACACCCGGTGCCTCACACGCAAGCAGATTCGCATGCACGGCATTGGCGACGAAAGTAAAATCGCGCGATTGTCGTCCGTCACCATGGATCACCGGCGCATCTCCCTGCATCAGTGCCGTGATGAAGCGGGGAACCACGGCAGAATATTGTGATGTCGGATCCTGGCGCGGACCGAAGATATTGAAATACCGCAGGGCAACTGTTTCCAAACCGTAAAGACTCGCAAACACCTGGCAATACCTTTCAGCCGCGAGCTTCGAGACTGCGTACGGCGAAAGCGGATTGGGTGGCATGTCCTCCACTTTGGGCAGTGTGGGGCTATCACCATAGACCGACGATGAGGACGCATAGACGAAGCGCTTTGCTTTGACATCCCGTGCGGCCACCAAGACATTCAATGTTCCGTCCACATTGACTTGATTTGATGTGACGGGATCCTGCACCGACCGGGGAACGGAAGGCAACGCCGCTTGATGTAAGACATAGTCCACGCCGTCCACAGCCTCACGCACCTGGTCGAAGTTACGCACATCCCCTTCATAAAGCGTGATGGCCGAAAGAAAAGGTGCCAGATTCTCTCGCTTACCCGTGGCGAAGTTGTCAAAGACCGTCACCTTCTGTCCGCGCTGGACAAGTTCAGCGACAATATTCGACCCGATGAAGCCGGCGCCGCCTGTGACGAGATAGTGGGCTGTTGGGCTCATGCTTGTTCCACAGGAGCTTTACGCCGGAATGAATGGCAAGGATTCACCATGCCTCGAAAGGCCCCAAAAATGTAATCCAGTTGTCCCCTCGCGAGACCGCCGTGACATGGCAGCGCGACCACTTGCTCCGCCTCGTCAAATTCCACATGAACTCCAAATTGCCCGAGCCGTTCCGCAATCCCGTCGGCGAGATATGGCTCCTGGCATTGAAGGAGAAAGGCTGCCGGTGTCGTGGTTTCTCGCTGCACATCAACCGGCTTCATCGCGACCAGGCGAAACAGGTTCTTCAGGTAGTGCCAGTTTTCCATCCTCTTTGCGGCGTAAGATTCACGCTGTGGCCAATGAATCAGGAGTTGTTCCCGAACTACATTGCGCTTCGTCACATCCAAACAGTGGAAGCGATCCCAAATCTCGCGATCATCAAAGTGTTTACCCAGCAGAATACCGCCGAACTGCATGGGGAGCAAGCGGGCGAAATCGAAAACCGCGTAGACACCGAAGCTGCCAACACGCGAGCCTTTCACCTGCGCATCGAAAGTATCTCGGCAGTCCTCCACCAGCGGGACGGGTCTTTGAGCGAATTCTTCCACGGATTCATCGGGGATCCCCCAACGGTGCGCGACGAGCACGGCGTCTGCCTTGCCATCGTTCTGTGTGACGAAACGGTAATCCGTCCCGAACGCGCCTGTCAGGTCCGAAACATAGCTCCGGAGTCCAACAGAGGCCTTCACGAGAATCTCCGCGCCGCGCCGGAGCTCGAGAGCGCGCAGTGCAGACCAGAGCGCATACAAGCCCGACGGGAGAAACGTGAATTCCGCTTCGAAGTAATTCAAGAGCTGCGTATTGATTGGCGGAGCCGTAAGCACTTCCCAGTGCAGATTCTCAGCGCCGAAAGGATTGATACGGATAGAAGGGCACACTTCGGGAGCCGGTGGATGAAAGAGGATCGGGTAGGATTGGGTGCAATATTTCTGGAAATAATGCTGCAGTTCTTCCCGATAGGACACTCCAACATCCAGATATTCGTACAGACTGTCGTGAAATGTCTCTACGATGTGCCAGAAGAGGTAGGCATTGACCTCGTGACGCCGACCCAGCTCGTTCGTTCCTCCGAAATGATAGAAGAGCGTATTGGGTGTAACCGGCGTCACCAAGATTCCCCCTGCCAGCTCGTCTCCAATATATGCAAAGAACAGTCTTTGATTCTCCTCCAAGTGATCGGTCAGGGTGCCAGGATCAAACCAGACCTTGGCCAGGAGACTCAGATCACGGCTCTCGACCATGCGGACGCCCGCGCGCTGAGCCTTGCGAATCCCTTGCTTCGCACGAGACCGAAGCTTCTGCCAGGCGACCTCGCGATTCAGATGAAGGAGGGATCCTTCAGTGACAACATCCTTCCCGAAATACTGCATATGAGGAGTCAGCAAATGATACCTGCACTGTCTGGACATGCGGTCATAAACGGAGTCGTCAGAACGAAGGGACAACCGTCCTCATCCAAACCATCCCACATACAATCGTTGATCTCTGTCTCACTAACGGTGTCCCAGTAGTTCTCCGACGCCTCGACATCGCGGTTGTTGTGATAACACACACCGATGTGAATGCAATAGGGCAGAATGACACCTGAAACACCTGTGATGTCGGTGAAGCAGTTGTAATGGACACTCGGATACGACGGTCCGCGATTATCTTCGGTCACACCCAGGTAAATGCCCTTGTGGATACGGGTGAAGACATTGGCTTGGACGAGATTCGTGCTGTCGCATTTCGAGCCGAAATGCATCCCGGTCCAGCAATCGACGACCTCATTGTGTGTGAAGTGGACATCGTTGCAGAGCAGAATATGAATACTCGCCTCATCGCCGCTCGTTCCGCATTGCTGAAACCAGTTGTTGTGGATGACGCCGGCATCCCAACGAGAAGCCACGATTCCATAGGATCCGTTTCCATAGAAGAGACAAGACTCTATGCGGACATCGGCTGCATCGCCGACCGAGACGCCTTGGCCACCGATGTCGTAGAAGATGCAACTGATGACCCTCGGACTCTGCCCAAGAGCGGCCAAGGCAGCGGCGTCCATTCTGCGAAAGAAACAGTTGTCAAACACGCCGCCATCAGCGTAGGATACGATTCCCTGATAACCTCCCTCGACGCGATTATATGAGAAGCTGGGCGGGTCAGCCGTCGATGTGAACTGAACCATGTTCCAGTGCGCCCTTAGAAGTGTGTCAGAATCAGATGTCCATACAATCCATTTCTCCGGCGTGCCGTTGGCCATGAGCGTTCCATTCACGCGCAGC